>JAABUW010003247.1_pt1 | contig 23467 bp, 21 predicted proteins | sample 5560081 | NCBI WGS metagenome assembly JAABUW01 (sample SAMN10711882, study PRJNA513363) | rock metagenome | isolation source: Antarctica rocks | place: Antarctica: Victoria Land, Knobhead sud | reverse complement strand
ATTATCTTAAAGGATTTCTTTTATATTATTATTAAGGTTAATATATAAATTATAAAGAGAAGTTAATATTATAATAACTTTAAACCTTTTCCTTAAGAAAGATAAAGAGATTAGAATTATAAGATTAAATACTATTAATTTTAAGTTAATAACTTAGAAATATAAAAGATATAAAGTTAAGTAATATAGCTTAATATAGGATATAATATCTTAATATCTTAAGTAATATATATATTAGAATTAATCTCTAAGGAATTTAGGAAAATATAAGGGAGTACTTGAATAATATATATCTACTAAGATATAGCCTAATATTATACTAATATTATCTTATATTTATAAGGAAGGTCTATTAAGTAGGCTATATAATAGCGTATAAGGCGTATATATACTACAGCCTAATAAATATCTAACTAGGAATTAAGTATTAACTTAAAAGTATTAACTTAAATTACTAAGACTATTAGTTATTATATATTATTAAGAATAGTACTATTTTCAATAATATTACTAATATTTTTAGTATTATTTCTTAGTAATACAAAAAGGTAATATATATCTTTAAGAAATAAGAAGACTTAAATTACTAGGACTATTAATTATAATATATTATTAAAGATATTACTATTTTTAGTAATATTACTAGTAATATAAAAAGGTATTAATATATTTAGTATCTTCTCTAAGTAATATAAAAAGGTAATATATTTCCTAATACTTAAAGTATAAAGGCTTAGTAATAAAAAACTAGGCTAAAAAATTCTAAATCTAGAAAATATTTAGACTATTCTAGTATCTTTATTAATAGTTAGTATCTTAGTAATTTAAGCTTATTTAACTTAAATTATTAAGTAATTAAGATATTCTTAAGTTAGTACTTAGAGTAGATACTAAGTATTTAAGTTAATACTAAAGTATATCTATAAATATTATCTATAGATAAGACTTTACTAGAGCGCTTAAAGTAGCTTAATAGGATTTAGGTACTTAATATTAGAAATATCTTGAATTATCTTAAAGAATAAACTTATCTAAGTTTATCTAGCTTTAAACTCTAGCTACTCTAGTAACTAGGAAATAATTATTTAAATTTTAAAAAAGTTATAATATAATAGCTATTAAGAGTATTTATAAAGAAGAGGTAAGCTACTAAATATTTATATATAATAATTTAGTTAAAAATTATATTTATAAAGTTATATTTTAATTATAAATATAAATAAAAATAAAAATAACTTTTATAAAAAGATTCTAAGTTATCTACTTTTAATATTAAGTACTAAACTTAAAAAAAATTAAGAATAAAGGTTCTATTTTTTCTATTTTTTCTATATTTTACTTAATTTATCTTAAATTATCTCAAATTATTTTAAGTTTTAATTATAATTACTAGAGTACTTATAGAATAAGTCCTAGAAAACTTACTTCTAAGTATTTCTTATCTATAAAATGTTTTATAGATATAGGTACTAAGTATTTAAGTTAATATTAAAAGTTAGTATTAAATCCTAACTTGATATTTAGTCTAATAGGAAGGTTTATAATAATAAGTAAGTATATATTTACTTACTATAGGGATCAATAAAAAATTAGCTTAGGTATAGCTTAAGCTCGCGCACCGCCTGCGTAATAACTTTACAGAACGCCTGCGGTATAGAAGTCCCTCAGCCCTATGGGGCTGATTACCCGGAGCCTGAACGACATATTTGTAGCATGTTTGGTCTTCCTCAGTCAATCACTCGGAGCTGAATCTCACGCTGCTACCTCACTGCGCCTCCTAGCATTGCTGACGTCGGCGGCTAGAGCACTGCTTTCAACACTTGATCTGAAGTCTCACAATGCTTTATCGTAGTTATTTCCTCTTCTAAAACATCCCGGCCAGCGCCATAGCCCTGCACCATAAGGGCCTACAAACTACATCAATCATCCGCTTGACAGGCGTATACCACATGCCCGATTCCACAGCAGACCCTGGACCGTCATCCGGGTCCTTCAGGTGTTCGAATATCCTTGGCAAGATCGGCAAGCTCGCTTTGCTAGAACAGGTCAAACCTGAATCCAATTTTGTCTGGAATGACCTTCTATTTCCTTACCGCGTTGACCAACTACCCGAAGACGAGGCAGAGGTGGATGGCCCGCTGAAATATGCAAATGAGTTTCTTGAAGAACAAGAGAAAGATCTGACTGAGACCACTCCTTCGCGTGAATCGATCTTGGATAATCTGCGGTCTGGCAGGAAGTCGCCGCCACTGCACATCCACGTGACTGACGTCAGCAAGTTGTTCCATGTGCGCGGAACTTTGGGTCGTGGACGAGCAGGGACAACGGTCGAAAAGGTGGAACTAGAGGTTTGTGACAGACCGCCGGAAACATTCGCTATGAAGCGAATGCGCAAGCCCGCTGCTCCTCGGAACGCCCGTATAGATTTAGCCCCCAATACCAAGACCATTGTAAAGGAGTTCGAAAATGAGCGTGACAATATGAGGAAGTGCAGACATCACCACCTGGTCACCTTCCATGGAGGTTTCACCGATAAGGAGCACTTCGGCATCATCATGTCTCCAGCGGCAAAGTTGAGTTTACAAGATGTGCTGGACAAGCATGTTCATGCAAACCAAATACATGTTGAGGAACGTAAAGATGATCTCGAGGCTCTCCCTATCGCGTTTGGCTGCTTGCTCGAGGCCGTTCGTTTTCTGCATCATGCAAAAGTGAAACATCGTGACTTGAAGCCAAGCAACATTTTGCTCGATGGTCACCGCGTTCTCATTTGCGATTTTGGCAGTACCTACGATTGGGAACCGGTAGACCGAGAAGAGTCCACGGAAGAGAGCCAAATAGGAACTCGAAAATACAAAGCGCCTGAAGTCCTGAAAGATCTCAGCTCAAACCCAATTCCTCGGCACAACAGCAAGACAGACATCTTCTCATTAGGGTGCATTTTCCTGGAAATGCACACAGTGTTGAGAGGTAAGACTCTGGACCAAATGGCCCAAAAGATCATGGAGGATGGAACAAACAGCTATCACGGATACTGGAATTACGCATCATTGCTTGCCGGCGTTCAGCTTTGGCTGGAACAGCTCAAGCAAGGAGCTTTCGACGGTTGGCAGCAAGCTCCCGCTCGCCTGATAACAAGAATGGTACACTCAAGTCCCTGTTTACGGAATCACTTAGCTAACATTGATTTACAGCTTTACGAGAATAGTCACGAACGTGACTCGGCAGATGCGCTGTTAGAACAGATTCGCAAGAAATACAGGAACTACATTGGCAAGTGTTGCAAGAGCTTCGAACCGAACCATAGTCCCGCTCCTGTCCCGGGTATAGAGGACCACCCGCCAATACAAGATCCTGTCACAGTCCCGATGGGATACTCAACACCCAGACCCATTACACTATGCAAAATTGGACGGCGGCACCAAGACTCAAGCTCTTCCATGAATCTCAAATACAGCTCGTACGTTGTCTTCGCAGAGTCCAGGCAGGAAAGTCATTTGGTGATAAAAGAGACTTGTGGCGGAGATCTTTGGACGACGACTCGCTCGATTACCATTAGATCCCCTTCTCTACAAGAGCTGTGTGAGGCCCAGTACCTTCCAATATCAACTGTATAAGTGCTTATGACACTGTCACCAGGGTTGCCAGCTTATTACATCCTAGTGACACAGGATAGATGCACAATCATCCTTGACTGGTCCGATTGCGACCAAAAGGTGGCACATTCCAGGAGTACGTCCTGACTGCCATCGCTATAAATCCCCAAAACTTGTGCACTGATACAAATGCCACCAGACCGTCTGACCGAATTCAGAAAGGTGCGCTCTTGAGCTGGATTAACGAAGTCTTGACGTTGTCACATGCTTACCCAAAACAAGATCCATCGCAGTAGTCCGTCAAAGACCAATCTGCAAATGGAAGTCGAGTTCAGAAACGAATCAGGTCACGCCCGTCCCGCCAAAGCTGCTTCTCTACATCGATACTAACGAAGGACAGATGCCCGAGCCCTCTGTACTCTCCTTCTCAAGGAACCGACGGAGGGTCAACCCTGCCTTTGCCATATGCAACTACCAGACGACAGACGCCTCACCATCCGTAGTTTTCCGTGGAAAGTGGAAGGACACGAAAAGTCAGGATCAGGATCCCATGTTTTGTCCATACGCTATGCTCCGAACTCTAGGCAGTACCAGAGACTCGAATCGCTCTTTCTACCTGATAGAATAGACTTCACCTGGGGACTGGACAAAGCCCGAAAGCATGTCGAACTCGTCATAATACCGGTCTGGATTCCACACTACATATCCGACCAGGACCCATTCTATGAGGATCAAGAAGATCGGGCCACTTGTAAAGGCGTTGAGCTGGTTGCCGTTACGAAAGGATATACCATCATACTCGAGGAAGATCCGAAAAATGTTTCCACCACCGAGCATGCCAAAGGAACTCAACATATCGAACGTGCTACTCCCAATTTCCAGCACTTCCTGAGCACGCTCGCCGGATCGGATCTCCTCGTTGCCTTCTCCATCACCGCATCACCTCCAGGATCTTGGAGGAAAAGACCTGCGGACGTCCTCTGCTTCCGAAACCAAGACGACGAAATTTCCCAACTGGCGATCCGCTGGAAGGAAGCCGGCAGCGCAATGAGCGGCTGGACGACGGCTTCACTGGTCAAAATCCTTGCTGTACCCAAAGACAACGTGCTTGAAGTCCAGCTCGCGTCCCGGCAAGACGGGCATTTGTTGGGCCTAGCTCGTGTGACGGCGGTTGGTGGAAAGGGGAAGAAAAGCACCGATAAATCAGAAAAATGGCTTTTCCAGGTCGAGGATGGCTCCGCAACACCTACGGAATACAATGATTGTAAGTCTACCTCTTTGTAGCCTTTGCATTGCTAACCAATCCTGCGCGTCAGCGTTATACAAGCTGGCTCACTTCATCGAACCCCGCAAGGTGAGGGACAAGAAGGCTGTGAGGGTTTAGCAAGGAAGACTGGGGCAAACGGTCAGCATCTTAGTGCAGGACCATCTAACCTAGGCTCCTAATATACTATTATTATCTACGTACATATCTAAGATTGACTAGGTTCTACCATCCCCTTCCCTCCTTGCTCTACAACTGTAATGTTGCATGCGCCGTTGATATCTCATCTCCTCGAATCCCTTCTTTCACTTCATTTATAATGGCCCAAATTAGGGAAGGGATTCTACCATAGGAGGGTTCGGGAGAGGACCATGCAGAAGATGGAGCAGAAGGAGAGGGGGAGAGCGATTTTGGAAGAGTAGCGGGCCTGGATTTCTTCGGTCTGGCGCCTGATCAGAGCCGTGTTTTGATTATTCTAGTTCCAAGAAAATCACTCGAGTCACTCAGCTGGGAGCGAGAGCCGCTCCGGATTCGTATTTGCTGCGGAAACATTGGCACCACTTACATAAAGATATTGTGGGTTTGTCCTGATGCTATCAAAAAGGCAAGCTCCTATACACAAAGACCTAACCAAGCACGGGCTAGATACATTGAGTATAAGGCGTGTCTCTTAAGTCAGCCGCAGGTGCCAGCTAGCTCTGACTTATTTCGCTTCGCGACTACACACAACCACATCTATGAATTTGATCAACTTTTGGATGCAAGATTGTTGTGCGGTTGCTCTTCGAAGACCGGAGTACCGCCTGGGCTTGCGGGAGTGTGGGCCAACCCATCGACAGACCAGGAAATACGTCAAACGCAAAACATTCGCAATATGTATCACAGTTGGCCGGATTAGCTATCCTCTCCACCAGCTCCGTCTACTAAAATCACAAGAAGCTAGGCAGGATGTTTTAGTCTCATATAACATTGGATATTAGGGGTCGGCTTACATTCGCCGCATCGTCAGGCACGTCGTGTATCATGTCCTTCACCGCCATGTCAAGAATCTTCTTCTTGATCACATCCGGTGAAGAATCACCTTTGTCGGCGGCCGAGATGAAATATGCCATAAGGCCCGCAACGTGGGCAGCTGCGCTGCCTGTGCCACCCAATATTCCAGAATTGTCTGGTTTGCCGGGTAAAGCTGATAGAATATCATCCCCCGGTGCAAAAATGTCGACGCAACTGCCTGAATCCGACCACGAGCTGCGGTCATCGCGGGCATCTGAAGACCCAACCACAAGGCCTTTCGTGCTGCCAGCAGCAGATTGGCAAGCATCGCGATCGTTGTCGCCAGCGGCTACAGCAACGTGGATTCCTGCGTCATAAGCAGTATCCAAGGCCGCGATCAATCTAGCTGAAAATGGCGCCATCCCGGTATTCAGCATAATTACGCTTCCTTTCAGTTTTCCATCATCCGCAGCTCTCTTTTGGTGGTCTTTGATAGTCCATTTAACACCCTCGATCATGGCTGCCACATTGAGAAGGACAGATTCGGATGTCTTGACGGCGATGAGCGTCGCCTGCTTGCTTACGCCGAATTCCTTGCCGGCGACAGTGCCGGCGTAATGCGTGCCGTAGCCTTTGTTATCATCGTCCGATTTGCTGTCGGTGGCGACAGTTGTACCCCAAATCGCTCGGTTCCCAAAATCCGAATGCTCGAGGTGGATACCGGTGGCAAGGATATATACGTTGACATTCAACCCCCCAGAGGGATCGTAAACATACTTGCCGACTGTCCCCCGGTTCAGGAGGTCAGCGTGGGAGATTCGTGCCAAGCCCCACGGTGCGTCGATTTGAGTGACTGGCTCTTCGATCCCTGTTTGAGTTGATGGTCGCGGTTGGGACGGGATTTTAAGACCGAGCTTGATTTGTTCAACAGCCTTTCCGTAGAAATCTGGTACATGACATGGATGGAAAGGGGAGGTAAATGCTAATTGTCCGACCAAGGAAAGGCTTATAACGAAGATCCAGCTTTTCATGGTTCCTTGCATGCTAGTGAACGGGAAAGGGGCTATGCTTGAAATGGTGGTGGAAGAAGGTGCGTCTTTGGTAGCAAGATCTCGAGAGTTCGGCGACCTGGGCAGGACTATATATGTCTTGACTCCCCCGATTGCCCGTTCCAAAACTCAGCATCGGTACGGACTCATCCGGTCACGAAGTGGCAAGCCGACCTTATGCGAGATGTAAGCGTCGACGCATGGCAGGTGCTGCGTCTTGTCATGTGGTAACTTTGCGATGCTCCTAACCTTCTTTGCGAGGTTCATACTAACATTGAAGGTGGGTGGATATGCTCGAGGCCACATGCTAGCACCAGTCCAGGAGCCCATCGACTTTGGGCGTATGCAAAACGACGTCTTAATTTTAATTCTGCAATGCTCCCACACCCCTTTCCAAGTTCATACTAACATTGAAGGTGGGTGGATATCCTCGGGCGAAATGCAAGCACCAATCAAGAAGTACACCGAATCTGACCGTATGTGAAGAATCTGCAGATCCGTGCGATCTAGAACCCGAGCATTCCAAGCACCTAATAGTACCAAAGATGCCGCCGATGCAGATCCATGATAGTATGCTGCCGCCGAGAACAAGATGGGTGTCAACAAATCCCTTCAAATTTTCAGTTTGAGGGATTCCGAATGCACATACTCCTTCCCATCCATACCATCTTTCGATCCATCCAGATCTGTCTCTATGCCACCAGATCACAGGCAGAAAAGACATGCTGGACCCCAATGATCGACCTGGCAAGACGACGGCGCCGGCTTTTATTACTTGCCGGTTCGGACGACGCAGCCTGGCATCATCCATTCGTGTGTCCTTCGTCCCATCCTCGCCCTTTTGTAGAAGTTAAAACGCTGTTAGCCAATGGTGTAGGGGCTCTCGAAGACGGGGGTTGGGGGGCGCGAATCAGGGCTATTTCGGAGAACATATGGGTGCGGACCATGCAAGCGGCATTGAGTTGATGTCGGCCAGTGGGATGCCCTTGGCATATTTTTCCCGGTGCGAATGCTGTACTTGAGTCCCGCGGTGCTCTTCTGTGAGAATTATGAGGTTGTTTGGTTGTTTAGGAATAGAAGGTAAGTTTGTGAAAGCGATGAATGCCAAGGCACTAGCGACGACGTCGAACATTCAAGGGATTGATGCCTTGTCTGACTACGCTATTACCATAGTATGAAGAGCTGGTATCACCTTTCCAAGTCCAGGATAAATTCACCAACTATATAGCGGGTTTACAAACGCATCTGAAATCTATCATAAAGGTACATTTTGAAAGGAATTTCCCCTCCAAAGCTCAGGGGTGAATGACGAGTATGTGCATGCCCAACGAACCCGGCAGCGATATTTCCTCCGACGCCAATAATGAACTGCATATCATCCGCCAACACGACCCCAATACCATGGTCGCATCATGACATGCTACCTCGCCAGCAGATCCGCTCACCCTCTCAAATTACCCTCTCATCCATTCCTAGAATAAGGATGAAACCCCCCTCGATGTGCCCCCCTTCCTCCACCTCTATAATTCGCTCCCGGCTTCCCCGCATTCTTCGGCCCCGTCGGCGCATTGGCAGGCGGCGCAGCTTGCGGTCCAGGCTGCGGAGTATGACTGCCCCCACCACCCCTTCCACCACCTCTACCACCTCGTCCTCCGCCCATTTGCGGAGGCTGCGGAACATCATCATACATACCTTCCCAGCTCGTCGGCTGATATCCCTGCATCTGCTGCGCTTCCATTGCCGCACGCCTCGCGGTCTGCTGTTCGTATTTCTGCTGCTCGAACGCCATTTGTTCTTGGGCGGTGTAGCCGGGAGTGCTACGGCGAGGTGGCACGCCGGGTCCGCCTTGGAAGCCGGCTGCCATGGCGGCCGGGTTGGGGGAGCTGCCCATAGGGCCTCCTCCGCCGAAGCCGTTGGGGCCTGCTTGCATCTGTTGCATCTGTTGCATTTGCTGCAGCATTGCTGGATTCATACCTGCCATGCCTTGCGCGCCTGGGCTTTGGGGAAGGGGGCTCTGGCTGCCCTGTTGAGCCATCTGTTGTTGCATAGCTTGCATTTGCTTCATTTGTTGCATTGCCTGCATTTGCTGCATCATTTGGGGATTCATGGCTCCCATGCCACCCATGCCTCCGTTCTGCATGGCGGCTGCTGATGCCATCTGCTGCTGCATCGTGGCGAAGTATTGCTGCATCTTCTGCCAGTACTGTGCCATCATTTGAGGTGTCATACCGCCCATCATGCCCTGACCACCTTGCTGATTTTGATTGTTTTGATTCTGCTGATTGTTGCCATCATAGCCACGATCATTGTCTCGACCGCCACCACCACCACGCCGACCGCCTCGTCCACCTCCAGGGCCGCCACGTCCCAGAGACTCATTCTCTTCTTCGCGCATGTTGCCTCGGGGCTGGGCTTTCTTAACTTCAATGGGCTTGCCTAGGATCTGAAGGTCGCCTGCTAGCGTAGCGTCGACGGCAGCTTCGCTGTCGAATGTGACGAAGCCAAAGCCACGGGGACGACCGGTGTCTTTGTCCATCATCAAGGTGGCATCAACGACTCGTCCGAATTGAGCAAAGTAGCTCTTGAAGATTTGTTCATTGGCTTCCTGGCTAACGCCACCAACGAAGATCTTACTGGTGCGCTCTTGTTCGTCTCGAGGTATAGCCCGCTTGGGGTCGATCTTGGGTAACGGTGAGCTTATATTCATATTCTCAGAGGGGTTCCCAGGGGGTCTCAGAAGCCTAGAGGGTGCTTTTTTGGAAGTGGAAATGTCGGGTCTTACGATTTTACCATCAAGGTAATGTTCTTTCACCATTACAACGTTGACGGTCTTGGGGTCTCTGAAGGTAAGGAAGCCGAATCCTCTTGAGCGCCCGCTGGCGCCATCGCGCATGACTGTGCATTCTTGGACTTCGCCGAATGTCGAAAAGTAATCTTTGAGCGATTCTAGTGTAAAAAGGAAGAGTTAGAAATAATCCTAGTCGTGATGATCTCAGAAGCGGGATACTTACGATCAGTGGTTTCCCAATTCAGTCCGCCAATGAACATCTTTCTAGAATTGGCGAATAGAATTAGCAATGAACGACACCAGTATTGCAATGAGATGGTCAATCAAACGCGGCAAATTCGAAAGCAACAGTGATTTGGCCAACCAAGGTCCTATATTATTCGCCGGTAGTGGAAGAGCTCATCAGCCTGTGATGCGGTGGCCTAGTCCGTTCCATTTCAGCTACAGGCACGCTCTTCGGGAAGTGTGGATTATTCGTGGGCTGGTAAGGCTTCGAGGTCGCAGTAGACTTGATGGCGATGCATACGCCGAGGTGCTTGTCCGATCAGAAGTCTATTCCATGTTCCAGCTCCGTACACAGAATGGGGTTGACCGACTGTGCTAACAGTAGACAGAAGCCCAGCCTAACACCCGGCGTACACCAGTGCAGCTCGAAACCATGTACCGGGCAGTACGGGCACAGATCAAGTACTCGTGGGTGATTCGTCTTGTTCTTGCTATAGAGTCGTATGCTAGGTACCGCTGCTCGGCCGCTAGATAGTAGCAAGACACCGGCCTAACCTGCTCTATGAAGATGATATCGACAATAAGCTATGTAGCAGCAGGAGTAGCACTATTGTGAGATCATAAGTAATTCCAGTGCCGAGTGGTGTATACCGGTCCAGCTTGTGCCAATCTGATTGCCCGCTTCATCAACTTTTAGGCCACATCCTCTCACATCGCAGCTGGTCAAGCAGCATCCCAAACACAGCCCAAGCTGTCTGTCCTCCACTATTTTCAAGCACCACTCATTCAATCCAAGTTTCGAAGATCGTGATCGAGGGTTCCACCAGCTCTTTCCCACTGGCGATGCTAGAGGCATTACACCCTTGACTTAGAACTAACACGCTTCCTCGCAATCAGGTACTCTGTCCTATTCTCTCGGAAGACCGTACTTGGCGACATAATATAGTCGGCATGCGAAGCCTTCATAATCGCTCACTGTACGATGATATGCAGGTCCGGAGATTTCCACATTACAAGGTGAAGGACAGCCAAAAAGGAGACTCGGACAGAAAAAATGCATCAGAAACGCTTCACGCATAGACTCACCCATCCTCTTTAATGCCAATGGGTGGCAAATCGTGCTCCATGTGCACATCATTGTACTGCCCCGAGTGGGCCCCATTGACGTGATCGCCATTCCACCCTTGGCTAACAGCCTCGTTATGACCGTTCCCATGCGTAGGCTCCTCTTTGACAAGTGTTTCTATGGGAGCGCTGAAAGCGTTCATGTCGTTCGTGCCGGATCCGATTACCGCCGGTGCCGGGGCTTCTGCTTCTGGTGGAAAGTCTGGCTCTGCTGCAGGCTCTTCTTTGGCAGGAGCGTCGTCTCCATCGTAGCTAGTGAGCGTTGTCAGTATCACTGTGTGACGGACCTGCCAGCAACGCTAGCCTGCGGCTGAGAAGATACGTACAGGTCAGCGAAGAGATCCTCCTCGAGGTCTTCTGGTTCCGTCATTTTGGCTATCAGTGTATGGGTATCAAGAGATGGAAAGGAGTGCTAGAATGATAAAGAGCCGTGTGCTTGTTGGGTGAGAGTCGTTGTAGTGGTGTTTGAGCGAGTGTTGGACCAGGCCACGCCCAGAACTGTCCTGAAGTGAGCAGAAGGTGGTGAGCTTGGCCCTGCAAGCTTGAACGGGGATGAGTGCGGTGTGAGGTATACAAGACAGTGCAAGGTAGCCTCTCCAGACAGCGCACCTCCACCTAGAAGCAAGAATCGTTGCTGAGGACAGAGGGTGAAGTGAGGTCGGAGAGCTGGGAGTCGCAAACAACGTTCGAACTAGGATCAGCAGCTAAGGCTACAGCCGCTAGCCGCTTTGAGATATGCTGGTTTCGGCTTGGCCTCGAGAACGGCACCCATGAACAGCTCTTACGTCCAGTCGTGCAGCTCTTTACAAGCTCTGTGTCCAGCTTGCGACTGCGGGCGAAGAGCACCCAGTATGGGCTCCAAGAAAGCCCCAAGTCAGGTCAGTATCATGCACAGCGAATGCACGAATCAGGCTGACAACAGTTCACAGGAAATGGTTCAGGTCGGTTCGTATTCTACTTTCGAGCTCTTCTTTGGATCGCATGCCATTGCTCTACCAACCCCTGAATAGTGCAAGGCTGATAGAGGACCTACGAGCGCATAGATGGACCCGAGTCAGTATTCTAAGCTGATTGCTTGGGATGTTTGTGCTGACTGAAGCATAGCAGAACTACCTCACCGTTTTGGCGCAATAGGCAATTGAATGCGAGAAAGAGCTCCTCGAGGGCCACCGATCCCAATGCTGTCTTTGGAGCCTCTTACTCTCATGCCGACGTGCTCAACTTTGATTCTTTGTCAGTCACTCCGATCCTTGTGCCCAAGCTGCTAAGTGGTTGTTCATAGATCCTTATCGCCCTCCAACTCGCGCCCTCATACTCCTCCCCCATCAGTCACCAGAAGTAATGCTCGCCATACAACTCAATCTCCACCTCCAAGATCCAACTCCGCCCTATCTTCGCCTGGCAAACGACCCTCATACTCGCATCCTATTTCGCACACAATCAACGCATGGAGTACCGAAGCCGAGGACGAAGATAATGAGGACGCCGCTGAAGAGTACTATCTGAATGAGAATGCGGACGAAGACGAGTTTGGGCTGCCCAGTATAACGAGTTCGAGACGGGAAGCAAAGAGAAGGATACCCGCGAATAAAGTCAATGACCCTGGTGGCGGAATATTGGGAGACACCAACGGGTCATCACCTATGCTGCCTTCAGAGCGGCCACATGGTCGTCCGAGGGCAAATGATTCTGACATTGCCGACGAGCGAGGGCCCCCAAACTACCCAACGGCAAAGAAGAGTGAAGGAAAGATATTGAGGCCGCAATACAAAGACATACTGCGAGGTATACGTGCCCAACGACATGTGTCTGCTGGAGCTAAGATGATAATATAGACCCTGCAAACTCCCTCCACCTCATCAGTCACCCACCAGTCCCGCCGAACGCGACCCCCAAAGAATCCGAAGCTCACTCGACTCGAATATCTCGCATCAACAAATTCAAGCGAATACTCCAAGCGAGCTCCATCCCAATATCAGACCTCCGTGACTCCGCATGGTCAGGTATTCCAGAAGAAGTGAGAGCAATGTCTTGGCAACTCCTCCTCGGCTATCTCCCGACAAGCAGTGAGCGGCGAGTTGCTACGCTTGAGCGAAAACGGAAAGCCTACCTTGATGGCGTTCGGCAAGCTTTCCCGGAGCGAGGTGGAAACATCTCAAGTACGGCCGGCTCAGGAAGCTCGACTACAAGGCAAGCGCGAATTCGCGGTCTCGATGAAGCTCTTTGGCACCAGATATCTATCGACGTCCCGAGGACAAGTCCTCATCTCCAGCTATACAGCTACGAAGCAACGCAGCGATCTCTTGAGCGCATCTTATACGTATGGGCAATCCGGCATCCAGCAAGCGGTTATGTCCAAGGTATAAACGACCTTGTCACGCCCTTCTGGCAAGTCTTCCTTGGCAGCTACATCACAGACAACAACGTCGAAAGTGGGATGGATCCCGGTCAGCTACCCAAGCCTGTCCTGGATGCTGTGGAAGCAGACTCGTTCTGGTGTCTTACAAAACTACTTGATGGTATTCAAGACAACTACATCGCTGGCCAACCAGGTATAGTTCGCCAAGTCGCTGCTCTCCGGGATCTGACGACACGAATCGATACCGGACTGGCAAAGCATCTCGAAAACGAGGGGGTTGAATTCATGCAATTCAGTTTTCGATGGATGAACTGTCTGCTGATGCGGGAAGTCGCTGTGAAGAACACAATACGAATGTGGGACACATATATGGCCGAAGAGCAAGGTTTCTCAGAGTTTCATCTATATGTCTGTGCAGCCTTCCTGGTCAAGTGGTCCGAGCAGCTGGTGAAGATGGACTTCCAGGTACGTTCCCGCTTTAGCAAAGCACCGAAATTCTAAGAGTGAGCTGACGGGCATGACAGGAAGTGATGATGTTCCTACAAGCGCTACCAACGCGGGATTGGACCGAGAAGAACGTTGAGCTTCTTCTGAGTGAGGCATACATCTATCAGAGCCTTTTCCGAGGGGCGAGCGCCCATCTGAGGAACTCTAGCGGAGTCACATAGGTGCAGCGTCTTACAAGTAAGATAGATTAGCCCCATTGAATGGTCCCCACGCCACTTCGAACATCATCATATGTACGCATCCAGCTCCAACCTCCCACTCAAGCAGCCAGATTATACGATCAAAGGCCAAGACTTTCCCGTCGTAGCCTCATACCCTACTAAATATCTCCTTTCTAGAAAACTCGTCCGGCACAAAAAGCCACCAGTACTGTAATCTCAACCGAATATAACAGCCCCTTATCACGGCTATTGACAGCGATGACACGCAAGCCAGTATGGCCGCCCTACCCAACCATGTCAACTAGAACTAAGCTCCAAGACGCCAAAAAGCCGGCTGATTCAGTCGATTGCAGCGCTACCCTCCGCATGTCGACTTCCAATAGACCTAGCAAAGGTCGTTCCGACGTGCTCTCTCGCTTTAATATTTGTAACGGTATTTCTATAGTTATGGTATGCTTCATCAAGACCATTACCCATGTCGAAGCCGTTGTTCACTAGCAATGCACCAGCGTTTGCTGCCTTTTCTGTCCTTGACCGCACAGAAGGTTCCCATTCGCCAGTTTGAAGAAACATTCTGGATTTGTTGCCTGTTTTGGTTCCATGGGATGTGTGACCAGCTAAATTCTTTTCATCCCCATTTACGAAGGCATGTTTGACGTTCAATGCTCTTTCTTCAGAATGGATTCTGCCTACAGTATGCTTGAATGCAAACTGTTCGTTTGTTCTGGTAATGTTTGTGAGGTGGCTGCAAATGTGACACTGTATGCGGACCTGCCACCCAGTGAAGCTGATAGCACCAGCTTATAACAACCACAGCCGTTTTTTCCCTGAGCATCGAAAACCAAGGACAAGAATGGATGCGCAAGCCTGTCAGAGCTCACATGGTTGTTGTGGAAGAGTGCCTCCATTATCAGAGCTCATAACCGATGGATATGGGAGAGAGAGACCCTGGAACTTCGTTTTCATGATTGCAGCGAGGAGGATGATGATGAATAGCGCGTTCATCACTCGCCCCACTTAGGCTTGAGTGCGACAATCCCAGCCACTTGAATCCTCATAAGATCCTTCCATCGCGTCCACGTTAAACCCCACCCCTCATCCTCGTCCAACAGCCCCGGGATGGAAGCAATAGATCTCAGCCGCCATGGCTCCTGGAAGTATACCATAATTTCCTGACGCTCTGTTTTCTGGATGGCGTTGGTATCCACCTCTTGTCAAACGATTTGCTCTCGCTCGGGATAAGTACCACTAGGAAATCATCCGCAGCGTCTACAATCTCGAGCCGAATTGCACAAGCGGTAGTATACAACAAACCACATCCCATTAAAACGGCGGCCGAGTGATATAGTCTGGTAAACGTACACAGGTGAGTGACTGATCATGATCTACTAGATTCGATATAATCCTGACTTCTCGTCGATTTGCTGAAAGCAGCGCAGATCGCCTTGAAAGTTCGTCGTCTCAGCCTATTGGAGATTAGGGTTGTTGAGCGAGCGGGTCTCGACTTTAGCAAGTATGATATAGAGCCATTTACTAATTTACAGGTCCTGTGGATATGGGGGGGCCACTTATGGCGACTAGGTGATGGGATTGTGTGTCCGAATCCATGCATAGACTCCCACGGACCTTGATTCTTACTCAACGACTTCACCAGCTGGAACTCATCCACGAGGACCCAGGACGGATAGACGCCAGGGATGCGAGTAATTATCCATCGAGGCTTGGTCTCGCTTTCTAGCCCGGAAAATGAAGGGTCGGGGTCCCTCAACTATTGGTACTAGTAACTCACGCGCCTGAATAGATAAGTCTCGTACGACTCCGAAGTCGTTACCATCATATAACGGGATCCCAAACAAGGTGAACTCCCCTAACCTATTCAATTTGATTCCGGGACCTCCTCATAATACCACTCTTCTCCACAGAACATACATCCGTCCGGATACTCGCATCTGAGCGCAGCCCACGCCTTCCGACTCCTTCAGCGATACTTCCAACTGCCTCTTCCACTGATTCCTCTTCCTCCCTCTTCCGCCGTCTTGCCCGTCCCGGTCCCGAATTTGTTCCTCTAGCCTCTTTGCCGTCTAAGGGCTCGTACGAGCCAGCTTCGCTGGTTTGGGCTGTCCGAGGGACGCGTCTAATTCGGGATCAGTCAATCGAGTATATTATCTTCTGTTGGCGCGTACTTGCCCGTTCCACGCTCGCCATGGAAGATCAGGAAACGAATATTGAGATTATCGCGAGGCTCGTAGAAGTTCTCCCAGGCCATGCGCCAGATCAGAAGGATTAGTTTAGCCGCGAAGACGAGCCCATAACCATACTTTGGCTGAAAGAGCTTGCTTGGATCCGGACGGGGGTCATATTAACACTGGCTGAAAAACAAAAGTCAGATGCAGCGTAACGAGAAAAGCGTATATATGTGTTAGTTCGTATATATAGAATAGAGGAAAGCAACCGGATGTGATGAACAACTTGTTGTTCATGAGACACGTAAAGAAGAGAAGGGGCGCCCAGCGGGATGAATTATTTATGCTTTGAAATATCGAGTCAAAAAGCAGTGAATGTTCCACAAAAGCTAATGTGAAAGGATAAGACTAACCAGTGAAGATATTGGTGTCATAGGAATAGAATGAATGAAGACCTCTCAATCACGGGCCGAGGAAAAAGTGACGCAAAAGTGGATTCGGAAGAATAAGCAAACAGACAGTACTAGCATCTATTAAGATCGCATATAGCTAACAATGAACATCGAGGATGAGTGACAGAACTTGAAACAAAGAAGCACAATTCAAGATGAAGAGACACACAGTCCGCGTCACCACATAGGTCCGGCATCGATTCATAATCCAATCGCACGTCCCGACTTGCATTACAGCAAGCCCACCCCCTCCACATTGCTCCCCACCTCCCCACTCCAGAATTCCCTCATTAAAAGACCCCAAGGGAACCAAAGTAATCCTACTCTGCGCAGCCCCCATCACTACAACCAGCGCTGTTTCTTCCAGTCTAGACGACCACTGCAAATACACCAGACGGTGCAGGCTCATCGTCTATCTGAACATACAGACCTACCCAGCAAACCAACCAGTCGATTCTATATCACCTGATCAGAATCAATCTCCCGTAAATGCCAGAGCCAAGAAATCTTTTGTCGCTTACTTTGCACGGGGCTTGCGATTTCCTTCCCTTTCCGGCTAAGACCTCCCTGAGAGTAAGTGGCCAGAGAATTAAAGCAGTTTATACATAACGCTGAGACCCACGGTATAGATAAACTCAAAACAAAATCCAAAGTAAACAAACGTCAAAAAGCCTCTGGTACTCCTCAACAGAGGTGCACAAGTAGTGCCCAGAACGCATTCAGAAGTGCACATAGCAAAAAAGCCTCGAGCAGTGCTTAAACTATAGCAATCGAAAATTCTTCCTCCCTCATCCCATCCCAAAACCCCCATAAAACCGACTGATTAACAACCACATAAAAAGTGAGGCAAAATAACCAGTCGTCATCATCCATATGTTCCCCTTGAATGGCACTCGAGTATCCACAATGCTATACAGAGGCATGAGTATACACCATAACACACCCAAAGGTAGAAGCGCTGAAAGCTGAGAGATGAGACGGGGATATCCAAGATCGCTCTTGCAGTTCTCGGGCCTAGAAAGGTATAGGAAAGAGACCAATACATGGCTGCTAATTCAGTGCGACGTTAGATCAACAATCTTATCAGAGCTTCCACATATAGGACATTATTTGCACTCATCCGAGCTAACCCTAGCTGACCCTGACCCTGGCCACGGTACATCTCTCTTTCCCTCAAGCCTGGCCCGCTCTATCTTATACAGAAACGGACAAGGATAGCACCAAAAGCAATCGATATCGTCCAAGGCCTTCGATTAACAAGAAGAGATAAGACAGATGAATATAAAGTAGGGTCTATTGGTATGAGCCATGAGGAAGGCGGTTAGAGGTTTAGAATCTATTTTCTCCAAAGCTGCCATCCATCGTCGCCGAAACACTCCGAGCGTGGACATGATTTCTGGCATCGCCTTGAGGAAGCACTTTGATTATCTCTCTCTGATGTCTAGGATAGAATGTCTTGATCAGCTATGAGTCCAGCCTATCGATCATGTAGTAGCTTTATGACTACCTACTCCGACAAGCATCCTCCATCTTGGCCCACTGAACAACCCCTCCCTCTCCATCCTGTTCGTCAATCAAGCAGCTTAACCACCTTTTTCAAAACCGCTTCCGTGCCCAATCCCGCATTCTTCGGATCCTTTGCGACCCCTTGCCACAGCTCTCCATGCTTGGGCTCGTTGCTCTCCGCTTTAGCAATCATATCCGCAACCTTCTCCTCGGTCCCATGCTGCTGTAAGAACTTGAGATACCAAGCCCACGTATCACCGAGGTCTGCATCAAGAACAATAGCCTTTTCGAACCAATTGGCCGCCTTGTCGAGTTTGCGTTCTCCCCAAAAGACGCGAGCCACCGTTACGAACAGCGTCGGATCGTTATCGCATTTCTTGATAGCCTCCAAGCTCCGGGGTTTCCGCTGCGTACGGGTCTCCAAATGCCAGATGCTTTCGGACCATAGTACGCCACTGGTCGGTAAAGCCTGGAGTGCTTTCGCCATGAGGACTTTTGCTTGGGCGATATTACCCGCCCTACGTTCTACTCGAATAGACTCAAGTCGTAACTCTGCCGACTTTGGTGACGCCATGATGCCCCGTTCGAGCACACTTCTCGCTTTGACCACCACACCACTAGCTTCTTCCAGCCGGCTGAGGAGCAGGAAAAGTGGCACGGATGTAGGACAGGCCCGAGTTCCTATATTATATGCTTCCCGAGCCTGCGGCATCTTGCCTTGTGCCGAGTATATCTGCCCTTTCTGCATATGGAGTTTGGCTTGCTTGGGATACAGCTGTAGTGCCGCTATGCAGAGATCCAGGGCGACGTCGTCATTGCCTTGCTGCCGTTCGAAAGCAATGCTCTTATACCATACTCTGTCCGTTCCGGCCTGTTCTCGAGCTGTTTGTAGGAGTGTTCTAGCTTCGGTATTGTTGCCAGTGTTCGCTTCCAGCTCGACTGCGGCCAGATATATATCTTCATTAGAGCTGAGTTGGTTGAAAGCGCGTCCAAGGACACGTCGTGACTCATCAATCCCGTCTGCACCTTTCCGTTTGGCTTTCGCGAGGGCTAGCCACAATTGCACGGACAACGGACAAGCTTCGCAGGCCTTCTCGAGCAACTGGAGTTCTGACTTTGCAGACCCATGATTTCTTTCGAACTCTGTGGCATACTTCCACAGCCGCTCGCTGGTGGGAAATACTCTCAGCGCGTAGGCATTGATTGCTCTAGCGGTTTCAAACTTCCCACGCGAAACACTGGCTTGACTGTCTTCGAGGAAAAGCAATTTCCTGTCATCATCTTCGTCGATCCCAAACCCGAGCGTCTCCGCAATGATGGCTTGTAGGGTCAAGACGGCTCCTCCCTCAGTCTCCAACTTCTCCGCTTCGGTGATCCATTCTTCTCGTTTCAACATAGCACTTTCACGGGCCAGATTAGAAACAGCCTTCTTGATGATCGTTTCTGGGTTGCCTCTACTAGTCTCTTCTGCTAACCTTGCGGCTGCAATCCAAATTCTGAAACTGGTTGGATTCGCTAACCGGGCCTTATTCAGCACTTTCTGGGCGTCTAATGTGTTGCCGGTCATGACTTCTAGTCTCGCCAAACCCAGCCAAAGATCCACAGAGAGTGGTATCTCATCTGTTGCTTTTGCAGTCAGTAACTTGGCGTCCAGCGGGTCCTCTACCCCATTGATCAGCTCCCTCCAGATCTTCTCGCTTTTTGGAAGAGCGTCAGTTGCACGCATGAGGACTCGTTTCCTGTTCGCTGGTATGGTTTCCAAGTCTGCTGCTCCGAGATACAGCGCCGTTGACGTAGGATTAGCTTGAATGCCATTCTTTGCAATGATCTTTGCGTTGTGGTTATCGTTCAATCTCATGGCTTCAAGCCACACAGCTTCACTATTTGGACACATCTCTGTCCCTTTCGCAATGGCCTTTCTTGCTGCGACTACCCTCCCCGCGACCTCCTCGAGTCTCGCAAGAGCAATGTAGCCTGGCCCGTGGCGAGAGTTTGTCTTGATCACGGACTCAAGAAGGGTCCGTACCCGGTTGATGTCGCCAACTTCCACTTCGCCAGCTTTTAGTTCGGTTTTCGAAAGGCTGGTAAGATAGCCCTTGGGATCGATGTTCGTAGATATGCCTGAAGTAGCATCGGCACCAGATTGTGCGGCCTGGTCCAATCTAACCTGTAGAACTTTGTCCCTTGCAGCTCCGATATCGGCAAAATTTGTCATGGTCCCATCCGCGCCGTCTGCTGTTGCACCGTTTGTTGCAATGCCATCATCATTCACGCTTGTCTCCATCTGAGTTGAATCCCTTGCCCCTGCAATCACACTGTCCGGCACAGCGTAGAACCTGTTGTGGGCGTTGGTCTTCGTCCGCTTGTTCTTCCTGGTAAGATCTCCAGCTTCGGGAATATTCGCCCAGTCCTCTTCCGTCACACTTGCCAGTCCCCGCTTCAGATCTGCAAATTGCTGCTGAATTTTTGGATTATTTGCCTCATAGTCTGCCCGTTCTTGCGCTTCGCGTGCTTCCCTAGAATTGGTGGACGGGTTCAAGTCGGTAATCTGCTCATACAAAAGGGTTTTGGATAAACAAAGAGCTCGAAGTAGGGCAAGAAGCCCGTATGAAGGCGAGGAAACTGGGGGGCTAACCTTCGTGACTTCCGCCTCTTCTCCATCTTCTCATCAACATCCTGGTAGATTCGATCCGCAGCATCGTCTTCGGCGTCAAAGTTACCTCCTGAAAACAGTCCCGTCTCATTCTCTGGGTCTTGAAACCGATCCTCATCCTCGTCTGGCTCTTCCTTTTTCTCTGTTGCGCCGTAAGCTGTAGGTGGTGCTGCACCGAGTTGTTGGGCTCGTTTGGCAAGAGCTTCCTTGATCTGATCCTCGCTAGGACCTTCTCGTGCGGGACCTAGATCTGATCGGGTCGTAAAGCCAGTAGCTACATAGGCATCAGTTACGTTCACTTGGGCAAACAGTAATCTGCGGAACCTACCTCCACGTCCAAGACCAGCAACATAATTCTCAGGCGCTGCCTGGCTTAGGAAGTCTTTCCGACCCGACATATTGACAATCTGAAGGGACACAGCGCGCGAAGGCGACACCTCAGGTACTTCTTACGCGCTTGAAGTACCAACGAGAAAGAAAGTCACAGTGCTCCAAGCCTGACTCTTTAGTGTTATTATATCGCGATGAGGCTCAAATTAGCGTTGGAATAATTCCATGATCGACGAAACTAGCTCCTAGTGTCGATTTATCTTCTCTTATCGATAAGCTTTTTCAACCACACGAAGCGCACATCCACATCAATGGCTCCAGTCTCTACAATCACGACCTATGTAGAGATATAATCTGGCTTGGTGGCCCCTTGTTTGTCATCATGCCCAAAGCGCCAGCCAAGAAGCGCGATGGTGCGCACAAGTCGCCATATGGCACTGCTGGAAAGAGCTCTGCAGCCAACCATATATTCAAGGTACATGAATGCTAGTCGAATTGTATACGTCTTCGGCTCCCCTAATTGAGTCCATAGATGAACACTACGCTTGGACAACACGTCCTCAAAAATCCTGGCGGTACGTCAGTACTCACTGCTTCTGCCACCCTCAGCCGTTAATCTAGATCAGTCGCCGATGCAATCATAGCCAAAGCCGATCTGAAACAGAGCGATGTGCGTGGAGGTATCATTCACCGAGAAACAAGACTCATAGCTTCTAGGTCGTGCTCGAAGTGGGTCCAGGAACGGGCAATTTGACTGTCAAAATTCTTGAGAAGGCGAAGAAAGTTATAGCGGTCGAATTGGATCCTCGAATGGCTGCGGAGGTTACGAAACGAGTCCAAGGGACCCCAAGCGCCAGTCGTCTTGAAGTACTTCTTGGGGACGTAGTTCGCATGGATCTCCCGCGCTTCGATGTCTGCATATCGAATACGCCATACCAAGTATGCCTAGCCTCATCTCCGCAGCCACTACAAGTAAAGTTGACGAATTGTCTAGATTTCGTCCCCCTTGACCTTCAAACTCTTGACCCTCGATCCCTCCCCACGAACCTGTATCCTCACCTTTCAACTCGAATTTGCCCAACGGCTTTTCGCTCGTCCTGGATCCGCACTCTACTCCCGCCTTTCAGTCAATACTCAAATGTGGGCTACAGTCACACACATCATGAAGATTGGGAGGAATAACTTCCGCCCTCCTCCAGCAGTCGAGTCAAGCGTCGTACGCCTGGTGCCAAAGAGACCAAGACCACAGATCAGCTGGGAAGAGTGGGATGGCTTGCTGAGGGTGTGTTTTGTGAGGAAGAACAAAACACTAAGAGCAGGATTCTTGGGCACAAGTACAGTCATGGAAATGCTGGAGGCGAATTACAAGACGTACTGTGCACAGAACAATGTGCCCCTAGAAGACGGGCCAGCAGAGCAGAATGCGGTCCCAGTGAAGGACGCACATATGGAACCAATCTCAAACAATATCGTGGGCGACCATTACTTGACACCCAATGCACTTACATCAAAGGACGCACAAGCAGAAACCGATCAAGACACCCCCATGTACTCCCCCCACGAACCCCCAACCCCAAACTCAGACACAGAATGGAACGGCTTCAACACCCCCTCGCCCCCCGCGTCCCCAACAATGGACATCGACCCCCCCAACCTCCCCCTCTTCCTCCACGACCCCGATCAAAACACCTTCGCCAAAACCCTAAACGCAAAACCCGGCTCCAAACGCAATCGAAAAGGAAAAATAGCCATGCTTATAAAGGAAAAGGTGAATAGGGTACTAGACAGCACAGAATTAGGCGATAAGAGGGCGAGGATGTGCGATGAAGGTGATTTCCTCAAGTTGCTGTGGGCATTTAATAAGGAGGGAATTCACTTCTGTTGAGTTGCTGCCAGTGATGATGATATGCGTGGGAAGATGTTGGGTTAGCGAGGCGTTTGGAGGGGATCATAGCTAGGTATTATGGAATTCGCACGACGACGTAGAAACGCCCATCAAAGTTTTATACACGCAGAACTTACCCCGCAAATCACATACAAAACCACAAACCCACAAGATCATCACAAGCGACCCATCATACCATCTCACCTACAAACTTTTCTACAATCCCCCAAATCTAAATCGCTCGCCCGCATAGCAATGCAAAAAATGCCAATCCAAAGCAACTCCCTCAATTATTGCAGTGCAGTGCAGCAAAGTGGGTATCATCCAGCCATCCAAGCATAAATGCCCTCCCTCCGAAAAAACTCCAAATACTCCCTTCATGCGTTCCAGT
>JAABUW010003246.1_pt1 | contig 23475 bp, 14 predicted proteins | sample 5560081 | NCBI WGS metagenome assembly JAABUW01 (sample SAMN10711882, study PRJNA513363) | rock metagenome | isolation source: Antarctica rocks | place: Antarctica: Victoria Land, Knobhead sud | reverse complement strand
GCTCTTCTCCGTCTATATCCCTCAGCAGAGTCGTCCATGTCAGGCGCTGAAGGATGAACATGAGCTGCAACGCTTTCTTGGCTGGACAGGGATGAGATCGATGACCCCGGTGGAGAAGGTATCGTCGACAAGGGGAATTGATTGGCTAGATGATCGTTCCCACGCTCATCCTCGTCCCGTTGAATGCGTTCACCGGCATACATTGGATTCTAGGAAGAGGTATCTTTAATCGATCTCCAAAAACCTATCTCGCCAGACCAGAACCGAGTATAGATATTGACATCAATCCAGTATGGGTGGCCTGCCTATGGTAGAGGAGCCGAAGGGCGCCGGCCGCATGGTGAGTTCCAACGATGCTTTCAGAGAGTAATCGACCAAGTCATTTGCCAGTAATGAAAGGCTTATTAAGATGAATTTGCGAGCCTATTTTCGATTAGTCAGCTTTATCAGCCAATGGAATGGCACTTGCCTCAGGACCCTCAGACGTGCGTTGCTAAGCCCCTTCGGGTTAGCTCTGCTTACTTCGCGAGCTCAGTGCAGCTTCCGTAGTAGAATAAGCAAAGCGCTAACCCGCAGGGGCTTAGCCCCACACGTCGGAGGTCCTGTGGCAAAATGGAACAGTCGGTTGTATCACGTGCTCAATCCTAAACCCCAAGCATGGAAGGTAAGGTAAGGGGCCTTTAAGGTACCCACCCGTGCCACCTTACTAGATAAAACATGAACAATATTTTGTGATTGGAAAGCTTGTTCCTTGCACCTCTTAAAACCATATCACGATGGCATACCAAGATGGCATACCAAGATGAGATTCTGGCCCCAAGGCACCCGCCTGTCGGACAGATGTCCGTCAAGCATGCATTCGATTCTTTGAACGACTCACAGAGGCTATACGCTCATCATATGGCTAGGTATGCGGATCATAAACGTCAACAAGCTTGCATGGGCTGAGGTCTCAATCAGAGCTGCCTGGCACGGGGCGAGAGTTATCTTGCGCCAAGTCTCTGACGAGGCCACGCCAATATTCGATTTCATTCTCGAAATCTACAGAGTTTGTGACGGACATTGGGCGAACTTGGTGTCTAAGACGTCCATCTCTCCGGAAAGCATTCAAGATTTCTTAGACTACGCAGCTACCTTCCTTGGTAATATCGGAAATTACTACGTGAGTACAGAAGGTTGGCCCTGTGGGACAAAGCATTCATGTATTCCAGGGGCGAGGAGACCAAAAGTTCATACCACGTATTTCAGACGAGGATCTTAAATCTCTTTCAATGATGTCTACAAATGCTACGACGCTCTATAATACCATATCACAAACGATCTCTGGGCGGCGCCCGAGCAACTTAGGTTTCCCCAGCGACGTGGCTCAGAGCATGTATTATCCTGGGTTTGCACGCATGAGTCACCAAGAAATTGACTTAGTTTCAAAGACTCTCGAAAAAGAAGGCATTTTCCCTGAAAACACTCGTATCTACAAAGCTGTCGAGAATGGCATCGTGAGATATGATGTCCTTCAAGCTTCTGTGGACCGAGACAACGATTGCGCCGATCGTCAGATTCCGCTTTCCGGAACTTCTGCCAAAATCCAGATTGTGCGAGGAGACCATTCAGCAGAACTGGAGCAAGTATGTGATTGCCTGAAGAAGGCCCAACAGTATACGGCGAACTCCGTGCAAAAGCACGTCATCGCAAAGTACTTAGAGAGCTTCCAGACCGGGGACCTCGAGGCTTATAGGAAGTCACAGCAACTGTGGGTCAAAGACCTTCATCCAGCTGTGGAGAATGCATTTGGATTTGTCGAACCATATCGAGACCCCCACGGAACAAGAGCGGAATTTGAGGGCCTAGTGGCGATTGTGGATATTGATGAAACGAAGGTTTTGACTAAGATAGTCGAATCATCCGCAAAGTACATCCGTCAGCTTCCGTGGGCGGAAAATGCAACAGAAAATGATGGCAAAGGCCAGTTTGAGAAAGAACTTTTTGAACCCCCAGATTTTACTAGCCTTCAAACCCTCGCGTACTGCTCTAGCATTATTTTTCCGGGCATCAATCTTCCAAACTACAATGATATCCGCCAAGAGGTAGGTTTTAAAAACGTCATGACATCAAATCAGATTACAGCGGAATATAAGGCAGATCGCAAAGACCCTGCCTTCATCGATCCCGCCGAAGCACCAGCTTTCATCGTCGCCGAGTACGATGCCTTCTACATCTGGGTAATACTACACGAACTCCTTGGCCATGGTACATCCAAACTCCTGACACAGTATGAACCGAAGTCTTTCAATTTTGATATAACGAACCCGCCCATAAGTCCCCTCTCTGGGAAGCCAATAACAACGTGGTACAAGCCCGGAGAGAGCTGGACCGGCGTTTTTGGAGACCTAGCCACAAGTCTAGATGAATGCCGCGCCGAGTGCGTAGGTGCGTATCTCATGGATGATGAGGATTTACTTACGCTCTTTGGCTTCGACGAGGGCAAAATGAGTGCGGCAGATATCACATGGGCAGTCTACTTGGAAGTAGGCACTGCTGGTCTCCGTGCGTTGGAGAATTACATTGAAGACGACCAAAAATGGGGCCAAGCCCATAGCAGAGCGCATTTTGCCATGTTCCGAGTCTTGCTCAATGCTGGCGAATCATTCCTGACAGTTACCCACGACGTTTCTACAAACAACCTTATAGTGCATATTGATCGCTCGAAGATACTTAGCCATGGCAAGCCTGCCATTGGTAAGCTTCTCTTACGTTTGCACATTTATCGTTGTACTGCGGATGTTGGGGCGTGTAGGGAATATTTCGAGGGTTTGACAAAGGTGGAAGGTATTTTCGCAGAGTGGCGACAAATTGTCATTGCAAGTAAGAAGCCAAGGCAAATTCTGGTTCAAGCAAACACATTCTTAGGACGAGACGGAAAGGTAATCCTTAAGGAGTATGATGCCACAGTAGAAGGCATGATCCAAAGTTGGGCTGAGCGGAGAGTCTGAGCATGTGAGTGAGATCATGCAGTATTCTTCCTTGCTGAAGATAAGGACGACGATATACGACTGCAATTGGTGGGGAAGATGAGATTAGCAGACTGACGATGTTACAATTACCGACTTTGCAATTGGGTCTTTCGCTTCAGCCATAACTCTCAGCGCCCTAGATCTTTCCTAATCGCACATCGTTCTTCAATTTTGGATTTTCGTCGTCAATGGGTTTCTACGACGGGGCATGGGACTGGAATTCGAAATTTTGCTGGAAGACATGTTCGGCGTCTCCTTCTAGACTCTCGACACGAACACTACCGTATAGTCCTCTACAAAGCTTCTGCACTATTTACCGAGTAAGAGTTTCCAACGTCAAAAGGTCTTTAATTGAACTTTACAAAGAATGTCCAACTAGAGCATGTTAAAAGCGTCCTGTTGACCTCCAAGATGCATGTAATCGACATCAGCAGCAGACACCAATAACGCTGATATATAAGAAAATATACAGAGCCCAGAACTAGGAACACCTACAGAGTAATCTGCATGATGGCCAAAATCACTTGCATCAGCGACAGGAGAAGACCGAGACCGCCAATAATAATGACAGCCCAAAATGTTACCCATTGAGCCGAGTCACGCTTGTCCCGCCAGAGTTCTTTCCACCCTCTAGGCTTGGATGTAGCAAGCTGCTGCTGTAGAACTGCGATGCGACACCTTAGCATGGGGAAATCTCGAGCCAGTCGATAATTTTGTCGTTCCTTCCCCTGACCAGAGAAATCGATCGACTTTCGGCCACACAAGAGGGCCAGTAGCGGATCTTGGCCCTGGCGTGGGATATCTTCAAACACTTGAGCGCTTACCGTCCGTCGAAAATGTTGTCTTCCAGCTTTACTTTGGCCAAACAATAAACGATAGGATAGAAGAACTTCGCGGAGAAACTCTGTAATCTCGTTAGAGGTGACCCATTGCTGACCTTTAACTGTCTGAGATGCACAGCTGCTAAACGATTAACGGTATCCAACGAATCGGTACCGTATGGACCAAATTTACCTGTGTATAACGCCTTGGACAAGACTGTCTTTTACCAGCTTTGGTAGATTTGCGGCGCAAAATGAAGGATATCGAAAAAGATATAATGTGTTTGTGGCCTTGTGGTACTCTAAGTGGACCGATAGACAGTCCGTCCATCTGATCTCAATATGCGCAATAGATTCCAATACAAAACAGTTGAATTCTCCAGGTTCGAAACCGCCTCTTCGCTTCGGACGTATCCTGCTTGAAAGGGAATAAGGCCTGCCCTTGGTAGCGGTCGAAGTCGTCGATAATTGAGAGTTGTTGTGGTGGGCAGGTGCCAAAAGAAGGCTGAAACAAAATTGTCTGCCAGCCCAAGATTGCAAAGACAAGTCCTCGACATATGTTTAGCGGTTTCTCATCCGATATTTAGTTCAGCAACTTGCTAAGAACCAATTCGTCGATGATATGATCAATAGTGGGCTCAGCTTGAGCTTCGAGAACTTCGGCTACATCAATTAGAAATTTGGTGATTTGGAAACTTTCAGACTCCAAGGAATGTGGCAACAAGGTATAGACTGTCTTGGGAAGCGATGCCAGCTGCTGATTGAGCCACCATCGGTACCATTGTAGATTAACTAAGTCGCGCCCGGACTCCCCAATCGAGGGGAAAATGGACAAGACTGATGGATCGATTTCGATAATTCAGAAGATGCTTCGCTGTGGTCGATTAGCTTAGGCTAAGAACGCATGAGGTTGCAGTACTTTCGCGATGCACCCACCCCTTCAATGAGCGCAGCACTACTGTTACGATGGGAGGACACATCCGAGAAGGATGATTGCCTTGCAATGCCCAATGTTTTCCCTTTTTATTGATGGCACATAAAAGGAATGAAGTTGAATTTCGGGGCTGAGGACCATCATGAACGTTTCATACAGCGCAGCAGGGGGACGAGCTATAATTAGAAGACTCTTACAGAGTGCCACAGAAGAGTGGGTGGCTGCAGGCACTGCCATCCCAAACTGTTTTACTGCCCTAGTGCGAAAAGTGCGGCTCTCGTCTGGGATAGTACGAATTATATTGACCGTATTGCTATAATTCTATATGGTTTCACCAACGCTAATCGGTTCGGCAGCTGATCTTGCCTGCCGGAGGAGACATGATACGAGATATACTCAATATGCTAGAAAATTCGAGCGTGTCCCTGCCTAGGTTTCGATCGTATGAGAATACTCTGCTATGAATGAAGCGCTTGAGTCTTCTCTTCTTGCGGCCTATGCTGAGATAACTTGTTTCTGCGCACGAACAATCAACTTCTGTCGAAGTAATCCTCATTGTAAGCCACCAACAGCCCGGAGCCTTTGATAGCAGACTAAAAATATAAGCTATACTACAGCGTAAGTCTTGGGCGGACTTTGACGGCGACTTCAAACAGACAACGAAACGCCTTAAACGCCTATCCCAGCTTGTGGACAATGAGGCAGATGCAGCTCGCATGCGTGCTGATGGCGAATAGAACGCAGAAATTCTTGTTGTAATGCACGCGCTTGAAGCCAATACGCTGAAGCATGACGTTCTTCTATGCTACTGTATCCCTCTCGGGATTGCGGATCGAATTCTCGGCTGGGAGGAAGCCTTGCTGCAAGTCAGAGAAGCTCTTCAACCGGGTAACGATCCGTCTGGCATTCACTCTATGGCACTTTACGGTATGGGTGGGGTTGGAAAAACCCAGATTGCACTGCACTACGCAAATAACTCACGGGGCTCCTTTGACGCAATGTTATGGATATCCGCTGATAATTCAATCAAGATGGCTCAGAGCTTTCTGGAGGTTGCTCAACGGCTAGAACTCGCCTAGAACCACAAGACAGCGCCGCAGCAAGATCAAAAGTCAAGACATGGCTAACGCAAACAAGTAAGAGACAATTACATGAACATTCGTAGAAAACGCAGCTGAGCGGCCACAGCTTGTCGATGGTTGTTGATCTTTGACAACGCTGACGGCTTGAGTATTCTAAAAAATGCTTGGCCTGGCACTGGGCGAGGATCCATTCTAGTTACGTCACGCGATTTCAGTGCGTCTTTTAGCCCTGCTGCCACTGGTTTCCACGTTCAACCGTTGGAAGACACGGTAGGAGTTGCTGCGTTACTTACGCTTATCAACAGAGATGAGACGTCGTCCGAAAATCGGGTTCTGGCTGAAGATATAATGCACGCTTTGGGTGAACTACCACTTGCACTCAACCAGATTAGTGGTTTTATTATTCAGCAGCGCTTGGTACTCAAGGACGTTCTTCCGTTATACGAGCAAAAACAAACGCCCGAAAAAGCCGTCTCAGTGATTATGAACATTCATTGAGTACTGTATGGGAGCTGGCCCTCAGTCAGCTTTCAGAGAATGCAAGTATGCTTCAAAAGCTGTTAGCCTTTTTGGACCCCGATCAAATACATGAATCGGTCCTTATGGGCGAGGTCGGTGATGAGAGCTCCAGCGAATTCGCATTCCTATCGGATGAGATGGAGTAAGTATTGGGCATCTGATTCCATCCAAGTATTTAATTAACTTCCTTTTTAGCTTTTTGGATGCTAAAAAAGATCTACTGAAAGCCGCCTTGGTTGAGCGATTTGACGATGTGACAATTTCTGTTCATCGACTTGTCCAGTCCGCCATTATGAACCAGCTATCGGCCGAAGACAGAATTCGAATGACTGATTATGTGATGAGACTGCTGGTCAAAAAGTTTCCCAACACATGGGAAAGCGATGTGGGGCACCAGCATTCTGCTTGGAAAGCATGCGAGATGTGTTTGTCTCATGTCAAACTCCTAGTCAAGCAAGTCAGAAAGTGGAAACTCAAATTGAAAGACTCTCAGACTTTTGCTGATCTCGGTCTTCGTTGCTGCTGGTAACAGAACAAATTGTTGTATTGCCAGAACTGGACAGTAGCTTATCATAAACAGGTATCTCTATGAGCGCGAGAATTACAACGATGCCCTGGAGATGATACGAACTACGCTCGAGAGCTTCGAGGATAAGGAAACCTTGGCATACGCCAGCGCCATAGATCTATCTGGTCTCCTACAGTTGGACAACGCTCACCCAAGCGCCGCTCTGGAAGAATTCGAAGTTGCTTTAAAGATACGAGAATCTATCCTTGGCCCAGATGATGCGTTCATCGCCTCAAGCTTCAATAACATCGCCTTAGCCTACACAGAGCTCAATGACCTCTCTCAAGCCTACTCTTATCATTCGAGGGCCATTGATATCCGACTTCGGACAAACAGCGATCGTATCGGTAATTCTTACAGCAATATGTCTAGTACCCTACTCCGCATGGGTAAACCGGACGAAGCCGAAGAGATGTTAGCCCGCTGCCCTTCCCTCAAAGACTTCAAGGATGAAACATTCCTCAAAACAGGCAACCCACGATTTTCTGGCGACATGGTGCTTCTAAGCCGCATACGTGTGCAGCAAGGGCGTCTCGACGACGCCATCCGTCTAAGCTCCAAGGCATTAGCATTCCGCCAAAGTATGCTAGGCAACCGGCTCAAGACCTGCGACGCCCTCTACCTCGTTGCCTCTCAGCTACAGTGAAGAGGCAATATTGCGACCGCCGTAAGCCTTCTGAACGAAAGCATTTCAATAGCGGAGAACCTGCCTGAGGGAAAAGGCTACGAAGCGCGATCGAAGTATAAGCTCGGAACAATATACGAAGGTCGAGGGGAGCTGAAGCAAAGTCATGCTTTGAAGACAGCAGCTAAGTCTCTTCGCCAAGAATTGGTCAGTGAGCAAAAGTCAGAGGAGGAGGATGGTAAAGATGCTTACGAGAAGCTCTGTGTTTGGATGCTGTGGTAGATGGTCAGCAAGAACTACGTGTCTCTTTCTGCTACTGCTCGAAGTCATCTTTCAGTCTGCGCCTCGAACCAAACCAGATGGATGTATAATGGGAGGCTAACCCCGTAGGCTTGTTGGGTAGCTTTGATTGGCACAGGAAAGCCGTGGTTGAGGGGTGGCGGTGGTAGCGCTGTGTGAGACTTAATAGATATCAAAACCTTAACAAAGAAGCGCTTTTCAGAGAGACGCCTCGAGACGCGTTCTGCTAAGACATTCATCTAGATCTTCGCATCTTGGCGAGCGAACACTCACTGTCGGATGGTTCAATAATGATACTGATGCCACGGGCATTCTAAGGTATGTGTGTTTCAGCAGTAGCCCCAGATAGCATACACTGTGTGCCAGGCATCTACACCTCGATTAACACATCTTCATCCTCATCCTACACTGTTCAAGGCTGACCAGCATCTCTATCTTATCAACCAAATACCTGTTTCAAAATCGACGGAAAATCTAACCAGTCGTTGAACATTCGAGTCCGTCTCACTTACTAGACTTCATTATATATGAGAACCACCTCGTTCGTTCAAATATTGGCACTATACGCGAGGACCCAGATCATCTTGGAAGTCAACGCATAAGAGAAAGCTCTTGCTTTCTCTGCATAGGAGATCAAATGAAGCAAAATTTCAGGGCTCAACACCTACCTACAAACCCAAGCAATCTCCCGCATCAGTACGTGAAAGAGGCGGTGAAATTTTTCACTTGTTTTTCTTCGCCCGAGCATTCCTGAAAACCTCTAATATTCATAGAAATAAGAACAAGGCTTCATACCAAAAATCTTTCAGCCCCTCTCGAGAGTCGGAAAAAAAAGATGTTGAACATCAAAATTGATTCTCATCAAAAAGTACTTCAATTCATGAGTATTTGTGTCTAAAAACCCATCAAAGTTTCTTGAAAACCCCATACGCATCTAAAACGCATGTCAGCAAGATTTCGAACTGCAGTTATGAGTGTAACGCCTTGAAAGTTTAGAAACTTTTCTCTGTCTCAGGGGAGATCTATCCCTTTGCCATCGATTCCATATATTATTGATATTCCAAAAACCTCGCCTCTGCAGTGCTGCACGCAAGCAGAAGCAGTATGCCGCCACGAAAAAGAGAATAGCTTTGCAAATGCGCAGCTCAATTGCCCCGAAAAAGGCAAATACAAATACAACTACGAAAAAGGACATTTCCCTGTTCTATCATGCACCCCCCCCCTGAACCAAACTTCCCACCAAGTTCCCCATGTTAATGATCACTTCTGAATCGTCGACCCCTTTTCTCCAAATTTATTCTCTCAAATCTCTCGCTTTCCCACCCCTTTCTCGCCCCCTATCCCCCGCTGCTATCACTTCTTACTAACTACTTCAAACTTACTCACCTCTACCCCTCAGCTCCGAAAGCTTCAACGCCATAACCTGGTAGATTTATGATTTACATCGTCGTTGAACACGCAACATGCCTGATTACAAGATTCACCTTCAGCCGGCGGCAGAGACGACGATGTATAATCTTCTGGCTTCGTTCTCCTGGAGGCGGAGCGAAGTTAGCCAAGACCAATGCGCCGAAGCTGAAGAACTTGAACCACGGAATACGAGATACGCTGGAGGAGGGGGCGCGGAGGGGAGGGGAGGGGAGAGGCAGAGAGAGAGAGTGAGGAGCCTGGCTCTACGGCGAGAAAGCAGGAAGCTATTCCCAGCAAACGTGAGACCTTCGAAGCAGAGGATGCCGTAAGTCAGTACGTATCAGAAATCAACCCCCTCACGAGTCCCCACAAGCATGCGTAAGGCTAAAAGCAAAGTCCTCGACCCCAGCCTCCATAACCGCGTAGCCAAAATCCACGTCTCCTGCAAATCTCAACCCCCAAAACGAACCAACTCTCCGCCTACTTGAAAATCCTCTAACGTTATTGCCAGGTAGGGGATGCAGGAGGGTCGGGTCGGGTCGGGTCGATTATCCAAATACCTCGTCCGTGGGTAAAGAAAGGACAAGGCAGAGCGAGGGTAGAGCAAGGGGAGGGTTCGCGGAGATGGCAAGGCGGCAGTTGAACGCGGGGGTTGAGATATAGGCTTAGAGGGTTGAAGATGTATGTGTAGATGTGGGGGTGGGGGGGGAGGATGTAGGTAAGAGTCGTTGCTAGGTCTGGGATGGTCCAATTGATGTGATGCTTTTAGAGAGATGGGGCGGAGTGGTTCGGAGTGGCTTGATGGGGGATGGGATGGTAGGGTGGTAGGGTGTAAACGATATGATCGTGCCACGCCTACACGTTACTGCCGTAGGTGCTGGTCACCTACCTGATGTTCATCATTCAGAGGATGGTTTAATTTCCCTCATAACTTAGCGAGAAACATGTATAAAATCTAAAACCTCTGTTCTTATATAACTTAACAATGTAGTATAGAGACTAGAGAGAATAAAGTATTTTACATTAAACCAGCTTTGTTTTTATCGTAAACAAAAATTATCGTCACATATAATCATCTCCGTACTAAAATGCGAAGCTCTCTGAAGATTTTTTTTGAAATTTTGTATGTGAATTCTTGCACAATAGAAAAGGAAAAATTAAAACAATCATCTGAGTGATGTGCATTGAATACAGAGGGTTGACCGGCATCTATGATGGTAGACGTAGGGCGTGGCACGATTGATGCGCTGCAGCTGAATTTTATCTCGTGCGCTTGGTAGCTTCGCTCATTGCGCTTTGGAAATTGTTCCTTGGAAGAGACCTAAGGAGTTGTACAGACGTCGTTATACTGTGGCTAGTGCAGCCCTGTAGGGGACGTCCAGGTTGCCCATTGCGTGGCCACTTCGAATTCAGTGCAGAATCACCCTAATGACTTTGATCACTTCAAGCACCCCTTTAGCTCTTTGAATTGCCATTGGACTTAGGCACTACAATACATACACCTCTAACTCTCTGTGCAAAGATTGATGTCTTGGCTGTCTTCAGAGACATTCTTAACCGTTCTGAGTTGTCACTGATCGGACCGAAAAACAAGAGCAGAGTTCTTGAATATGAGATTGTATTCTCATAATAATAAATTGATATTTGAAAGGTAGTGTGACCGCATGCAGAGTTTAAACTTCTTTTCCAATTCAATCAGTAGCAGCATTAATATGGTTTCTCAGCGCCATCAATTAGATTATTGTTTACTTAACTCTCGTGCATGAGAAGCCGAGGCGCTTCGAGTAGACCGCTCGACGTACCTTAAACTACCTTTGACGCAACACGATATTGTTTCGGACGACAAGTTTTTGAGTATCCGCCTCTTCAGCACCGCCTCATATATCCCATTACAGTTGCCCATTGGTACGAAAAATTCCACATGGCCCCTGCCCGTCCCCAGAGAATGAAGCAGGGTTATACGGACTAGCAGCGTGGCCCAGGTCTAATTGGACTTTCCCCAAGGGGCACTCGGAACTCACATCCAGTCCGGTACTCGGCTGGATGATTTCTAGTTCACAAAACAGATATGTGGGCTCGGCGGAGGAGCTGGATTCCGCAAAGCCGTAGCAGTTGGGGGTGGAATAGCAGAGGCGGCAGCAGTCGCCACGATGGGTGACGGAGGTTTCGACTTGTGGTAATATGACCAAGGATTCAAAGCTGAAGGTGTTTTCTTGGTAGAGGTAGCCGTAATTGTTGGCAGCTAGACATTGAGTGGGTCCTGCGGCGGCGCTGGACGTACTCGAGGTTGAGGTTGAGGTCTAGTGGATTAGGTGTTAGTTATACACGATGGAACTAAATTACAACAGGGTTGAGGGAGAAGATCAAGATTTACCGTCGTTGTTGCAATCAGTAGGCAAGAGCATGCAGTAGAGACAGCGGTTAGGTTTTCCGTGCAGACTGAGGTGAATGGAACAGTCGTTGTCCTGACCCACTTTTGTCAGCCTCTAGTCAAAGCTTGGTACAAGACAAAGAGAAGCTTACGTGTGGGTAGGTCCAAGGTAGGCGCTACAGAAAGGGCTTGCGACGGCACTATTGCCGAGTAATGCACGAAGGCAATTGTCGTGATAGCAGGGGCCCCGCTTGTCTAAGTTGAGGGCATGGCCATACACAAGCTGTGAGAACGAAAGTGCAAAGATAGCAATTGAGATGGCTCTGGTGCCGAGAGTCAAGACTGTCATGTTGAAAAGAAGGGGACTGTTGTTCAAAGGCAGATTCGCGGCGGGAATAGTAGAGAGAAAGAAGAGAGCTTTTCAATAACAGCAGACTCACAATAGTATATGCTCTGGCATCCACATTCGCTAAGTAATACCTAAATGAGTTCGGCGCAGAGTGCAGATACGAAGACAGTATGGACGCCACATTCGATAGTGTCAACCAGATCTGGTGGTCAGCATTTCTGGAAGCCTCACCAGTTGGTGCACACAGTGGATGGGACTATGCGGCAACTTTCGAACACAGCTAAAAAGCGACAGTTCTCCAGGAATGAAACCGAATGACTACGAATGAAACACGGGCTAGAATCAGCAAAGTGCTTTGACGATGATTAATGTAATGATAAGCTCATGAAGTCAGATTTATGGTGGTACATCTGTAGCCGAGTTTGATGTTTTTGGTGGATTGGGCCTCAGCCGCTTATACTGTAGTTCCCATGACTTTGTGCACCTACTGGCCCCCTTGCGGTGCCTATGTAAGGAAACTTATAAGGTTAATGCGGGTATCGTCCTATGATGTTAGAAATTTCGGTCATATGGGGGCATATTGATATTTTGGTTGTTGTGTACTGGAAGGTGAAAACTCTACTAGCGGGCCCCAGCCCTACCAGCCCTATGAGGCGGAGGTTACAAACTCCTTATTTCCAACAAACATAAAGTGGAATACGGAGCTATACACCACAATTTCCCGCCTGATGAAGCGTAAATCTGATTGACTGCTGAAAGGTATATTTTCTACTTCCGTACAGTAGGAAGCTATATACGTTTTGTGCACGCAATTGGCGCTAGTCCCAACTAGGCTAGCGGGCAGCGTTCCTAATTTGGATCTATGTCCCTAATTGGACGACTACTCCTCCTACTCCTACTATTGCTCCTACTACAGCTCCTATTGCTTCAACAACACGATATATTGAACTGAAAATAGGCGTATACTTTGTCTTCTGCTCTACAGCTCTTATCGCAAAATACTCTCTCAGTGATTCATCTGCAATGGCTATGCTTCGTCCTTGTCTCCTAGAGTGGCAAATCCTCAAGGCATTGAGTCCCAACAATCAATCCCACGTCTATTGCGTTGGCTATTGCAATAGCGCTCACCCATTGCCAATCAGTGTGCCTGAACTCGGTGCAGATTCTTTCCACTTCTAGGCGGCAGGCAGGGCGTAAGTGTTGGGTACAGTAGCTCGAGCCGAGATCGAATCGTATGGCGAAACTACCGCTTATTCTTTTTTGACCTTTGACGCCGACTGCTGCATCGTAGTACATAATTTTGAGCAGCTCCACTTCACCTTACTCCGTACAAAGTCCGCTATTCACTACTCACGATTACCCAATCAGGTACTCGTTCGATCTCCGCCCCCAACGCCACTGCAGCTTGGGCGGCTACGACTAACATCGTCCCCAGCCCGACTTCTCAATTGTATAAATCACTTCGATCCCTCCACTTTTCGCCAATCCTACATCGAAATATCGGTACAACAAAACGTCCTAGCCTGAGCGCCGACTGCTCTTCAAAACACCCTTTCCTCAGCCTTATCAACCAACACCCAGCATCCCAAATCTCTTAAATCAGTATCGTCAACATGGATTCCGGCCTTGGTCTTCCCCCATCTTTCGCTCGGCGCATACACAGCCCTAGAAAAATGCAACAGCAGAACTCCGCCCCACCGCCCACCTATCCCCCTCCTGTCCACCAAGACGCCGGCCCCTATGGCGCACAGAACCCCCAATTGCAGCCTTATTACCAGCAGGGCGGCTTTCCGCCGCAGGGATACCCACAGCAAGGTTATCCAACGCAGCAGAGCATGTATTACCAACAACAGCCGAATGGCCCGCCACATGGTCACTATGCGAATAACAGTGGCTATAATCGTGGCGGAAGGAGAGGGGCCGAGGAAGGATTATGCGCGGCTCTGGCGGCGAGTTTGGCTTGTTGTTGCTGCCTGGATTTCGGTCTCCTCTAGGGGGAAATGGAGGAAGGGGGAAAGGGGGAGGAAAAACATGCACGGAGGTAGGCGCATCATAAGCCACAGACGAGAAAGGGATGGGATTAGCAAGGGCGAAAGGCGTAATTGAATATGCGTGTATTTGCGTTTTCAAAGGTCAGAGATAATCAGTTTCAAAGTTGAATATACAACTAAAGTGTGATATCACGAAGTCAATACATCTCGCATTGATCTAAATCAGATGTAACTTCGCACTGTCTGACTTGCTATTAAGTTTCTCTTCGGAAGTTCGTCTCTGTCTGATACTTCTCTGATCTCTCTTACTTCATCATTATAAGCACCCTAAGCACTTTTTAAGCTATCGTTTCATCATACTTGTCATGCCGTCTAGAAAACCGAAGTCGGATCGAAGATGGTCAATGTACTCGACGTTGCACGACGATTTATCACACCTACTAGAAGAAGAAGATCTACATTTCGACTTTCATGAAAATGACGACATCGAAAGTTGCACAAAGGAGTACGATACCAATATCATGGATCGATTCAGATGTCACAACCGCGCATGTGCTTCTAACGGATGACCGAGCAAGAGGATCACTATCATCATACGGATGTATTCTGAAGCACAATGTAATGCAAGGGTATATCATCAACGCTGTCTGAGGTGCAATAATCTCAGTAAACCTCGTTTAGACGATTCATATGCAGAAAGAGTGACATACCGTCTTAAAAAGTGATGTGGAATGGAGATGAACAGGCCTTTTTACTCAGGTCAAGTGAAGACTCTCATCAGAGTAATTTATGTGAGAGATGCAAGAATGATCATTGCAGTTAATTGTGATCTAGACGGCTTGACTAATGAGGCAAGTCAATTGTTCACGTTTGACAAGGGATTGATATCTAACTGCTATCCAGTGGCCTACACGGTCTCTTGCCGGCACCCGTCCATCGTTTCTACCAACGTGCTTGCGCTAGACCTACTAGCCCCCTTAGCCACCAGTATTCAAAAGATTTAGTCGTGAAGTAGTTGCGTTCCGCTATACTCCAGACTGTCATGAGCGTCGCTTGATGCTCAATGATGATGTCATTTGTGTGAACCGGAGCTGAATACCTGTTGCGTTAGACATTGCAGCATCGAAGTTGAGAAGAGAATTGAAGTCAACGTACTTTACGCACGTTTTCTTGATAGACAGAAGAGAGAGGCTGTAGTACAAACTGTAGAACCCGTGGGATGCAATCTTGTTAGATCCTATAGAACCTGGCAATTTAGAATTCTTGACATAGCCAATATGAAGATCCGAGAAGCGTCGTCCAAGAAAGACGAAACGATTGACTCGAGTGAATGGTGAATTGGGCTGAAGTCTCCGCGTGAAGACTCCACAAGCCAATAGCGTAGACAGCTCTCTTCAGAGTTCTACGAACACCATCGCGTAGAATCACAAAATCACTATTTTTTAAATTCGTGCGTCGGTTCGATGTCATGAGTTGAAAATGTCGTCTTGTCTCGAGACGGTTTCTAAATTTAGCGCGTCACGGAAAATGGCGACAGTTTTCCATTTCACAGTTTTCCATTTCCAGCTCCTTTCTTACATAATACCCTGGGTGTCCCCCCTTCTTCCCAACTTTTGTTGCGTTTTGTTCTTACAACCAATCTTCTTGACTTGCAGTCCTGGTTTTACGTATTTAAAGAGTCTTCGCTCCATTACTTTTTGTCGTCTAATTTTCCTCCGTGGCTTCTTCTTCTCAGTGCTCCTTTTTGTTCGCATCTGTTCTCTGTAAAATTGCATTCGTCATCTCCCATTCCGATGTGTTCCCATGGATGTCACCCAGATATACGCTACTGCCGCTGGCGGCTTCTTCGTTGTCTTCATCCTTGCGAACCTTCTTCCTCGTACAGTGCGACTACGGGAAAAGATCTCTCTTCTCACGTCTAAGCACCTTACGTACCCGTATTTCCTGAACCGTCATCGACTTTTTGAGTCCGTGAAGTCGAACCGACGTCCTAGTCCAGCTGATCTACATTACCATCAATGTTTTCTGTCTCAGCTTTCGAGTGTCCACGATCTCCAAGGCTGGTCTCCGAGCGGGGAACCTATCGCTCGTCAACATGATTCCGCTCTTTACGGGCGCTCATCTCGGTTTTCTGGCCGACCTCCTCGGCTTTCCGCTGAATGCGTACCGACGCGTTCACCGTTTGGCGGGATTAATGACGTTCGCGCTCATCCTTTTTCACGTGCTCGTCATCGTGGCCGACCGAACCTCTTTCTCGTTGGGGATGCCAGAACATCTATATGGACTGATAATCAGTTGCTGCCTCCATCGCTGTCCGTATTTAACCATCTTCAGGCAGAATCGTCGCTATGTCTTCTTCTTCTATTCTCTCGCTTCCTCTCTTGCGCCGGCCGTCGTACGAAGTCTTTCTTCGTATGCATCAAGCGTTAGCTGCGCTTGCTGCCTTCTCTACCTGGCGTCACCTGCCCGTCATTTAGTATCCGTGACCAATAAGCAATGAGATAATCTACAGAGCCTTGTACGTGGCTATTTGGACGACCGGGTAGAATTGTTGGAAATGGATTATCAGCCCGAGGAGCGATAAGCCGGTTGCGTACTATCTATCAGTGGGAGAACTGCGGTAAACAAGGATTCGGGTTTTCGCTACTGCGTACAACATCGTATCAGAGACGGGAAAATCCAATAGCATGGGATTCATGTCTCCGAAGATGAAATACTCGTTGGGTCTCGCTCTCCACATGTCGTTATTCTAATCGGTACCACCTTCAAACGTACAAGGAAAATTTGAAAGCCAATGCATTATATTCTCAAGCCATGTGTTTTTCTATACATCTGATGTGACATAGAATGTCTTTTTACATATGTTTTAACACATATACTGTCATATCACATGTTATTGATAAAAGGCCCAAGGAAACATAAGTGTTGCGGACTTGATCTTACGGATTCGAACCATTTGACACGAAAACAGTCAAAACTGCCGCATATGCTGCAGACGCTGCCATGGTCTCGTAGTTTGATGCTTTTGATAAGAGGGAGAGCAGGAAGCAAAAGATAGAAACAAATGAAATCACTACTAGCAGACGACTCTCCCGCGAATCCTGGCGGGACAGAACAACCAAAGGAACAACGAGTGCAGCTCCTGTAACCATAGCAATCATGAATCGAGTAACAACCTCAGCAATTCTTGTAGTGTTCTGATAAGTTCTATCCCAAGTAGCTATCGCCCTGCTGAGCGGGCCCCTCCGTCCCTGTTCCACGTCATCTGCACGGAGCTTCCAGAGATTAAAAGCATACCAAAGCCGTCGAAAAACTTTCCGAAGAAGATGCTGAAGCGGATCCCTTGAACTGTGGCGTAGAGGGAGGTCAACTCGTAGCATTCGAGTCTTGAATTTTTCGTAAGCATGAAGACCCTGCCTAGAACCCGATTGGTTGGTGTTGTCCGCTAGAGAGAAAGTCTCCATGCTCATAACAGTGTTGAAAGCTTCAAGTGTTTCATCTAAACCGATCAGTTGACTGTCAAGGCTTCGTTGGAGATACACTCACCGTACTCTTTGATCAACCTCCGGAGGCGCATAACTAAAGCTTTGTCCACTACTTCGTCTACCTTCATTCGTTTACTATCTTTCTTGGCTTGCTTCAGGCCAAGCCGATCTATTATATGTTCGCGGTCGAGTGGCTGATCTAGTTGTAGACCAGCTTGGTACAGACCATGATCAATTTTATCGATCTCTGCTTCCAGGAATCGAAGGTTAAGCAGGTGGGTGGTTCGATATCTCCGGAATCCAAACAAGGTCAAATGATTATCCGATGTGATTTCGCGCCAAACTTTGCTAAAGAGTTCGGCATAGCAACTATTCCGGGAGGTCTTGGGGGCGCCATTTAACGGCGCACATTACGGAGCGTCACTTTCGCTAAAGGCGGAATCTACCTCCATTTAGGTGTAGTCTGCTAACAAATACAGGTAGATTCCCCATCATATATAACATTTAATCTATTACGAATGCCGATTCAATAAGTCTCTTTTGTTGAGACTTTCTTTCATTCAATGTTGCTGCCGTCATCAAATTAGGCTTAGATCTCTTTCTCATCGACTTCGAAGTCACTATCTTCAACGTAGATTCTCAAGAACGACGTCTAGACTGAGACTTCTGCTTTCATACAGTTGTTTTCTTCACTGCACGATCAGATTTGATTGTTCTAGACATCACGAATGAGACGAAAGAGAATGAAGATTCATTGAAAGTAGTAGCAGTAGTAGTAGTAGTTGATGTGAGATTTTTACTATCTTTCGATCTATCTCGAGACTTGAACGTCATAATGACGAAGAATGAAGCGAAGAAGTTCAATGACAGTGAGATCTCGCTGTTCTTCTTCTGTTGTTCTCTTTGCTTAGCAATCTCATTGTTCTTCTTCTTTTGTTTATTTCTTTGCTTAGCATTCAGCTCAGCTGCTTTCGCTGCAGTCAAAGCTTGAGCGTTGACTCTATCATGTTTCTTCTTTTGACAAAGCTCAGCTTAAGCTTCTTTTCTTGTAGAAGATGATTTTGAAAGCATCATGAGAAGTCTCTGATTCACTTTCTGCAGTCTTTCGTGTGTGACAGTCACGTTGATATGAAAGATAAACAGCTGATTGACTAGAAGATTGATCTGCTGACGTGATAATTTTTTATGCAGCTTCTGCAAGCTGACTGCTGCATGAAGAAATCTATTTTTACTAACATCATGATATCTTGTTGAATTTGCGTCATTCAAATCAATGAAGTCATCGTAGTATCTAGTCTGTCAGTTGCTCAATGCTATAAATGTCACGATTCTAGCCTTGCCAGGCTCAGCCTTCTAGCCTTGCCAGGCCTATTCTCGCTCCGTCACCTTTACTAGTTTCTATTGAGCCTAGCGTCGGCTGAGAAACACACATATGTAGCCAGCTTCTTTCCTGTAGCTATCTTTCTTCCTTAGCATTTATCTTCTAGTTAAATGACACTCATATGACTCGCTCTATGCTGATCTCTAACATTAGATAAATGCTCACCATCTACCCTGCTATCGACGAATAGACGATACGAAACAACCTATTCAGTAAGGAAAATTTGCAAGGAATTCTTCAAATTTGCACCACCATTTTAGACCGCAAGAGATTCTTCGATTCTACACTCATTTTCATCATTCTATTCGCAAGAAATTCTTCGAATAAAGTACTCAATTATTACCTGAAATTCACAAGAAATTCTTTGAATTTCCACTCATCAAAAAACATCAATTCAAAACATCAACCTCTCACCTACTCTTACCTCAACAACTTCTACCTTCTCTCATCATGACATGCAACGTCGAGTCAGTTGAGTCTCGAACAACTCGTCTACTTAAAAGCACTGTCAGTAGAAGAGTTTCACTTCTACTCATCAATGCTTCAGTCGAAGCTGAGAAAGCTGTCATTTCATGAAACATAAACATCGAAGAACAACTGTTTCATTGAGTCAGCAATCAACTCAACGAAGTCATCAATATGCTGAACGAGCTTCGAAGTCAGCGAGACTTGACTCTACAACTCAATGAACACTGACTTCTCATACAAGACAATCACAAAAAGAGAGCGAAACAACTAGAAGTCGCTTTTGATAAAAACGATGAGCTAGAGAAAAAGATCAATCAGCTACAAGATGAGCGATTGAACTTCAGAGCGAAACAACGTCAAGCTGATCGACCTATGTCTCGTCAAGATACTCAGTCAGCTGAGCAACGAGTCAATCAGAAAGAAGCTTGCTCTCAACGAGAATCTTCTACTCTATCTGATAACGAGAATGATCATCACAAGTTCGTCAAGCTTTCGAATTCACTCATCTTCATCGAAACAGATGACTCTATTTGAGAGACATGAAACATCAAAATAGCTGACAAGCTTGATGTCAACACGAATCATTACTCTACTGAAAAGATTCGTATTGCCTATGTGATTTTCAGGCTAGAAGACGATGCTGATCAGCAAACCTATGCAAAGCATCGTGTTGATGCTCTCTCACTCTATCAGTCACTATCAGAGCTACTGAAACATCTGAAAGAAATTTACGAAGATCAGAATCTGATTCGAAAGTGTCGTTGCAAATACGTCGCTCTGAAGTAGCTCAACAAGTCTTTCAGCTCTTTCTATTCAGAATTCACTAAAATATTCAGCTTTCTGAACTACGACGATATCACTCTGATGAACGACATTCAGAATAAAATCAACAATCGTCTTCAGAACGCATTGTCAGTTTGCCTCATAAAGTTTAGCTCGCTTGATAAGCTCAAGATCTTTCTTCAAGATGTGAATAACAAACAACAAGTCAATTACCAGCTACGTGATGAGCAATGAACAGTCAAATCGATAGCAGCTTCGAAAAAACGTTTTGTTTCTTCGTCGACATCAACTTCAGTCTCGATTACTAGCTATGTTCGACTCGCTACTTTTTCCACCTTCAAACCTGAATGATCAAGAATGTCAATCACCTGCTTCAACTGCAAAGCATCGAGTCATCTTTCAAAGAACTGCTCTCAGCTGAAGACTAGTACTTCAACATCTCATGCATTCACTTCTTGTCTCAATGAGATCATCATGTTGAAAGAAGAGAAGAAATTATTTACAGAGAAATCAAAGAATGAGGCAAAAAACTAGTGACTTTCATCAAAGACACGATGAAAGATGTGTTAATTTCTTCAACAACGAGCAGCTCAAATGATCTCTTTGCTTCGAAATCTTTGACTACTGAATGTGTACTATTTAGCAATGAAATTAGTTACTCATTAAAGTCATTGATTGACATTGAAGCAGCTGACTATTCATTCATTGATGAATTAATCGCGCAGAATGTTTGTGATCATTTGCAAATTGAATCTTTATCTTTAATCAAGCTTAAACCAATAAGGAAATTCGATGATCATTATGCAAAAAAGCTCATTACTCATGCGATTTATTTGAATCTAACTGTTCAAGATCATATGAAACGTTTCGCCTTTATGCTGATCACTCGATTAGATCAACATCAGATGATTCTTGAAAAAACATGAATGAACAAGATCGAGATGACTATTGATATGAGAGATGATCGTCTTCAATTTTCTAGTTTCGAAGCTCATATCAAAGCTTCTATCAAAGCTCATTCGACTGTTCTTTCAAGCAAGAAAATCGCGATAGAACAGAAGAGTTCGATTTCTACTCAAATACTAAAGAGATTTACCTCTTCTGTTGTCACTCGACTCAGCGAGAAGTCATCTTCATTCAGTGAAATCATGAAACCACCTAGCTCAGTCAACTTCGCTTCGCCTTTCAATTCAATGAACATAGCAATGATAAAGACTGCAGCATATAGATCACTAGTCAAACGGTCGAATGTGACTACTTTCGCGATCATCATCACGAAAATCGATCGACTTCTAAAAACAGCTAGAAATAAACTCGAAGATGTAAATCTACAAGAGCTTTCACACGAAGAGATCTTGAAAGAAGTCAAAGCTAAGCTTTCTTCGAAATATCATGACTATCTAGACGTGTTTGATCGAGCGATGACTGATCAACTACTCTCTCATCGTCTTTACGATCATAAAATTGAGTTGATCGGCAAGAGAACATCTTCTCGAAGTCATCTCTATCATATGTCTGACTACAAGCTTCAAAAGATGAAGAATTACCTGATCAAGCATCTGAATAAAGACTTTATATCTTCTAGCTCAGCTTCATATGCTTCGCTCATACTATTCATCGAAAAGAAAGACGATAGCTTGCGTTTCTGCGTTGATTACAGAAAGCTCAATGCTTTGACCAAACGAGATCGCTACTCTTTGTCATTAATAGACGAGACTCTCGCTCGTATACAAGAAAGTAAGTATCTGACTCGATTGAACATCATTGTCGCGTTCAACAAACTACGCATGCATTCAGGTAGCGAAGATTTGACTATCTTTATCACCTCTTTTGATTTCTACAAATATCACGTGATGTCTTTCAAATTAATCAACGACTCGACTTTCTATCAACATTATATGAACGACGTGCTATTTGACTATCTTCATCAGTTTTGCCAGATCTACCTAGATGACATTATCATCTACAGCAAAACACTGAAGAAACATAAGCGACACGTACGATTAGTTCTACATAGACTACAAGAGACTGATCTTCAGATGAATATAAACAAATGCAAGTTTCATGTTCAGAAGATCTTCTTTCTGAAACTATTGCTATTCATCGAAGAACTAAAGATGAATCTCAGAAAAGTACAAGCAGTAGTCGAATGATCTACTTCTACAAATCTCACTCAGATGCAGTTCTTCGTCGACTTCTGCAATTTCTATCGACGTTTTATAAAGAACTTTTCGAAGATTGTTCATCTTCTGATTCGACTAACTCAAAAAGAGATGATATTTGAAAAAGATCAAGCTTGTCAAACGATCTTTGACCATATGAAGAAACGAATGACTGAAGTCTCTATTCTTCGTCATTTTAATCAGAATAGAAAGACTATTCTTGAAACAGACTCATTCGACTACGTCAACGATGATATACTTTCTCAGTATGATGACGAAGAAACATTGCATTTGATGATCTACTACAGCAAGAATCTGAGTCTCGCTGAGTGCAATTACAAGATCTATGACAAGAAACTACTAGCAATCATTCGTGTCTTCAAGCATTGACGACCTGAGCTGAAATTGACTGAGCTACTCATCAAGATGTTCACTGATCATCAAGCTTTAACGTCATTAATGAAAGATAAAGAGCTAAGTAGATGTCAAATGCGCTGAGTACAAAAGCTCGTCGACTTCAACTTCAAAATCATGTATCGCTCAGACAAACAAAACATCAAAGTCGATGCATTGACTCGTCAAGTCGATTCAGTTTCTAGAAGCTTCGAGAATGAACGATGTCGCTATCAGCGAACTACAATTCTCACGTTGAATCGAATGAAAATCGCTGATCTAGAAGAGAAAAAGAACGATGAACCAATTTATTGATTGATTCTAGAAGCTAACAGAATCAACGAGAATTGTATTCTACTTCGTGAAGTTGTATTAAAAGATGAAGCTCAATACGAAGATACTAAATTAAGAGATTGTTGAGTTCAGAACGAAATACTATATCGAAGTGATCTTCTATGAGTTTTCTTCGATGAGCATCTTCAAATGATGTTAATTCGAAAAGTTCACGATCAATCTTTTATTGATTATCTTGAAATTCTCAGAACGATGAAGATCATAAGAAGATACTACTATTGATCTTCAATGTGAAAGACAATAGATCGATATATTCAAAACTGTTACATTTGTCAGCGATCAAAGACTTCTCGAGATAAATTCAATGAACTACTACATTCTCTATTCATACTTGAACAGCAATGAAAGAACATAGTCATGAATTTCATCATCGACTTACCTCTTTTGAAAGGCAAAAACATCATACTAACAGTGATATGTAGACTGACAAAGAAACGACATTATATTTCTTGCTTCACTGATGACGAG
>JAABUW010003244.1_pt1 | contig 23479 bp, 19 predicted proteins | sample 5560081 | NCBI WGS metagenome assembly JAABUW01 (sample SAMN10711882, study PRJNA513363) | rock metagenome | isolation source: Antarctica rocks | place: Antarctica: Victoria Land, Knobhead sud | reverse complement strand
AGAGGAAGCGTATTAGTTAATAGATAGGCTAATTAGAGTACGTATATTAAGTCTATTATATAGAGGGACGTTCCTTTACTATTATATTATTCTTACCTTTTTATCTCGTATAAGGAGTATAAATAAGTCCTATTAATTCCTAAAGCTATAGATCTATAGTATATATAAGTTAAATATAAGTACCTTAGACCTTAATAGGCCTAGTTATATAAGCTTAATAGAGCCTACTATTAGAGTCTAAGGTTATACGCGCGAAGAGATATAGTACTATATCTCCCGTTAGATCTAAGTAAGCTTAATATCTAGCCGCGTCTTCCTTAGGACGTATTATACCTTATTTTAACGTTAGTCCGTATAATATAGGGTATTAATAACTTTTAGAACAAATCTTATACGTCCCGCGCCTAAATAAGTATTACCGTATACCTCTTAAATACGTTAGCCGTATAACGTCTACTATCTTATAGACTAGCGTACTTAAGGCTAATAAAGGAGTTCTCTATATAGATTATCTAATACGTAGAACTAGAATATTACCTTCTTAGCTAATATTAGCTATTAATAATTCTATCGAATACTCGCTAATAACGAAGTACTTCTATTAAAGGAGACTAAAGAAGAGTAGACTAAACTAAGTAGATTATTCGTAGCTACGAAGTATATCTATAGTACTACTTCGCTACTCTCTACCTACTAGGATACGTTACGGCTTCTATATATATTATAACTTCCTATTTATAGCTTAGGAAGGTAGAGTAAATACGGACGTCGATATATTACTAATAAGAGGTAATATTATCTACTTGCGTACTACGACTAAATTAATATAGACTATACTATCTACTATACTAAAATATAGATAACGCTAAGACGACTAGCTAGTATTTACTATATATACTAAGAAGACTAGTTAAGAATAGTAAGTAGGCTTATAGATAACTACTAAGCGTTAGAGTTCTATTAGTAGACGAAGGTAATATTCGAACGATTAGTATCTTTTTAACTTTAGGCTAGAAGCGGAAGCGTAGATTATTAGACTTTATTAAGAAGGTAGAGTTATAACTAGCTAACTATCTAAGCTATAATTCCTAGAGACGGTAACTTCCTCTAATATTCGAGATCTATACTACGTATCGAAGACTACGCGAGACTAAAACTCGTTTAGAAAGAAGGAGCGAATTAGGTATATATCTATTAGAATAGTTCTCTTAGAAATCTAGTAAACCTACCTTAGCTAGGTATTATAACTTAGAGCGATACTACCGATAATAGCTCGCTATTTTAAACGAGAGTATTATTATTAATAAATTACTTCTTCTTTATTCTACTCTTCTATAAAGAGGCTAGGGTCTTAGAAAAGGTTATAAGTAACGAGATAGTAAGAAATAAGGCTTAGAGGAGCTTATATCTCCTTCTTACTTTTCTTATCTATTAAGTAACCTTAGTCTTAGGCGCTATTAACGCTTACGCGTCTCTCTATTTACTTTTAATATCTATAAAACTATACTATATCCTTCCGACGTAATACTACGATCCCTTAGAAAATAGTATATTACGTAGCGAAGCTAGCTAAGATCTAAGAGGCCGCCCTTAAGTAGACCTACTTAAGAGCTCTAAGTAGAATAATATATATATCTCCTTACTACTAGTAAGAGTAAAGTAAGACGTCTACTATACCTACTCGCTTTTCTACTTCTACTTTAATATAGCTAGTAAAAGGAATTAAGCTATACTACTAAAGAGACTTTACTTAACGGGGAACTCTTTAGAAACTATCGTAACTAGTTATTTTACCCTAAGCCCTAGCTATATTATCGAGCGTACTACTTTAAAGTAGATAATATACGATAGTTAGAGACGAGGTAGACGACGGGCCTTTTAGCACTAAAGGCTAGGTATACTATAATATCTTACTACGTTTAGTAGGCTAGTAGTATCCGTCGCCTATAATTATAGATATTCTAGCTTATCTATACTATATATTTCTAGCTAGCCTAGTATATAGAGGCTCGACTAATAATTAGGTCTAGTATATACCTCTACTACCGTCTAATCTAGCTTAAATCGATAACGAATAGCCCTAGCTAGCTTAGGTCGACCCGTTATAAGATATCTACTTTAACTTATACTAGTAGGAGACTTAGCTATTATTAACGTCTAAAGGACTAAACGTCTTTTACTAGCTACCTCTATCTTCTATTACCTATACTATATCTCTACCGTTCTAATTAGCTCTACTTAGGTCTAATTTTATTAGAGCGTATAATAATAGTAAGCTTAAGTCTACTTTAAGGCTTATTCTTTTAGTACTACTATAAGATCCTATATAACTACTAGGTTATTATATAATTAGACCTAATAAGAAACTACTACCTAAGCTATTAAGCCGCGCCCTAACTTTTAATACTATTAAGTCTTATCTTACTAGGAGTTAAGACGCTAGCTACTTTATAATAGAATAGGTATAAGACTTAAGGGTAGTTAAGGACTATATAGGTTTCGAAGTTAATAATATCGCTTTCTTACTAACGACGTAGTAGCTTATAATACCTCCGCTTACTATATCGTAGTCCTTAAGTAGTAAAGTACGTTAGATAAATCTTAAGATATATAGCGGTAATAGTAGTTATTAATATAAGTATAGAGTAGGATTCGATATTCTAGAAGATTTAAGGAAGTATAAAGATAATATATATAGTCTATAAAAGTATACCTATAACTATTATATAGTAAGGTTTCTCTACTTAAATAACGTATAACGCTATATTATCGCTATTTACTAGCCTACTCGAGCGTTTCTATACCCGATAGAGGATTATAAGTAGTATATAGTTAGTTTTAGTAGAAAAGATAATTATAAGAAGTATATCTTAACTATTTATAACTATACTAGTTTAGGCTTAGAGATATAATAGTTAGTATCGTATTAAGCTACTTTAGGAATATAAGTATTATATTTATATATATAGAATATAGCTTTAGAATTCGTAGCTTATATTAAGACTTTCGCTTCTATAGACTAAGATTATATAAGTCTTAGATAGTTATAATATAAAATAATATTAAACGTATCTATAATAAGAGTAACGTCCTATATAAATTAGACTTAACGTAGCGATTATAAGCCGCGACTTTAAACTATACTCGCTATTTTAAAGAGGTAGTAGTTTTTTAGGTACGAGTAATAGCTATTATTACGTAGTAAGGATATTTCGAGAATATTATTATACTATAGCTAGATTCTTTATAACTAATAACGGTTATACGATAATCTAGGTAGAACCCTTTAAAAAAAATATAATATACTAAGCTAGGAGTCTACCTATAAGCTTAGTATAAGGAATACCCGTATTAGAGTATATAGCTTCTTTTTAGTTACTATAGCTTATTATCGTTATTATATTAGATTATATATCGTCGATAGTAGTTCTATTAAGGTATTATTAGCTAGTTTATAATCTCTAACTATAGCTCTATATAGTAACTAGCTTCCTATATTTACTTATAACTAAATTAAAACTATATTAGAGCTTAATTAGCCTATAATAGTAATTATAAAAGAGCTTAATATCTATAGGGAGACTATATAGATAATAAGGATAAATTACGAGGTATTTAATATTCTATATCTACCTTTAATAATAAAGATAAATCGACTACGAGCTCTATTAAAGATCTAAAAAGAGTAGATTAAGCTCTTCCTATAAGATAACCCGATAGCTTATTATAATAAGGGTTTACTTCTTTATATAGAACTAGTATAGTATTAATATTATACTATAGTTAATATAGAATATTCTCTATTATTATTAGTAGTTACGGAAGATAGTTAGAGCCTTTACTATATAGCGTAGTAACGAAGTAAGGGCTAACAAGCGAGTAGACTATAGTAGTTAGAATACTAAGAAGCTATACTTTATAGACGAGTATACTAGTAATAAGTAGATAGGTTATCGTTAGATAGAGTAGTTACTAAAGAATATAGATTATTTTAAGCTCTATATACTCGCTTTAAGTAAGAGGTAGTTAATATTACTAGCTTTAATAATAAAGAGCTATCTATATAACTCCTTTATCCTCTAAAGAGATATTAGTAAGATTAACTTTAAGTAGTAGCTTATCTACTATATAATACTTTAATTAGAGCCTAGCTTTATTATTATTATTATAGATAATATATGTATCTATTCCGGTCTTAGTTAGAAGGTTAATAAGATACTAGTAATAGCGAGTATTACGATTAGGCTCTTACTACTATATTTACTAGACTTTAATCTAGTTAAAAATATATTTAATATAGTAAAGGCGTAGATTTAAAGGAACTTCTAGAAATAGTAGCTCTTTCCTTTATTTTATAGCTTCCTAAAGCTTACTATTTATAAGGCGGTAGATTTAGATATATATATATTCTTTTAGTACTATTACTATAATAGTATATAATAGTTAGTATTATAGTAGAGGTTTTAATTAAGGTTTAAAGGTATATATAGCGAAAAGTCTTAGCGGTTATACTTAAGAAGAATACTATTATAGTAGTAATATAATATAACGACGAGCTCGTAGAATAATATTATATTAATAAGTCTTTATCTATAGACTATTACCTTACTCCTCTACTTCTTAGAATATCTATATATAGTATAGTTATTATATACTATCTATATAAAGTTAAGGCCTCTTTAAGCTAGCTAATATTATTACTTTTTAATATATAACTTAAGGAAGCGGCTTAATATATATAAGACGGCTCGTAAATAGGTATTAAAGAATACTAAGGATTCTTAGTAGCTATACTATTAATTAGTATAGTAGTATTTTAAGTATTTCTAAGTAGTTATATACTTTAGTACTTAGCTATCTCTTTTACGCTTAGATAGCTATCTATTAATATACTTAACGAACTTCTTATATTAGCTAAATAGTAGATTATACTATATTTAGTATAACTCCTTTATCTTCTTTATATTATTAATATTATAGCTATTTTACTTTAGTACTATCTTAATATTATCGACGTCGCTTATATAGTTCTTTTACTAGTACTATATTAGTAACTACTTAAAAAAAAGATATTAAACTTAGTATATAGTAAGGTCTCTATTAGTTAAGAGCTTAGTAGTTTAGGTATTATAGCGTATATAGCTATAAAAGGAGAAGAAAGAGGTTACTACTAGTTTAGTATCTAACTATTAAAGATATAGATAATAGGCTATCTATTACCGCTAGCGCTAATAACCTATAGCTTATAGTCCCTCTTATAGATCTTTTTATATAGTTAATCTCGTCTATCTATTAGATATAGTTATATACCGTTTAGAGGCGTATTTAGCTCGGCCTCGTTATACTTAATAGTTACTACCTACTCTTTAATTATAGTCGTAGTAAGTAGAAAGTAGTTAGAGGCTATATTAGGCTAGATCTAGTAATAGTAACTATCTCTATTAGAGCTATTATAGTTCCTATAGTTATACTACTTATAGAGCTACTTTAGTAATAGATTAGTAGTAGGTTTACTACTAGTAGCCTCCTTTATAGCTATAATAGCCTTCTTATATTATATAGTCGTAGTATTATACTCTTTTAATACTAACTTTACCTTCTTTACTACCTTCTTTACCTTAATAACTTCTTCTTCCTTAAGTATAGTAAGGTTAATTATCTTCCTAAGTAGTATATTAATATCGATACGAATACTATTCTTCTTACTTTTAAACTATTAGTAAGTATCTTAAATAACCTCTTCTATCTTAATATAACTATAGACTTTACTAATATACTAGTCTTATTACGATAGGTTTTAATACCTTATAGTAAGGATTACTTTCTTTTACTCGTAGTAGCTAAACTAAGTATTAACGAGTATTTATAGGTAAGACTATAGGCTATTACTAAGACTATTAAGGTTAAAGCCCTTAGTAGAAAAAGGCTCCTTTATACTTTATCTATATAGTATCTACTACCTATAGAATATAAAGGTACCCTAACTACGGTAGACTAGCTATATAGTAATAAGCTACGATATATCTAAAAGGCCTTTTTCTTTATTATCTACCTTACTAACTACGTCCTTATTAATAGGCTTTTTAAGCTCCGGCTCTATAGCTTTCTTACTAGGCTCCTTCTTCTCTTTAGCGGCTATAGTAGCCTTAATAAGGTCGTTAAGACTAGTATAGCGGCGATAGGGTTATAAGCTAACTACTCTTAGTTTATAAGGTAGTAAATAAGGCTAAGTAGAAGGTAGTAATAATAGCTACTAAGAGGTAGTAAGCTTTATAGAGAGTATATAGGTACGCTTTAGAGTTATATTATAGTAATAATACCTTTACTAATTTAATATTAACGATATAACCTAATACGGTAACGATAATAAGCTATAATAACTATAAAGAATAAGATATATACTATAGCCTACGCGTTATATAAGGTTCTATACTAGACGCGTAACTCTTAGCGTATTATATCTCTTTTTTAAAGAGTTCTATATCTATTCCTATTAGTTATAGAATACGGTATCTAGAGATTAATACTAAGCCTATAAATATACTTATCGTTCCTATATATAACTAATCTACTACGTATCTATTTAATAGGATATAAAGCTCTCCTTAAGCTCTATAAGTATTACTCGTTAAATAAGGTAGTATAAATAGTATAGCCTTAAGGCTATCTAACTTAGACCTACGTTAATAGGTAGCCGCTAAAGTTACGTCCTATATATAATAAGCTAAGAGCTCGAGTTACTCTATAGTCTACTTTTAATTAGCGGCGTTAGTTTAATAACTTTTTTAGTAGTATTTACCGTATTTATCGTTTAGTATTTATTAGTAGTTATCTATTTTTAATTAGTCTTTTTACTAGCTCCCTTATATAAGTAGATAGTAAGTATCTATTTAAATACGCTAATTATATTCGTACTAATAGGGTAGAATAGTACTATTCTATTAATAGATCCTCGACTTCTTTTCGCGCTTAGTAGTAAGTTTAATTAATACCTATATAGTATTAAAGTAAACGAGGAGGTTACTACCTCTATTAAGCTTTAAGAGCCGGTTAAAGTATAGCTACTAAGGGAAGAGCTAGAGATAGACGAGGCCTTAAGCGATTACTCTTTAGTAAGTATAGGCGCGAATTATAAGTAATTATATCCTTATTACCGTACTTAGTAGAATCGACGTTAACGTTTAAGTAGAGGTATTTATTCTATATAACTTACGACTAATACTTACCTTAACTACTATACTTTATTTACGTTATATATCGAGAGCTCCTTTAAGGTCGTCCTATAAATTAAGGTTTATTATCTCTTTAGTCTAAGACTACTACTTTAATTAAAGAGTCGTTAAACGTAAAAGATAGCTTAATACTAAGTTAAGAGTAGTTAGTACTTTAGTACTTTAGCTAGATTATAACGCTAATTTTCCCTAACTATATACTTCGACGGAAACCTAATCTTTAGCTAGTTATAGGAGCTACTTTAATCCTCTTCCTATAATAGTTCTATAATATTAGATAATAGATACGTACTATATCGGTAATCGCTACTACTTATACGTTCCGTATAACCTAGGGATTAACTTTACCGTATTTAGTAGGTTACTAATTACCTTAACGGATTTAGAATTAACTTACTTTATATCTATAACGCCCTTAGGACTAACTTACTTAACTAGTAGACTCTACTATAATAAGACGGACTATAGAAAAGCTTTCTACCTATAAAGTAAGCTTACTAAGTATTAAAAGAGTTACCTACCGAAATAGTAGCGGCCGTTTAGTTATAACCTATACTTAAAGTAGGCTAATTATTTTAAGAATATCTACTAGTATAAGGAAAGAGTCTATAATAGCTAATTCGAGATATATTAGGAATACGGTTCGCGAATTAGCTAAAAGGATAATCTATATAGATATTAGCGTAATATATATAGGCCGCGTATACTAAGTAAGAGTTTAGCGTTATTACCTTCTATTAGTATTACCTTACGCGTATAAAGCCTTATATTAAGCTTATAGCTACCGTCGCTATCGATTAAGTTCGAGGTTATAGAGTATAAGGTAGGTTTAAAAGCTAGACTACTTTAGTTAACGGTAGTAGAGAGAGGTTTTAGTTAACTATATAATTAGTCTTTAGCTAAGGATATATTTTATAGGAAAGAAAGAATAATATATTACTATAAGTAATATAAACTAATACTATTATATAGTAAGACTAGGTTCTATAAGTATACTACTCTTCCTACTATTCTATTATATAACTCGTTCTAAGTAGGAAGCCGCTATACTATATAGAGACTCTTATAATAACTAGTATAAAGCTTAAAAAAAACGAAAATCGGAAAGCTACGACCCTATCTATATAACACGAAATATAGCCTAACTAGGAACTGCTTCTAGGCCGGTTTTAGTATAGTCATCCGTGTGATTTAGTTTGAAGTAAATCGAGTTCTCGAACCGAGTCTGCCGCTTGCCAATGATCGGTCTCTTCTTTAATTCCTTCTCATCGATGCCACTCCGAAGCTCCTTGATCCAGTCCTCCACTACGAGATCCACACCGATTGGGTTCTGTTCATATTCAGCACTCTGCATGAACTCCACGACTTCGGAGGTGCTATCGAAATTGTTGACCTGCAATTCGAACTCGTTGCCGTCGGGGTCGAAATAGTACATGCTGGTCGTCATCCCGTGGTTGACCGGCCACGAGGGTAAGATGCCCTTGGCCTTTTTCTGTTCGTACGAAGTCGCGAGCTCGCTCAGGGTGGTCAAAGTGAACGCGATGTGGTAGATTCCGCCCACTTTCCGCCGGTCTTTAGGCGGCTCGAAGGCCGGGTCCTGGACAATGACCTCACGGTGGTGCTCGTTGTCGTACGAGATCATCGTCGCTCGCGGACCGGAATAGACTTTGCGGCCGCCGAAGAAATCGAGATGCCATTGTACCAGGGCGTCGTAGCGGTCTGGTGTGGTCCGCACACCCCAATGGCCGATCTCACTTGGACTGACAAGTTCGGTGGTGTTGGCAGCGCTTTCGGTGGACATGTTGGCGTTTGGGTCTCCGCGCCGCGCTTGATGGAAGGAAGATCCTGAATGCGCGATTGAGTGTGCGTTTCGCCAAAAGATCAGTAACAGGACTTATACTGATCAAGTGTAGGATTACAGTGCTGCCGTTGCGCCACCACGATGGTTGCGAAACCGGCCGGAAAAGCCGCCTAGGACGGCATGCCTTTCCAGCTTTTCATAACGTGATGCGGTCTCTTCACCGCGCGGAGACAGCGGCAGTATAGTCTGCCACATTTGTTCTTCATGTTAGTCAATCTCACAATCGGATGTCGCAGGCCGAAATCATCCGTGGAACCGGTGCGGAAATGCCGCACCTCTGAGGGTCTCTGTCATACAGCTAGTATGCGGCAACTATGCACCACGCTCGAGTCCTGACTACCAGGTTTGGTATGCAATCACCGGCTCTAGCAGGTCCCGTTGATGAGAGCAGTCATGACCCCTTGTCGCCGCGACATCGGTGGTAAAGCGCTGTCCCTGCCAACTCCCAGGCAGCCTGAGCTTCTCCTTCTCGAGGATCGGTCCAACTGAGGATATTCATCGAATCTTGGTCGCCTTAGAGAACAGTGAAATCCTGGACTCGTCGAACATGGAATCCAAAACGGAACGAGAGTGGTGAGTTGTAAATATCGAAGAGCCCATGAACATTCTACTAAAGACAGACTTAGTTGGGATTCGAACGCCCTCCGCAACAACTTCGTGGTTGCATTATCTGATATGTACCAAGAGGAAGTCCCGCTGTATAGTACGCTCGTGGATATTGTGCGACAGGTCGATCAAGCCAAGATAGGATCAGGACAACTGCCTCGGAGGCATGAGCTTGAGCGACATGGAGCCATCAGGCTTGGGACTGGTCGAGAGATGAATTGTATCAGAAGGCTCTTTGCTGTGCTTGGTATGCACCCTGTCGGTTACTACGATCTGTCCGTCATGGGACTGCCGCTCCACGCCACGGCTTTCAGACCCATTGACGAAAGCTGCCTTGAAAGTAATCCATTCCGAGTCTTCGCCACCTTACTGAGAGTGGATGAGCTTCCCTTCGAGATCAGAGACCTTGTCGAGACGGTGTTATACCAAAGGGACATATTCCCGCCGCGACTCCTGCAAACGTTGACTCGGTTGGAGGCAGGCGAGCGACTGCTGGATCAAGATGCAATAGATCTTATCGCAGACGCTTTAGAGGTGTTTCGATGGCACTCGCGCTCACCAACGAGCCTGGTGCAATACAAGTCAATGCACAGTGCACACCCCATAATCGCCGACATTGTGTGTTTTCCGAGCGCACACATCAACCATCTGACTCCACGCACGCTGGACATCGACATGGTACAGGCCGAGATGATCAAACACGGTCTGCCGGCGAAGGCGAGGATCGAAGGTCCACCTCGACGGAATTGTCCGATACTTCTACGGCAGACGAGTTTCCAGGCCCTTCAAGAGGACGTCGAGTTTCGAGGTCCGGATGGAGCCTTCATTCCATATACACACACAGCCCGCTTTGGTGAAATCGAGCAGCGTGGTGCAGCACTCACACGGAAAGGAAGGAGACTCTACGACGATCTGCTGGCCCTAGCAAGACAGAGGATTGGAGACGCCCCTGAAGGTTCACCAGAATCTGAGACTGCCTTCGCCGAAGCATTCGCAGGGTTTCCAGATACCTGGAGCGAGCTCCGGGCTCAAGATCTAGTGTACTTCAAGTATACTCTCGTTCCTGGCAGTGAGGCCGTTATGGCTGGTCGCAAAGCTATGTCCATGGCGGATCTCGTTTCTCAGGGAGTGCTCAGCTACGAGCCGATCACTTACGAAGATTTTCTTCCCTTTTCGGCCGTGGGAATCTTCATGTCCAATGTAAAGACAGAGTCGAACGGAAGCTCAACGAGGACACACGAGACTGGTCCAGGGGCAAAGTCTAGCTTGGAAGAAGTTCTGGGATGCCGGATCCTGGACGAGTTTGACTTGTACCGCTCGATGCAACGGCGAAGTATAGATGATTGTCGGCGGGTCCTTGGTCTAGAACAGATTGTCAAGTCATAGATCATAGAGTGTACCGAATCACTTCTTTGAAGCAATGGTTTGTTCGACGACCTAAACTGTCGGCTTGTAAGGTACTCATCTCGACGATCCATGGTAGAGTGCCCATCAAGTTCATGCTGTACCGTTTGGAAGCACTCGACTTGTTGTGCTCAATGCTTCAATTCGAATGATCTATCTTGATCAGCAATTTTCCTGCGGTATCCCGCCTCTCGATATCCTGATCAAGTTCGTTAGCACAATGGCGTCGCTGGCAAGGGCAAATGGATCGCGTACCTTGTGCGCCTGCTGAACTCCCTCGAGATCATATACCTTGTGAACCCTGAGTTCCAGCTTCCCTTGAGTGAGCAGCCCGAAGAGCTTGGTGCAGTAGTATTCGAACTCCTGGCGTGTAGCAATATACCCGCCCAAAAGTGGACGGGCCACTTTGACACACTCTGCAGAGAGGCGCCTGTAGACAACGAAGTCAGCGATTGTCGATTTTGAGACGATGACCACGGATGGCACTCACTGCAAAGACAGGGGCGGCACCGGTCCGCTTGCATTGCCAAACCATACGATTGTGCCTTTGCGTTTGACGACATCCAAGCTGCCTTCCCAGGTGTCTAGGCCAACCGAATCGTACACGACATCTACTCCGGCCCCAGCGGTGATAGCGCGCACTTGCTTGGGCCAACGCGGTCCCTTGTCATCCCGATAGTCAATGACGTGGTCTGCTCCGAGGTTATTCACGATGGCAACCTTCTCCGGGCCGCCTGCGGTAGCAACGACTTGAGCACCCAGGCTCTTCAAGACTTGCACGAGCATACCGCCCACGCTACCTGCTGCCGCGTGGACCAGCGCCCAGTCCCCTGGACGAACGTGGTAGGCTTCCTCTGTCAATGTAAGAACCGTCAAACCACCGAGTAGACTGGCCGCCGCATCTTGGAAAGAAACCCGGGCTGGAAGTTTGATCAACTTCGCAACTGGCACGGCCGTGTACTGCGCATAGCCGCCTGTTCCAAGCCAGGCCACTCGATCTCCGACCGCCAGATCCGAACAGATCGTCACGCCGCTCCCTAGGGTAACAATGATACCAGCGCCCTCCCTCCCCAGTACTTCGGGCTTCGGCGAGGGGTAAAGACCATTGCGAAAGTAAGTGTCGACATAGTTCATGCCGCAGAACTCGTTTCTGATCAGGACTTCCTGTTCCCCGGGTAACGCAACTACGTGATCGGGTCGATACTGCAAGACTTCCGGGCCACCAGCCTGCACTGCAAGGACAGCATGCTGTGTCGCCGGGACCGATATGATTGATGCAGTGGATTCTGACATTGCGTTCTGGGTGTCGAGAAAACTCTGCAATTGCGTACGCGGCTTCATATGCGCACTTTGAGCTTCGGGCTAGATCCACGAACTCCTCGACGGAGCCGGCGAGTGCTGGTGCCATGGTCGAGTCCAGTGTACGGTCCGTCGCCAACAAGCTTCCCTCGTTCTGTTGTTGCAACCGCGGGACCGGCATCAAACGAAGCCGTGCGGAAGTTCCGATGATCCACCTCAGCCAGCGTGTACTCTTGACCTTATCTGACGTTCGTTTATTTGAGGTGTAGATTCATCTTGCCACAAGAGCGCGATGGCGTATTCGTGCTGCCTCCGAGGGATACAATGGGATGTCGAGCCCAAAGGCAGTGAAACGACACTGGGAGGCCGTCCATGCTATGTTTCCGGCGGCACCCAGGAGAAGGCGATTATGATCATCCATGACCTCTATGGTTGGTCATTTCCCAATATACGAATACTGGCAGACCACTACGCAGAGGAGGTGCACGCTACAGTGTACGTGCCTGATTTGTAGGTGAAAGAGATGTGGCAACTGGATGTCATCCAAGCGTGCGTAACAGATACTGACGACACGAAACTCAGCTTCGGGGGAGAGCGCAAGTCCGTTGAGATCATCAACACCCCTTCTCGATGGGGCGAGCTCGACCTTCCCGCATTTCTTCAGAAAAACACGAAAGAAATCCGGTATCCAGAAATGCTAGAATGCGCAAAGCTCATCCGATCAAGGCACTCACGAACGGGCTGCATTGGATTCTGCTTCGGTGGCTGGGGCGCGTTCAGGCTAGGAGCCCGAGACGTAGGCCTTTTCGATTGCGTTGCTACAGCACATCCCACGCATCTCACAGAAGAAGAGATCTCCAGTATCGGCGTACCTGTCCAGATCATGGCTCCGGAGCACGATCCACAATTCACCGCGGAGCTGAAGACGTTTAGTTTACAGACCATTCCGACTCTCAATGTCCCGTTCGATTACCAAGTATTTCCAGGCTTGACGCATGGGTTCGCAACACGAGGCGATCCCGAGAACGATGCGGAGAGGAAGGGAATGGAGAGAGCTAAGAATGCGGCAGTACATTGGTTCCGGCAGTGGCTCGACGACTTATGAGGCCTGTCAGAGCTCGTCGTTTGACGTATAGCATGGGCAAACATGGCAGAAAAGTGTTATAGACGATCGAATGCTGTACTACTCCTACTCTCAGCGTCGTTGAATACAACCTCCAATGCTTGTCGGGTCGCTTGTCGGGTCACTTCCACTTACATCGGATTGTTTCCGCTTCACCGTAGAATTATATCAAGTCAAAGCTGACTTGACTCTCCTTCCCAGATAAGACGAATCGTAGCAACCGTTCCTTGCTCTGTTATCATACCTCGCCTGGTCACAATGGCGGCGTCTAATCAATCGGATGATACGAAACTGCACCAGATGCAACACGACCTGATATCAGCTTGTCACATCCTCCACCACCATCACATCCTTGACGCCTTTGGCCACATTTCCTTCCGCCATCCTCTCAAAGACGACGTCTTCGTGATGTCACGCAATATGGCTCCCGGCACGGTAACTTCTCCGACCGACCTTGTCGAGTATTCGATCAAGAACGCAGAACCTCTCGATCCCGCCGCACCACGGGGTTTTCTTGAGCGATATATCCACAGCGAATGCTACAAGAAGCACTCCGCGGTGCGAAGTGTGGTCCACAGCCATTCAGAGGCAGTGGTCCCGTACACGATAAGTGGCGTTCCTTTGCGGGCATGCTTTCACATGGCAGGGTTCCTCGGCAACAAGGTGCCCGTGTGGGATATCATCAATGCACAAAAACCGGACGACATCAGCGATCTGCTGGTGCGAAACAAGCGACTTGGAGCCTCCTTGGCGGCGGCGTTCGGCTCACACGGCGGAAAGGAGGGTCATCCAGGTTCGAATGTTGCTCTGATGCGCGGCCATGGATTTACGATTCTTTCGACAAGCATCCAAGATTGCGTGATGAAGGCCATATATACTGAGAAGAATGCTACCATTCAAACAACCGCGCTGCTGCAACGAGCTACTAGCCCCTCTGGGAGCCCACCGATCTGCTATCTAAGCGAGAAAGAGATTCATGACACGACATGGTCTATTGCAGAAGCTAGTCACCGTCCTTGGGCGCTTTGGCTTCGCGAGGTTGAGAGGAGTGAAATTTATGAGAATCTGGCTTAAACATTGATAGCGATTTGAATGAAGTCCGACGACGATACTGTGGCTTCGTTTCTGTATTACCGAAGCATTCAATATGGTTAAGGCTACAACGATATCGAACATTTCCATGGCGTGTTTGAAGGTCCTTACATGAAACTACTCCAGGCGATACATTCCCAAAGCTTCCAACATTGGTTTGTCTGTGATGGCGAACAAGTAGGCATCCGCATCACTGCCGACCTTGTGCGTGATCTGTGACCAAGCCGGTATTGCAAAGGTGTCGTCTTGACCCCAATCCAGACTTGTGGTGTTACCATTAGGCTCCACAACTCGTGTAACTCCCTTGCCCTCGGGACAGTGGTAGATGAAGGAACAAGTCGACCGACTCGGCAACGTTTCAACGCCGGCTTTGATGCGTTCTGCTTGTGCCCCGAGCGTACGAGAGATATAGTTCCCGTCTTTTTTCTTATACTCGTATGAAGCATGGGGCGATGGATCGGCATCCAGCTGTGCCTTTATCGGTGCCCAGGGGAATTGCCAGTCTGGTTGATCTGTGGAGACACTAGCAAGTTTCAGCTTTGTTACCACAACGCCGTTACTCCAACACTCACGTGCTCGGATATCGTGGCTCATGATAGTTCTGCGCAAAGTTCGTGGGCAACGATTGATACAACGGTAGATCGATTCCATCAAGCCAAATGAGTGGCCCAGTGCCTTCGTGTCCGTGGTCGTGCCATGTCATCGAAGGGGTCAAGATCACATCCCCTTTGGTCATGTACATTTTCTTCCCGTCAACCGCCGTGAATCCACCCTCGCCTTCGATGATGTAGCGCAACGCAAAAGCCACGTGCTTGTGAGCGGGTGCTGTCTCGCCTGGGTTGACGAGCTGCAGGCCAGAATATAGTGTGTCCGTGGTGTACGGTGCTTCTGCGAGGACACCTGCGCGTCAGCTGGAGCGGGTCTCGGCGTGAGAAATAGTTTCATACTCATTGATGGGTTCACCAACATGAGGACTCGCCGCTCTGCTTGCTCGGCAGATACTGTCTTCCCTGCTTCTATGAGGCTAGGCCGCACCTCCTTGTAATGCCATACCGCCGGAGATGCCTTGGGATTTGGGACTTTGGGCACCAGAGCACGCATCACTTCCCATAAGGCTCCCAAGTGGCGCGCCGGTAAGTCCGATAGAAGTTGTTCTTGCTTGGAATGCTGAGACTCCGACAAAGTCTCTGTTAGGGCAGAGCTTGCCATGATGGTCGTAGTAGGCAGTGTCTAGGAAAAGCTCAAGTCGGGATGATGCGGTGGGCACTGGATCACAGTTTCAGTAGCCCGACGTGGTCTTCGAATGTCACCTTCAACGTTGCACAAAGATGCAGCATCACAGCTCGACATGACTAGGAGAATCTGGCCTGTGACGCTCTGGAAATATGGCGGTCCGCAATCCTCACGCTTCCAAGATGCAGCATGTCTCCGTCTCCCACAAGGAAAGGACCAGATCCGACGTCCATCCAAGAGTTTTTTCCAGAGCCCGGACACTTCCGGCGGGTCGATTGTACGTACTTCAAGGCAACCTGCGGAATATCCGTCAGCAAGGCGGGAAGGCGAGCGGGTCCAAGTCTATGCTCCACTAGATTGCTGAGGGCAGGCCGAAGCCGGCAGTCTCGCTGAGTAAGGCAACGTTCTTCATTCATCGATGACACGCGGGCGTGAGTCTCTCAATTCGACCCTATACCACGCACAAACAAGCATTTAGTCTTAGCAATGGCGTGGGAGTGTCTCATCAGGTTTGTGGACGGAAAGGGCAAGATCTGCTGGGGTCAACCCAACATCACTACCGCCGGGGAGTTGATCGAGAAACTCAGCAATGGAACCCTGGAAGCAGAGGTGCTCGAAGGAAGCAAGATTGCCAGGTTGGAGTTGTCTGGCACAACGACAGCAGTTGCAAAGTTGTTGGGCCCGTTGACAGGTGAAGACGTGCCCATCATCAAATGCGTTGGTCTGAACTACACAAAGCATAGTCAGTAACCGCTTGACAATCCTCCAGAGCTACGAGTATACAAAGCCGCTGACCAGAAGCTACAAGTCCGCGAAGCTGGACGTGTTCCGCCGCCGTATCCATCTATCTTCATAAAAGGCTCTACCAGCATTGCGGCATGGGATGAGGACATCCCCATCCACAAGATTGCTCAACAAGACCAATTGGACTACGAGGGTGAACTGGTCAGAACTTGTCTCTTCTGAGCCCAATTTTACCGGCCCTGGAGCGAAAGGCTGACGTGTGTTTCGGCCACCAGTGTATCGTCATCGGCAAGTCTGGAAAGGATATCCCCCGAGAACGGGTATTGGATCATATAGCTGGCTATACTGTCGGAAACGACATCAGCGCTCGAACCTGGCAGCGGGATCCTAGATTTGCTGGAGGGGTGCCGCAATGGTGCTTTTCCAAAGGGTTCGATAAATTCGCACCCGTTGGACCAATGCTCGTATCGCCAACGCTCGCAGGTTGGGCGGACAACTTGCAGCTGCAGACGTTTGTGAACGATGAGCTGCGCCAGGACACGAACACGTCAGATCTGTTGTTCGGGGTCGCCGACATCGTCAGCTTTCTCAGCCAAGGTCAGACTCTGGAAGAAGGCACTGTAGTTATGACGGGCACACCTTCCGGAGTTGCGATGGGGATGGATCCGCCGAAGTGGCTAAAGGATGGAGACGTCGTTAAAGTACAGATAGAGCAGCTGGGTAGCATCGTTAACAAGATGGTCTTTGAGACGACCGGCATGGTCTGGGAGAAACGATGAGGCCGCGCAGAGTGCGTAGATTGATGGTGGGCCTTACCAACCTGTATATTGCAGCTATCAGATCGAACAATGTCACGAAGATTACAGCCTATGTGTACCATCTATGCGGCCGCACGGCAAAGGTCGTCTCCTTGAGCTGCGTAGTATCGATCGTTTGGCAAGACCACAGGTATCTCTCGTCCTGCGGGGCATCCGATCGTTTGCAAGTCCATGCGGCAATGTTGACTATCACGTAACCTACTTTGGAGCAGAGCGGCAACCGCAGCAGCTCAATAAGCCAACCTCAAACTGTTCGATCTGCGTCTTTCTTACACAATCAAAGCCATAGAGGCTTGCTAGTGCCTCACACTTTCTACCTCCGCCATGTCTCTATCCTTACCCTACAACGGTTCGTGCCTGTGCAAGAAAGTAACCTTCTCGCTGTCCAAGGAGCCAAGTAGGGTCCTTCAATGCTATTGTTCAGACTGCCAGAAGGGCAGCGGCGGACCTTGCCAGATCGTTTGTCTCTCCATCCTGGCCTCAGTTAATATGACCGAACCGGAATTCCATCTCTCGAAGAGCGTCTAGTCTCCGAAGCATTTCTGACAGATTGTTCGTTCGTAGGTCCTCGACTGCGAGTCAACGGCGGTACACATCGAAAGCGGTGCGGACCTCGTGTCGATCTATACCATCGAAACGACACAGAGTGGATACCCGAAGGAGAAACACTTTTGCTCGGAGTGTGGCTGCACATTATGGACGTTACCAATGCACCACCAGGGCACGAAGTGGATGGTCCGTTCGTCGCTGATCCACAACGGGTGTGTCGTAGAGAAGTCCAAGTGACAGCACTGACTGGCTGATATCTGTTGTACGCAGGCTTGCTCACTTCAAGCCGGACAAGGAGATCTTTACTGATGGAAGACCCGCTTACATGAAGGCGATTGGAGTTTGAGAAATCCGGATGCATGATGAGCTACTTTGCTGAGAATTCATCGAGGCTCCTTGTTGCGCTAGAATTGTCCTTGTCACATGGGCCGTAGTAAGCTCATACGGTTGCATATCGAATAGCATATTATTTCTATGGTTTCATTTGCAAAGCCTATTTTTCCGTGGCCATCTTCTCTCTGTATCGACCCACATAGCAGGGGCGGATTCTCTTCAACTCAGGCTAACATCCGTAGCAGCGCAAATCTGCGGCATTTCCGGTCAAGAGTGCGGTCATTCTCGACTGCAATCTAGAGCAACGTTTGGCTGAGGACCCATCTTGTGGTTATCCATCTTTCAGACTGCTTTTGATGTTTTGGTGTATATATCTCTTAGAGTTGGCTGTGGTTGATTGACGCATCCATCAACAATGCCTACATCAACCTCTTTGGTGGAGACGCCTTGTCATCGCCATCATTTCTTCGTTGGAGGAATCTATGTAGAGGACAAAACGTCTCTGTTTGGAGGGTACATGATGAGAGGGCAGACATACGTCGAGCGCCTCACGCCTGTGGGAGGCGCAAGATTGTCGCCGGCGCTCATCTTGGTCCATGGTGGTGGTCAAAGTGGCATGGTAAGGAATCGCAAAGACTTCCCGGTGTCGATCTACTGAACATTCGACAACGCAGAACTGGCTCCGAACGCCTGATGGGCGGAAAGGATGGGCTTCGTACTTCCTCGACCAGGGGTATGAGGTTTATGTCGTGGATACTGCAGCCAGAGGAAGATCTGCGCCAGACTCGGCACAAGAATATATCCATTATCCAACAGGTATGGTCGAACAATTCTGGACGGCGACAAAAGCTTTTGCACAGTGGCCACAGGCGAGCTTGCATACACAATGGCCGGGGGTGAGTACCCAACAAAGCCTCATCGACCATTCTCTTTCCCATCCACAGACATCAGCTGAGACAGCGAACCGCAACAGACAGGCCGCAAAGGGGATCCGGTCTTTGACGAATACTATGCATCAATATTGCCAAGCTCGGTCGATCTTGTAGCGTACCAGCAGGCGCAAGGCGATGGACTGGCGGCTTTGCTGAAGCATATCGGTGGTGCTAGCATTGTTCTCGTCCATTCGCAAGGTGCTCCTGCGGGCTGGCTTGCTGCTGATACATGTCCTGATCTTGTCAAAGCAATCATCGCCGTCGAACCCAACGGTCCACCTTTCGCTGGTGTCCATCCTCACAACAACACGCCCGCTCGACTTTGGGGTCTCACAGATGTGCCCATGACTTTCTCGCCTCCGGTTGCAATGCCCTCGATGTTCCGGCTCGTGACTAGTGATACCGGCAGAGAAGCGAAGAGTCCAGTAGTGCTGCAAGATGAGAGAGATAGCGAGGCGCCAGTGCGCCAGCTAACGAAATTGAAAGACATCCGAGTGCTCGTGGAAGTTGGAGAAGCGAGTTATCATGCCGGTTTCGACCACGCTACCGTGGCGTTTCTCCGACAGGCCGGCGTCAGATGTGATTTCATTGAGTTGGAGAAGGAGGGCATCCACGGCAATGGACATATGCAAATGTTGGAACTGAACAATTTGGAGATAGCGGCCGTGTTACACAAGTGGATTGTAGACAACGATCTCGCAACTGCCTGTGCACAATCATGTTAGACACAACAGTAATGTTAACGTTAGTGATGGGGAAGTGGATCTTCATATATCACTTACATTCAACAGCCAGAACACCTGAATTTACCGACATGCTTGTTTTATGCCTGCAGTGATCATGCTTGCCGAGTGCCCTGGTATCGACAGGTATCGATAGTGATACCAATCTTCCGAAAAGCCGTCAAGCGTTGCCGCCTTCCAGCTGATCCATCGCCTCTTGAAGCAGAACCTAGAGTAAGGCCTCGGTGCCCAACGGGAAGGACACCATTTGGTCGTCATTCGACAACAGAGACCAGTCGAATAGCTGATCGTCATTGTCCCAGAGTGTGTCGTCAAGATCAGGAGGAAAGCTATTTTCCCAGTCGACCATTGGCCATCTTGACGCATCCGAGCGCTGCGCAGTTACTGATGAAGGTGGCACCAGTGCTCGAGGGCTCTCACCCACAACAGCTCTAGCATTGACCACAGGTAGCTGTCCCGTAGTTGGCTGCTCGAGTCCCACTTCTCGCACCGCAACTCCAGGCTGCCGCTCTCCGTCGGTGCCACGGTCCAATGCCGAATACGCCCGGTTCGCAGCTACCGGCCCCTGGTATTGGAGACGACTTGCGCTGTATTGTAGTAGCAAGGCCGATCTCTTAGCGATAGGGCTAAAGTTGGCGTAGTCTCCGAGCGTCGTTATGCAGTCGTTCCAGCTTTTCAGCAGATCTGTCTTGTTGCTAGCGCCGTCCAGTGGTGAGGCTGCCAATGCCATAAGAATGGTGCTGCCGGAGGTGTGTAAAACTGAATGACATCAGATCGCAAGATCGGCCCTTTATCCTTGACACTTACAGGCAATGTTGAACCACCAGGCCGGGAACGTTCGCAGAGCACCCAGATTACTGAGTAGTTCAATTGTCTGCGTAGCAGCCGCGACACATTTCACGGCATACTTGGTCAGAATGACAGTTTCGATCTCTTCTTCCTTGCGTGCTGTCCGCTGGTGCGAGTTACGAAAGCACAGTTCCAAAGCGGGTCGAAGTATGAGCTGTTCTGCGTTCAAATACCTGGCAACTATCAGTCAGAAATTCCAAAGGCTTGCCGAGTGACGTACCTCAACATTAGTTTTTTGGCATGCATAGGAAGCGCGGAGTATCTGTAGTCAAGGCCGGGGGCACTGGTATTATCAGTAGTTGAGATATCGCTAGCCGATGAGTCGAAGGTGAGCTGTTGAGGCAAGGCGTTGCGCCAGGCTGACAGGCGGCTGTGCAGTCGAAGCACAGTAGACAGGGCAGTCGCTATATCTTGCGAACTGTTCACGCCGCGGTAGCCAGGGCTCAAGACCTCGACAAGTACTTCGTAGAGCTTCACGGTTTCGATAAAGGACGCTAGGTTACTCGTCGTATTTTCAGGTTGCCGGTTCGTCTCACCGACTTTCTCGCTCAAGAGAGAATCGTCGATGAGTTCTGGAAGAGTCAATCGATCGCTCGGAGCCACGACAAGGGGACGTCCAGAAGAAAGGTAAAGTGGAATATCCCTAGAGCACGGTTAGTCAAGGATATCGACTGTTGGAGGAGTATTAGCTGGAATCAAAGACCGACCTCTCAAGTGAGACACATGCGCACCAGACTCGTGCTCGCAACTCGGAGTCCAGCTGTGTCACGGCACTGGAAAGCAATCGGGCTGCTTTAGCAGAGTTCATATCTAGGTGAAGGCCAATCTGTTGTGCGAGCCGAATGACAATCCCACTCATGCTTTTGTACTTCGCAATCTTCTCTGTGCTCGCGAGGTATCTACAGATGAGTAGCAGTAGTTGAACCAGTTCCAGACCTACTCCAGCCTCGAGCACCGTGAACAGATCGAAGTTTTGCGCCATAACCATGAAGGATTCCGCTTTGGCCGCATTATTTTCAGGATGACCATCCCCCAGGAGTGACACGGTCGCAAATACTGCGTGTATCGTAGGCAGGAAAAGCTTCCCTCGGTTTGGCTGCCTGCACAGCCCGCAGCAAGCAGTCTGCTCTGCACTCCAGACGCTCTCGTAGTGCTTTCGGAAGCTTCTCTCATGGAGTACGGGGAATACGATGTTGTGGCGCGAGAAGAAGAGATTAACCATAGAATCGGCGCTTCGACGTAGAGGGAGGCAACAACCCACCCCTGGGTCAAGCGCAACATCGCACCTGCAGCCGTCAAGCTGCTTGCCTTGAGACTGTGGCTGCAGCACTTCGTCGTGACCGAAACGCGTCATGATTGGCTCCATCATCATCTCCAGTTGACGTGAGGTGTCCGACGCAGCTGGTGACATGACTTGGGTACAAGCGCCCTCTGGAACCAAGCGGGCGGATTTGACACTGCATTCGACTCGATCAGACTGTGAGTTGTCCGGGATTAAGGTAGAATTGGCGGCCGCTGGCGAGTACTGCGGCGCAGGGGGCGTGTTCGCAGACCAGCTATCGAGCAACTGCCGCACATCCTGGATGCCCTGGCCATCGTTCCGACGCTGCTGCAATTCAGACATCAAGACTCCAGGACCCTCGGAAGATTGACCGTCTCGTGGAGCGGAGCCCAAGGCGTTGTCGGATCTGTCTTCGTTGACCGGTCTCTCCAATTGCTCGAGCTGCTGCTTCAAAGATTGAATGATGCTGAATGGGCAGATGGCACTGTTAGCATCTCGAAGAAAGACAATGAACACCACTGCAGAGGATTCTTACTTATCCCGCCATCTGAGGGTCTGCATGCCTTGGTAATATTCACATTGGGTCTTCTGCTTCGTACAGGCACCGCAGGCTGGCAAAACTTCATCACAACGACGCTTTCGGGCGCGACACTGCTCACAAGCCATAGCAGCACGCCGTCGCACGGGGCGCGGTTTAGATCGTCTTTCCTCTCCGCCTTCCACATTGGACAGAGGTCGCTTGAGCGGTCGGTGAGGCCTCTCGTCGTCCATTGGAGAGGCTTCTCAAGACTTGAGGTCAGAGCACAGCTCGAAGCGAAGATCAGTGAGCAGGAACAAAGTTGTACGAACAAAGGGGAATGAACTCAAACTTGCGGTGCCTCCTAGTGGTGAATATGAACGGTACTCATTTGAAATACATAGACTTGCAACACGACAGGGTTCCGACATCGCCTCGGCCTCGGGTACAAGCTGAAACCGGGGGAGCCTCGACCTCCCTACCTCCTACAACCACAGCATGCGGCAAACAATACAATCAATATGTCGAGCATTACCGATTTCACAGAGTCTTTGGCTTGCACCTCCGTCCTGATTGAGAGTTCTTACCTAACCTCTGCATGGGCATGCGTACCGAGTGCGAAGGCAAGTGGCTTGCCCATCGATGTAAGCTATTAGAAACAGCGTGCAGAACCCTTCCTGCCACTACTCATATACAGTAAGTACCGTTCTGATACCCTAAACGTCATCTGTGCCACCAATGATGTGGTCCATCTGGGCGCTGAACACTTCCACCAACCGCTTTGGATTATCCTTCTCCAAGAACAAATCTCCAGACTGAATGCAGCGGGTAATCAAATCGGTCGCCCATGTGAACATTTCCT
>JAABUW010003242.1_pt1 | contig 23483 bp, 5 predicted proteins | sample 5560081 | NCBI WGS metagenome assembly JAABUW01 (sample SAMN10711882, study PRJNA513363) | rock metagenome | isolation source: Antarctica rocks | place: Antarctica: Victoria Land, Knobhead sud | reverse complement strand
ACCTACATCTTCCCAGCAGTACCCAGCATCGTAACTATGACTGAGGAAGTTCAGCAGAAGATTCTTCAGGTAGACCGCCGCCATGTTCAAGACTTGATCTTGACAGTCAGTATGCGAAGTTGTAGCTCGCCCTTGATGGATATCCTGGACATGAGCTGCTAAGCTAAGAGGAACGATTTGACCATTCAGGTGCTTGCTTGCGTTTTTGGAGATCAGCGGTGTAACAAGGAAGATGTGTGATAGAGAGAGAGCAGCGAAAGAAGATCTGAGGGCAAGATCTTTCGTGTTGTGGTCCGAATTGTGACGCTAGTGGAAAGTGGAGATATCCGTCCCTCTTGTCAACACGACGGCCAAAAACAACCAAGAGTGGAGCACGACACTTCCAGTACAGACGCCACTTTCACATGGAAGATCGTTCTTGCGGATAATGGTGCGTGCTTCTGAAGAAGTGGACTCAGGTTAATGCATTGAAGCGTTATCGGTTCTCTGCTTAAGTTCTTAACTCAAGCAATGATATATCCGGTCCACGTATGTCGGACTCAGGCAAGAGCAAAGCCCGCGTCTTCTACAATTGCTTAGATAACTCTGCGTAGCTGTGGCAAGGCTTACAAAGACAATGAAATAAGGGACAAACGGATTTTACTTGATATAATACTTGCTCGTCTGGAATGCTTTGTTCTTTATCGAACGAGCCAATAGAAGATGGCTTGACCTCCCACGGTATGTTCTAACATTATTGCGACGCGAACCAGTGACATATAGACAGTAAACATGATTCAGCATTGTACCAAAAGACAGCATCATGCTGTAACTGCCTCGCTGTGGTTAAGTATTTCTAGTAAAGGTCGACCATGTAAGTCAAGGATACTCCTCTAAGTTCTCCCGGAATTTTATTCTTCTGGGATATGATCGCGATGTTCTATTTTGGTCTCAGGGCGATATAGGTTCTGTCCGAATGCTGACCATGGGAAATCATTCGCTCTAAAGAACATTGGAGTATTCCGACAGCAGGGACTCCGGCCAGGGAAGGACTACATAATGTAATTTGGAGATTCAAGAGATCAAGCCAGGGACTCTCTGATGTACTTGCTCGCCATAGTCGGTCCATTGCCAGCACACCGTGCCGATTCCCAATGCGAAGTAGTACGAGTATTCCCGAGCCATGAGCGAGCTTTATCGACGGGAGTTTTGAACGCTTTACGAGCGTCTGTTCCTTCAGGAAATTACTGTAGATACGATCCAGGTATTAGGATGATGGAAAAGATTTACAGCCATCGAGCAGTCTCAAATCCGTGGGTCAGATCGATCTGTGAGCTTGAACAGGAGGGTCTTATGAATCAGCACCAAGCCGAGCTTTCGCTTCTCTTCCGTCTCTTCTATTTATATAATATTCTTCCAGTTCCGACCGTCCTATCGTGCTCTGTTTTCGAGAGCTCCTTCGATGAAATTCCACGAGGGGGCTCCAAAAGGCCATCCCTCATCTTGCTCTGGAATTTCTAAGTCAGCAGTGCATCTTGTTCACGATACTGTAGATTATCAAAAAGCAGAAACAGTCCTGCACGCGCTCGGAAGCACTGAATGACCCAATAAACTGCGTGAAGCACTCCTGCGCAACGCAATGGTTGACGCTCGAAGCCATGACATGATTCTTTCAGGCGCATCCGGATTCTAATCTTTATTCTTTGCCGTTTCCGGCAGTCATGCCAATATGTATTGCCGGTCGAGCCTCTTCAGATACCAGATTTTGTCGTCGTGGGCCTTTACCAATCAATGAGGATCTCAGGCTTCAGCCTTACTGTGTGCAGAGCAGTATCTTCCCTTTCACCACTGTAGGTCTGCCAGAGAACATGGCATCATCTTCGTTGAGCGTCTATACGAATCAAAATGTCTTCTGCCTTTGTTTTACTATGCAGGAGGGAGGATCAAAACACTTACGGATCTATGGCGAGCTCAAGAGCAAAACCCGCCACTCCTCGAGTCTTCCACAATGGAAGTATGTCCACACAGGTCGAGGTTCAGGTGAACAACCAGAAAGACACCACCAGACGACATCCGTTACACTTGGCCTGTTGTTGATAACCAACGGTGCTACTGGCTGAAATTCTGTGCCGATTGAGTTATCGTACCTGTGTCGCCATAAATTTGGGAATGCAGAGTGTGATTTATTAAGATAAGCCGTACGCCGTGAAAACGGACGTAGTTTTGGCATATCATTCTGCATATACCCCCTGCTTGCACCAACTGCCCTGCGCTTTACTTCCAGCCAAGAGGTGTTTTATAGTCTTCTAGCGACAACCGTCCGAGAAGACGGCTCCCAGAATTGCTACCCCCGGCACTCGTCGAACGACCTCCTAGGAGAGGGGACCGCCCACAAAGGTGATCTAGAATATTATTCTAGCAAGTAGAGAACCCCTAGATTGAACACTGCAGTTGTTCAAAGGAAGATCCGCGGAGAAACGTGTAGCAAGCGGGCATTGTTGCATGCAATTGGTCAAGGTCGTCTTTTGACACCAAGTCAATATGTGTATGAATCAAGGAGTCCTGGAAAGAAAGACACGCAGACTTCTAATATTGATTTGAGGGTTGCTGGAGAGATTCCTAGAGTGTCAAGACTAGTACAACCTCCCAAGATGTCGAAGATTTCTACTAGGCGGACATGTCTGGACTCGCAGCTCTGGCTCACGATCAAGCCTAATGAGGCTCCCACCTTCAGTGAAGGTGGTACAATAGCTTGCTAGGCCAATGGAACCAGGAATTGTTGCATATACATACGTGCCCGGCGTCTTATCGTAATTTGGCGCTGCCATGGCTGGGGCGCTTCATGGATTCATCAGAAAGTCGAGAACACTCCACGCTGCTGGTACATTGACGCTTGTCTCTGCGATAACCTCTGCCGCTTAGGGACACCTCATTTCTGTGCGGTAGCTTGTCACCCTGAGATAACCTCTCTCATCAATCGGATATTGCCAACGTTCGAATGGACTATTGAACGCAACACACTTTTGGCCCAATTATTCTTTACTGCTATTACTTCTGTTATTTCCACGGTCCCATGGTCGAAGCATGATAAGTAGTATTAGAGGGAATTTGATCACGAGTTCTGGACAATTTCTTCTTAGGAAAGTAGGGGGTTGCCAACTTACGTGATTGCCTCAGTAGTCAGACCTAATGCAAAAAAAAAAAAAAACCCTGAACCGAGCCCTAGCGGGTTCGCTTATGTTAGGGCCGCGCTAGGGCTGTTACTAGAGATTAGTTTCGACGCAGTAAACGCACTAGCATTTAGTATATCTAAGCATATTCGTATCGAGCATAATATTCGTTATAGCGTTGTTTTCTTTTTTTTTGTATTAGATTTAAGAACAAAACTTCTATTTCTTAGTATTTTAAAATTATTTTGATAATAGTATATCAAAAAAATTCTTATTATATATTTGAAAATTGTATATTTAGTATTGCTACTTTAATTATATACTTATTAATAGATTAATTGCAATACTACTATTTATACTTTATTTAATAGTGTTATTTTAAAAATTAATTAACTTAGCTATCGACTATAATATTGTCTTAAAAATAAAGATTAGATTTTTTTTTAAAATTGCAATCTATATATAGATACAACTACTTTTTGCGCATTCTTGTTATTTTGTTTAATACTTTTTTTAGTTGTATTATTTTATTAATCTAAATTTATAACTTTTTCGACTTATTATATCGACTACAAGTAATATTTATTATCAAATTTTTTTCTTTAATTTTTATAATATTTTAAAGTAAAGAATAATATAAAGAATAATAAGACGTAAGACAAAGAGACAATCGAAAAAAAAATTACTAATATTGTAAAAAATGCGTTTAAATTTAAAATTAAACAAAAATAGCTAGAAACATTTAATGTAACTCTATAAAAAAATATAATCGTAATTGCAAAAACAAAATTTAAGAAAAGTTTGCTATATTAGATATTGTTGTTTATATTGTTGTTAACAAAGATTGTATTAATAATTATATCTCTTCTCGCTTTAAAGAATAATTAATATAAAAAGTTAAAAAAGATTATTAATTATTAATTACTAGTTTTAAAAGACAAAAACAACAATTTAACTATATTAAAAAATATATATAATAAAAACTATATATATAATTAGTATTGCTACTATATTTTTTGTATAGTATTTAATAATTAAATTTAACTAAAATAGTATTTATAAATCTAGAGATTATTGTATTTAAGAATTGCTTTAATAATATTTTATATTATAAGTTTTATTAATTAAGACTTTGTATATTTGCTATTAACAAATTATATTTTGTAAATAAATAAAAAAAGTTTCGAACAAATTATATTTGTTTCGAAATTCTTTGTATATAATTGTATTCTAAGATATTAATTATACTTAATAACAAAACTCTAAAAAATGTAAAGAAACAATATAAATTTGCTTTTAATATACAAATTTTTAAGATATCTTTAAATAGATTAGAAATATATATATAGTTTAGTTTTATAAAATATATTAAAAAATATACAAAGAATTTGCAACATATATTGTTAACGCAAATTAAAAAAATTTAAGATATTTTAAAGACAATTGTCTATATAAATAAAATAATTAATATAAATAAAATATACAAATATATTCGATAATAAATAAAGACTTTAAATTATTTGTCGAAAACAATAAAATAAGTTTAGTTAATAACAACTTCTATAATCGAAAATAACAAGAAATATATTTAGAAAACTTTTAAAAAAAGATTTGAGAATTGTTTATATTTAAGAATTCTAATTTGCACAAATATATATAAGCTAGATATTAATAATCTAAATATTTAAAAAATCTATATTTAAATATTTCTTTTATTTATCGCAAAAATATATTAATAATTTAATAGAGCAAATCGATGCAACAAAGAATTAATATATTTTATTTTTTTGTTTTTAAAATAGTGTAAGAGTATTTAAAGCAAAAAAGATATATTAAATATTACAAGTCTAGCGGTATATAGACTACGCAAGAGAGTAGAACAAGATACAGATACTCGTATATACTCTATCAGATCTATACAATATTTTGAGAAAGCAGAAAGAGCGATACTCTATCTGCTCTATTCAAATATTACAAAGAGCAGAGAGAGCAGTGCTCTATCTGCTTTTTTTATATTCGAAAGAGAGTTAGAAGAGCAAAGAGAATTTTCTTTAGTATATAGATTTTCTATAATACAACTTTTTTATAAATTGTGTTCAATTTATCTATTAAGTTATTTTCTATTATAGATACAAGCTGCAAACTCTTATTATCAAGTAATTGCTTGCATTGTCTGAAAATATCTACAAATCTCTTTAACAGTATCAATCTATTCTGATACTCTAGTCAGCTAGATAGCAGCATAATACTTTAAATATTTTCAGAATATCTGTATTAGATTAACGCGTTTCTATTCCGAGCACTAGTTTATCAGTACTATATTAACTATCGATTATAGAAAACAACAAGATCAGAATCAATAAATTCGATATCTATTATAAAAATTGTATCAGTCTGAAAAACTAATTTATGCAGATAAATATCTATTTTATTTTCTATTCTGTTTCAGCAAATCAGAAAACAATTTTTGTATCAATATTTCTCAGAGAGAGAATTCAGTATTAATTTAAATCAAATTTACAAAAATATTTGAAAAACTATAACAAAAATTCTTGTACAATATTTACGAATTTCGACAATTTCAAAAAAGAGCTTCGAAAATTTTTTGAAATATTTAACAAAAAACAAATTGCAAAAAAAATAATTCAGTATCTAACTCAACAAATCTTTGCAGCAAACTATATTACTAGATTTCAGAAATATATTAATCTAATCGAGTAGAACAATATTGTATTTATAACAATATTTCGACAAAATTTCAAGAACAATCTAAAAGACAAAATTATATATAACAAAAAATATATTAGTGATATATTCGATTTTATCGAAATAGCTATCGATTTTAACAACAAACTGTATAAAAAAATTATAGAAAAAAAATACAATCAATTTCGAGAAAAAACAGAATTTTTTTTTAAATCAGTAATTGAATATCAGCAGAAAAAATCTTGTTCTAATCAGAAATACAGTAATTCCGACTATTGTAAGTCTGTATCTATAGAACTGAATTTTACTCAACAATATAAAAAAAAGAATTCTAGAGAAAAGCAAGATAACAGAAATTCGAAAATATACTATTTATATAACAAATCGGATTACTTCGCAAAAGATTGTTGTTTAAAAAACTTGATAGTTCTACAACAAATTAATACTATATTAAAAAAGATATTTAATAGTCAGAACAATATCAGAAAGTAGATCGATACAGAAATAGAAATTTTCGAAACTGAATCGAACAACAACTACTATTTGATAGAAAATTCAGATCAGTTACAGAAAATTCTAGATAGAATATTATCAGACAAAATATCTATATCTATATAGAAAATTAATCAAATACTTAATAAAACTATAGAAATACAACAATCAGAAATACTATATCTTTATTCAGCAATAGATTTAGACAACAAATATAACTGAAAAAACTTTTATAAATATCTAAACAATATTACAAAATATCTCGAGACTTTAGCTAGTTTATCGAAGAAACAACAGATTAATCAAACTGTAAATAAATACAAGAAAACGCTAGAAAGCGACGCTACTATAAAAAAAAATATTTTCGACAAAATCGAACAACAACTGAGCAGTGTAAGTCTATCCCGAGAAAAGATAGAAAAAGTCAAAAGATACGCAACACTCAGTTAAACTGAATACTACAATAATTTCTATTAAATTTATATAGAAAACAAGAAAGAATCTGAATAGTTTTCTAGAAAACTATTTATTTTTAAACAACAACAGAAAAAAGCTCAGCGCAGACAGACGCTTAAAGCAGAAGTTGCAGTATAAAAACAGAAAAAAATTTAAATTTTTTAATAAAAAGTATATCAGAGAAATACAATATATTAGTTTAACAGCAGCAATTAAATTTAACAGTATATATACAATATTTTATTATATTAGTTAAAATTAATAACTGTCAACTTATTGCAATAGTCGATTCTGATACAACAAATAATTTTATAGTCAGAAATTTTGTTAAAAGAAAAAAGTATTCTACTCAAAAGAAATCTGATATATACAATCTAATAGTTGTAGATAGAAATCTATTATCTGACAGAAATAGAAAAATAAATAGAGAAACGAAATTACTATCGATAGCTATTCAGCAACACTATAAGAAACTAATCTTTAATATAGTAAAAATAGTTATTTACAATATTGTACTAGAAATATCTTGATTAAAGCAGTACAATTCAGAAGTCGACTGAAATATACAAGTATTTAGATTTATACAATATAATTACGCAATTTATATTTAATCTACGTATTGACAGTATTTGATAGTAGATAAAAGAACAAGTCGAAATCCGATTGCAAGTAGCGAGCTTGTATTTTTACAAAAAAACAATCTATTGAAGTTCGACTTGACAGACACCGACAGAAATTAGTCGAACTACAAAGTCAGAGTAATTGAAGAAAATTGCAAATTTTCTAGAAATCTTGAAATATCTGATAGAGCGAAGAAACCGCTATATATATTACAAATATATAACAGATAGAAATATCTGTTTCAGAAAAAAAAAAAAACAGAGACTCTTTCTAAATATCAATTGTAAAATTACGAAATCAGACTTGAATCAGACAAGCAATCTATATTTAAATTTATATATATTCTATTCGAGAAGAAGCTCGAAATACTTCGCGGATATCTAATAGAAAACAAAAAAAAAATTTATTAGAAAATTCTAATTACAGACAGAATATTCGATTCTCTTTGTATCTAAAAAGAACAAAACTTTTTATCTATATATCGATTATCGAAAGCTAAACAATATTACAATTAAAAATCGATATTTACTATTTAATATCAGCAAGCTTCAGAATCGACTATTCGGAGCAAAATACTTTATTAAACTGAATTTACAAGAAATATACAATTAGATTAGAATAAAAACAGAGAAAAAATAAAAAACAGTTTTCTGTATACAGTATAGATTATACAAATATACAATAATATTATTCAAATTTACAAATGTCTCGACAACATATCAGAAAATAATTAATAATATACTGCAACAATATCTGAATCGATTTGTTATAGTATATTTGAACAATATTATAATTTATTTAAAAATTTTAAAAAAGTATATTAGCTATATTTTCAAAGTATTAGAATATCTGAATATAAGAAATTTATATTTTAAATCAGAGAAATACAAATTTTATCGAGAGAAAATTGATTTTCTTGAATTTGTTGTTAAACAATATAGAATATATATAAATTCCGAGAAGCTACAAACAGTCAGAGAATAGAAATTATTAACAAATATTAAAAAAATACAATTTTTTCTGAATTTTATAAACTACAACAAGAAATTTATCAAGAACTATTCAGCAAATATAATATTACTGACAAATCTTACAAAAAAGAATATACTATAGATATAGAAATTTACAGAAAAGAAATTATTTCAGAATTTTAAATTAGAATATTTGAAAAAATCAGTACTAAAAATATACAATCTGCAATTGTTAAGCAGAATTGAAATCGACGCATCAGATCTAGCTATCGATATATATTTTAGCTAGAAATATAAAAATATATAATATTTAATAGTATATTTTTCGAGAAAACTTTTGTCAGTCGAACAGAACTATAATATTTACAATAAGAAACTACTTGCTATAGTAGTTTTCTTGAAATTATAAAAAGTATATACAGAAAAATTATCAGAATTTACAATTTTTACAGACTACAAAAATCTTGTATATTTTACTATTATTAAACAGCTGAACAGAAAACAAATACAATAGTCAGAGAGACTAAAATAGTACAAATTCAGAATACAGTATATTTTAGACAAAAATAATAGCAGAGCAGATATATTCAGCAGAAGAAATAATTATATAGAAACAAAAAAATTGTTTAATTACAGTATATTTAAAATTAATAAAGACAGATTACTGTCAGCAAATAAATATAAACTAAATACTACACTACAAATACTTCGAGATAATACAGAAAAGTTTTCAATTAAGAAAAAAAAACTTCAGATATCTATCGACAAAATCGACAAATATATAAAAGAGTACTATAACAGACTACTGCAAAAATATTCGAAAATAATTAAAATTTTTCAGCTTTTATATTAGTATTGTCAGTTTCTACAGATAAAACAAGCTGTCGAGATATATATCAAACAATATTTTAGCTATTAGCAGAACAAATATAATATATATATAAGCTATAGCAAAATTTAATATCAGAAACTATCTGAATCGCTATAAAATAAAATTATATTAAACTTTATTATTAAGTTGTCTAAATCGACAGATTTAGCAACTGAAAACAGATATAACTCGATACTGATAATAATTGACAAATTTATTAAGTACTTATATATTATTGCATGCAAAGAGAAGTTTACAGCAGAACAATTGAAATATATTATACTGAATCGACTTATACAATATTATAGTATACTCAAAAAACTAATCAGTAACAGAGACAAGCTCTTTATATCTAATTACTAAAAAACACTTATTTTAATATTAGATACAAGACTCCGAATATCTACTGTCTATTACTCGATTATAGATAGACAGACAGAACAAACAAATCAGAGTTTTAAACAGTATTTGAAATACTATATTAACAGTATTTACAGCAACTGAATATTACTTCTATCTATAGTACAACTGGCACTTAATGCAAAGATTTCGAATATTACTAAAATAACTTTATTTTTTATCAACTATAGCAGAAAACTTAATCTCTTCGGACAAAAGCGCAAGCATCTATTAGTACAATCAGCTATCGAAAAAATAGCAACACTAAAAAAAAAATACAATAATATCTCAGAAATGCAAAAAAGATCGGCCAAGTATCAGAACAAGAAAAAAAAAACAGCATCTCAGCTAAAAAAAAAAATAAGATTTATCTTCTGACAAAGAATCTGAAGATAAAAAAGTTAAAGAAAAGAAAATTGAATTATATCAAAGTCGAACTGTTTCTTATTAAGAAAACTAAGAGATCAGTCAACTACAAACTCGATTTACTTAAGAACGTCAAAGTATTTCCAGTATTCTATATATTATTGTTGGAATCAGCCGATTCCAGTATATCTATACAGAAAATATTCTATTATAAATTACAGAAAGAGAACAGATACAAAGTGGAATAAATTCTAAAACAGCAAAATCAGAAATATCTAGTCAAGTAAAAAGAATATTCTATCTCAGAAAATATATAAGAATCAATCGACAATCTCGACAATTGTAACACTTTTATTCAGAAGTTCTATCAAATATATCAGCAGAAATTCTATCGAATAAGATTAGCAAGATAAAAAATTATTTATTATTCAGATTGAAAAAGACAATTTGCTTCGAGACAATATCGATCAGAGATTCAGAAAAAAATTTGAAATCAGACTTTTCAGTTAACGAAACAAGTTTTTTCAGATTTTGGAGTTTTCTATCTATTATTAACTGCTGTTTATTTTCAATATAGTCAAGCTGTAACAACAGTCTATCTTTTTTCGTTTGCAGCTCAGTCTGCATCACGCGTCGTTTTAACACTGCTTTACAAAGCTGCTGCTTGAGCGTCTTTCGCTGCGCTTTCAGACGACGCCACCGCGCAGTATCCAGAAAAACCAGATTACACAAGCAATCCTTCTTTACACACTCCACACACTTATCGCACACGACAGGACTTGCTCAGACGATCGCAACAATAACAGAAACGCATTCTTTCGATAGAAATGCCGAGTTCGGAAATTTGAATAAGACAACAATTGTACGAGAAAGGTTTGCCTTTAGACATTGTCGGAAAAAGTTTGCTTTCGAAACAAAAGTATGCAGAAAAGAAAATAGTGTTACGAACCTAGCGGTATATAGACTACGCAAGAGAGTAGAACAAAATACGAATACCCGCATATGTTCTACCAGATCTACGCAATGTTTTGAAAGAGCAGAGAGAGCGGTACTCTATCTGCTCTATTCAAATATTACAAAGAGCAGAGAGAGCAGTACTCTATCTGTTTTTTTTATATTCGAGAGAAAGTTAGAAGAGCAAAAAGAATCTTTTTTAGTATATAGATTTTCTATAATACAACTTTCTTATAGATTGTGTTCAACTTATCTATCAAATTATTTTCTATTATAGATACAAGCTGCAAACTCTTGTTACCAAGTAATTGTTTGTATTGTCTGAAGACGTCTACAGATCTCTTTAACAGTATTAATCTACTCTGATACTCTAGTCAGCTAGATAGCAGCGTAACATTAAATTAAATATCGATAAAAAAGTTTATTGTAAAAGAGCAAAATTTTGTAAATTCTAAAAATAATAACAAACAAAAAGATTTAACAAAGACAAAGAATTTTAAACTTAAAAAGTAAATAACAAAAGCAATAAATCGAAGATATAATATATTTCAAGATATATAAAAATTAATTAATTTTGTATTAAAGAAGAGAAATAACTATTATTGTAAAATTAAATTAAGATTTTTTATTAATTAAGATTTAAATAATATAATATTATTAATATTTGAAAAAAATCGATTAAATTTGTACTACTTAATTTATTATTTTAAAAAGAAAATTTCGATTAATTAATATAAAACATTAAATTTAAAGCAAAAAAAAAACAAATTTAAGTATCTTTAATTAAAATATTAACTAAAGAAGTAAAAAAAACGCAAAATAACAAATAGACTAATCGTTCGATTCCAACAGTTGGAACCGAATTGCATAAATTATAAAAATACTAACTATATTAGGTTAAAACTTAATCTAATTAGATATAACTTTCGGGTCGAATTATAGATTTCGAGGAAAAATCGATCCAAACGATTAGTCTAATAACAAATATTTTTAAAAGTTCTTTTTTGCAATTTATTTTAATTTTAATAATATCGAATACAATATTTAAAACTTTTAATACTTAAAAATATTTAATTATTAACAACAAAAATCTAAAACGCAAACTTAATAATATTTGAAGTATATTATTAAAGTATAATATTAAAATTTCAAATATTTTAAAACAAAATTAAGTATTAAACAAAAATAGCAAAAAAATAATATTAAAGATAAAAAGAGATAACAATACAATTAATACAAAGAATACTAAAATACTTTTATTTATTAATTCGATTTTAACAAAGTATAAGATACAAAAAGCAAAATAATTGTTAAACAATATATTTAAAATATTATTTACAAAAAGAAAATAAAAAAGTATTAAACAAAGATTTGTTACAAATAATTAAAAAAATAGAATTAATATATTAAATAAAAATTTTTAAAACAAAAATATCTTTAATATAGAGTTTTTTTCAAATATTGCAAATATTTTATTGATTTTATTAATTATTAAGAAAGATAGTGTTAAATATATTGCAAAAGATATCTTTTTAAAATATTATATTTTTATTAAATAATAAAAAGTAAAAAAGATTAATTTATTTAAATAATTGTAATTTAAGTATAGTTAAAGTTATGCAATATATTTTTAATTATAATTTTAACGTACAAGAAAGTACTTAAATGCGCAAACAAAAAAAATAACAAAAGAAAGAGCAAAAAAAATAAAGAAAAAAAGAAATTATATTGTTATTTATACTTTAAAATAAAAAAAAACAATATAATATTAAAATTTTGTATTAAGTTTCTATTTTAAAAAATTTAATATCTTAAGTTCGAATCTTTGTTAATAAACTTTGCAAATAAATCGAAACTTTAAATTAAAAGAATATTGTAATCTATAATATTAAAAGTGTTTTAATTAAGTTTATAAAAATAAATAAAAATTAAAAACTTTTTGCAATATTTAATATATTAATCTTAATATTAATATTAATTTTAACAATATTAAGTTTAATAGTATTGTCGAAGTTAATCGAAGATATATAATATAGATTGTATTTTATCTTGTTATTATTAAGTATCTTTAATTTGTTTTTTTAAAAATTAATAATAGTATTCTTTATATATTTTTCTTTTAAATTTAATATTAATAATTTAATTAATAGTATTTTAATTAAACTTTATATATTTTTTGTATCTTTTTTTTAAAATAATAATTAATATTAATTAAGTTAAAAATAGATTCGAATATTAATTAAAAATATATTAAGTATAAAGTATTAAATATTTAATTTTCGAATAATTAATTGCTATTAAAAGAAAAGTAAAATCGCTCTTATTAAAAAGTCTTTAAATTAAAATTTAATAATTTTAATAATTAATTAATTTCAAAGTTGTTATTACTTTCTTCTAATAGATTTACTAAGATATTAAAGAGAATAATATTTTGCAATTTTTTAATAACAATAAGAAAGTTTATTATATATATTATGCGCAACAAAGTTTTTGTATAATTGAATATTTTAATTATTTTTGTCTAAAATATAATAATAACTTTGCGAAATATATAATAAAGCAATCTAATATTTGTTATTTTTACAATATACTTAAAAGTAAAATATATCTTTATATAAAAGCAAAAGTTTTAATAATTATAAAATTTCTAATTTCTAATTTAAAATCAATTAAATGCAAAATTTGTAAAAGATTTTGTCTAAAAATTTTGATTAATTTAATACAATATAGCTATCTAGAAATTGTTTTAATTATAAAATTGCTTCTTAAGTTAAAAAGTTGTTTTTTTAAATTTGTCGAAAAACTTGCTTTGCAATAGATTTAATATATATTTTATTTAAGTATTAACAACGCGAGTAGCATAGTTTTAAAAAATTAATCTTTTAATAGTCTAAAAGTTATTAAGACAAACAATATATTATTATTGCTATCTATTTGTTATATATTGCAAAAAGATCTAATCTATATATGCAATTTTCTTTATATATATTATATATATAAGTTAAAGTATATTAAATTCTAGATATTAAAACTTAATAAATAATATAATTTAATAAAATTTGTTAAACAAAATTCGAGAGATATAGTTTCGAAATCAAATTATCTCTTTTATATATTTATATATCTCAAAATTATTTGTAATAAAATATATATACTAATAGTAAACAAAATTGTTTAAATCAATTTCTAGTTGCTTAAGATAAAATTCTTTAATTATAAAAATATTATTAGTTGTTGTACTTTTATCTTTTTAAATTAATATTATAAAATATAATTTTGTTTTATACAATTTTAATATATTAAATTTAAGTATAAATACAATCTAAGAAAAGTTTATATTAATATACTTTAACAATTAAAAAAGTTTTTAAATAACGCTCTTAATATAGAAAATTTAAATCTTATTAAATTAAATATAATATATACAAAATAAAAGAAAATATATTGTATCTTAATATTAAGACTTTTATTAATTAAAATTAAAGCAATAATTAAAGTTAATAATAAATACTTTTTTAAATTTTATATATATTAAAAGAGAGATACAATATTAGAATCTTAAAATTCGATTATTATAACAAATATAATTGATTGAAATTTTTAAACTTTTTAAATTTTTTTATTTCTTTAATTTTTTAAAAACTTAAAATTATTATAAGTTAAAATTATTGTAAAAAGTCTTTCTATTACAAGAAAATATATTTTTAAAAAACTAGTTAGTTTATCTAATTAATTTTGTATAATTTTATAGAATATTGTTAAGTTAAACAAATATAGCAAATCTATTACTTTTTGTCTTACTTTATTTTGTTACAAATAAAGCGCAAAAATAATTTAAAAATTAGAAGATAACTTCGAATACAATAGATAAAATAGAATAAAAAGTATAACAAGTTGCTAATTAATTATATTTTTAGATTTTGTTACATTTAAGTTTTAACAAATAATTGCAACAATAATATTTTATTAACAAGAAATTGCATTTTTTTTTTGTATTTTTAAGTTTAACAAGTAAGTCTTAATTAAAATTAACAATAAATTTTCGAAATAAATTAAATAATAAATTTTTAATTAGTTTTTAAAACTCTTTGCAAAAATTATTAATAACTTAATTCTAATTATATTGATATATAAACTGCTTTTTATAATTTCTTAGTATTAATAAAAAGTTCTTGTAATTAATTATTTTATTATAGATATAGTTAAAAAAGCTTTAATTTTTTTTCTTCAAAAATTTTGTCTTTTCGAAAACAAATAAGATTTCGAAAATAATTAAATAAAATTTATTATTACTTGTTTAACAAACTATTTATTTATATTATTTTGTTTAAATTATTTTCTTTTAATTCTTAATAACAAACGAAAAAAAAGAATTGTTTTTAAATTATAAATATTAAAAAGCAAATTAATAAGACTTGATAAGACAAACTTAAATTGCAACAATAAGCAATTGAAAAAAAAAAAAGATAAACTCGAATTAAGTAAAGAAAGAGAAGACAAATATATAAAACAACTATTTATAACAAATAACTATTTTAATTGCAATAAATAATAAAGTAAAATTGTTATTTATATTTAAAAAAGAGACTATATATAGATTAATTAATTGCATAAGTATAAGTAAACTTATTATTAAAAAAGCTAGACTCTTAAAGTAGCAAAAATATATTATGTATTTTTGATTATTTAATTAGCAACTAAATTTTATCGAATTTCTAATTTATTAATCAATACTTTTTTTTTTTTTTTTCTTGCAAGAGCAATTTTATCTTTATTGTATAATTATTTCGATTTTAACGCAAAAACAAAGTTTGCAATATTTAATCAATTTTTGTTTGCAAACTTTTATTTTGCTTTTTGAAAAAACTATTAAAAAAATAAGTTTGTCTCTTTGTTTATATAACAAATATTTAAATATCTTTAAATATTTAAAGAGAATTAACTTATTAGTAATTAATAATTTTTCGAATTGCAATATAATTGCTACTTAATAAAATATTTGTTTTAATTTTGATTTGCAAGTTGTTTTAATTTGTTTTACAAACTAAAATATTGCTAATAAAATTTCTTAAAATTTCTTAAAATAAATGCGAAAAATTTATTTTTGATTCGATTGTATTAATTAGACTTTTTAGATACTAATAGAATAAAAGCAATTTGCTAGATATAACAAATTATAAGTTAATTTGCGTTTTTTAACTTTATATTGTCGAACAATTTATTGTTAAACTAAATTGCTATATATTAGAATAAAATTGTTCTTTAAACAATTTTTCTCTTTTTTGCAATAAAATTATACACAATTTTTGATTTTGTTATACAAATATTTTTGCGATCGCAAATAATAGATTTTAAATTTTTGTATTTTGCAAAGTTAATTTATCTCTATATTGTTGTATTTTTAAAACTATAAATATACGCTTTTTTAATATTAATTAGCATATTATCTCTTTCTATTATATTGAATTATTAAGATAGAATCTTTTAATAAAAGCTCTTAATAATTAAAATACAATTTTTTTTTAAATTTTTAATCAAAAGATACAAAATCTTAAATAATATTTTTTCTTTTTTTAAATTTAATATATTTTAAAATATTAATATTAATATAAAGAAAATAGATATTATTATTTTTGCAAACGTATTTAATATAATAGAAATAAAATATAAAATAACAATTGCGATTCGAACATAATATTGTATAGAGAAATTAATATAAAAAATTAATACAAATAATTTGTTGCGTAAAAGAATAAAATATATTGCGAAATTATTTTAGATTCGACTTCTTATTATAAGCACTAAAATAATTAAAATATATATTATACTTATTATTAATTAGATCTTTGATTCTAGATTTTTAATTATTTTTATTAACAATATTATTTTAGAGTTATTTAAATATTTGCGATACAATTGTATTTTTATCTTAATTTTAATTTTTTTATATCTTAGTATTTGCAATCTTAAAAACAATTATTTTGATTGCATTCTTATTATACTTTATTAAAAAAGTAAATTTCTCGACAATATATTTGAAAATTTCTAAGTTATTTGTTTTATTTCTTTATTAACTTGTTATTTTTTATTAATTTAAATTTTAATATTTTAGCAAGTTTAATATATAATATTTGTTATATACTTTAATAAGATAAATTTTAATAATTGTAATTATTATATTTGTATTATTATTTATAAGATTTACAAATTTAGCAATATTGTAAAAATAATTAAAATATACGTATTTAAAATATTTAATTAACAACAATTTTAACAATAAATAAATAACTTTAAAGTATTGCTTTTTTATATATATATTTGCTTTTTTTGTTGTTAATTTTCTTATATAATTTGTTAATACTTAATTAATATCGCAATATTAATATTGCTTTTTAACAAAATTTAAAATTTGTATTTAATTTATAAGTTTTTTAATTTATAAAAACTTTTATTTGTTATTTAATATATTGTTTGTTGTTTGCTTCGATACTAAATTTGTTTCTTAATATAATAGTATCAATTTTTAATTTTTTTTTTTGCAAACTTTTGTTTAATTCTTTAATAAAGTTGTTGCTATTGTTAATATTAAAATATTGTTTTTAATAATTTTAATTTTTTAATTTTCGAATATATCGAAGATATTTAATTTAATCTAATTGAACTTACAAGTTTACAAGTCGAAAAAAATTAATACAAAATTTTCGAAAAATAATACTATTTTGCAATTCGATATATTAACAACTTCTTTTTAATTATTTAAGATAACTAGTTTTTTAAATTCTTAATCTTTAATATTGCAATACAAATATTAAAAAACAATTTGATTTAAAAGTTTATATATTTAATTTATATTTAAAATTCTTTTAGCAACTCGAGCTATTTGTACAATATTGTTTTCTAAAAATCTATTAAAATTTCAATTAATTATTGTCTTATTTTAAAAAATTTAAATAAATAGAATTTTTTTTCGTATCTTTTGTGTTGTCGCTCTTAATTATATCGAAAATTTTTCAAAATAAATATTTCTAAGTTTGCAAATATTTTGTGTTTATTTTAATAAATTATTTTTTATAGCTTTTAATACTTTAGTAATATCTAAATTTTTTTTATTATTTTTTTAACAACTTTTATATACTTATTAATATAATCAAAATATTTAACAATTATCTTGTATTGTTCTTCTTTAATTTTAAACAATAAAATTTAATTATTTGTTTCTTTTATAATATTATATCGATTACAATTAACTATAAATTCTATTAAATATTAAAAACTAGTATACAAGTCGACAAATACAATAGCAAGTTCTATACTTATTTTTTTATTTATAATTGAAAAGAAGTCTTTGTTTGCAAAAAAAAAAAGAATAGAGATAAAGATTTAAAAATAAAAAAACAATTAATAAAAAATATTAGTAATCGAAAGTTTAATATAATAGTCTCTTATTTAAAAACAACTATTAGAACAAAGATATACAATATTTTTTTATTATTCACTTATTATTGTTTGCAATCTATTTCGAAATTATTAATTAATTAACAAGTAAAAAAATATTTGTATTGTATTTTCGAAAAACAATATTTATTATTAAACAATAATATTTTTAATATCTATAATATTTATTTACTTAAAGAATATTATCTTTATTTATTTATTGCGCAATATTGTTAACTTTACAAATTTTATATATTTGTTATTATTGCTTAATTTAAATACTCGATTATTTATATTTTTCGCTAGAGAATTTTTTTAAAAAATAAACTCTTTTGTCTATTAATTTTTTTTTAAATAGAAAATAGCTTTTTTGTGCTTCTTTATACTTTTTTGTACTTAACTATATTTTTTTAACTACAAAAATCGAAGTTTTATTTTATATTTGTCTTTTTTTAGTATATTTTTTATTATAAACGAAAACAACTTTTTTTTAAAAATTAAATCAATTAATACTATTAAGAAATTAATATCTTTATATACTATTAAAAATTTAATATTTTTAATTGTTAATAAGAGTTTTATGTTACGCTGCTATCTAGACAACTAGAGTATCAGAATAGATTAATACTTTTGAAGAAATCTATAGACGTTTTCAGACAATACAAGCAATTACTTGATAACAAAAGTTTGCAGCTTTGTATCTATAATAGAGAGTAACTTGATAGATAAGTTAAATACAATTTATAAAAGAATTGTATTTTAGAGAATCTATATACTAAAAAAGATTCTTTTTGTTTACTATATTTGCTATCAAATATATCGAACTCTGTTTACTCTGTTTGCTGTCAAGTATATCGAGCTTGTTTACTAGTATATCGAGCAATATCGAGCTTGTCTACTAGTATGTCGAGCAATACTTGTCTATCAAGTTGTCGAATATACAGATAACTGTACTATATATTACAGATTACTCTGTAGAATATATATCAGCTGTAACAAACTAGAGTTATAATACTATTCTTTTTTTTTAAATCTTTTTGTTCCGAAAAGCAGATACTTATATATTATATTGTTTTATTAAAATTGTATCTGTCTTGTCTCTAAAATAGATTGTTACAAAATATTTGTTGATTTTGCTTGTAAACGTTGCTGCTATATTAGCAAGTCTTGTATTGCTATAGAAGATTTGTTATTCTATCTAAAATATTCGAAATATGTTCGCGCGAATAAATTGTGTATAAATATGTTGTAGATTTTTTTGAATTGTATTAAAGAAGATCTATTCTCTAAAATAACAGAAAATAAAATTATATTAACAACTGTAATTACACAATTGCTTTGCAACAAAAAAATGCTGAAAAAAATTAATACAAAAACAAAACAAAAAATACAGTATTTACTGTCTAATATAAAAAAGTCAAATACTATAGAGTTGCCGAACTGTTCTGTCGCAAATACTCTGATTGAAACATTTTCTGCTATTTGATTTTCTTTTGCTATACTGAATAATTTTTCGAGCATTAATAGAATTTCTAAATAAAAGTATTGCAGTTGTCGAGATTGCTAGTTAATTTCTATATATTTTCTGTTGTAGAATACTTTTTCTATTTTACAAAATACTGCTAATCTTGCTGTTCTAGAATTTTTTCGATTTTAAATCGGTTTTTTTTCTGTAATTTATAATAAAAGATTTTCTGTATAGATGTGCTTGAATCGGCTGATTTCAATAATAATATATAAAATATCGAAAATACTCTGACATTTTTGAATAAGTCGAGTTTGTAGTTGACTGATCTTTTAATTTTTTTGACAAGAAACAATTCGACTTTAATATAATTCAATTTCTTGTTTAACTTTTTTGTTCTAAGATTTTTTGTAAAAAGATATATTTTATCTCTTTTCTTTAGTTAAGATATTGTTTTTTGTTTTTTATTTTGATACTTGATCGATCTTTCTTGCATTTTTGAGATATTGTTGTATATTTTTTTCAATATTGCTATTTTTTCGATAGCTGACTGCGCAGACAGATATATATACTTTTTTTCGAAAAAATTTAATTTTTTGCTATAGTTAACAAAAAATAGAGTTATTTTAGTAGTATCCGAAATCTTTGTATTAAGTGTCAGTTGTACTATAGATAGAAATAATATTTAATTGTTATAAATATTGTTAATATAGTATTTCAGATACTGTTTAAAACTCTAATTTGTTTGTTCTGTCTAACTATCTGTAATCGAATAATAGACAGTAGATATTCGAAATCTTGTATCTAATATTAAAAGAAACGTCTTTTAATAGTTAGATATAAAAAGCTTGTCTCTGTTACTAATTAGTTTTTTGAATATATTGTAATACTATATAAGTCGATTCAATATAATATATTTTAGTTGTTCTGCAATAAACTTCTCTTTGTATACAATAATATATAAGTATTTGATAAGTTTATTAACTATTATTAGTATCGAATTATATCTGTTTTCAGTTGCTAAATCTGTCGACTTCGACAACTTGATAATAAAATTTATTATAATTTTATTTTATAGCGATTCAGATAATTTCTGATATTAAATTTTGCTATAGTTTGTATATATACTATATTTGTTTTGCTGATAGCTAAAATATTGTTTAATATATATCTCGACAGCTTGTCTTATCTGTAGAAACTAATAATACTAATATAAAAACTAAAAAAAATTTGTTATTTTCGAATACTCTTGCAGTAGTCTATTATAGTATTTTTTTATATATTTGTTGATTTTGTCGATAAATATCTGAAGTTTTTCTTTCTCTATTAAAAATTTTTCTGTATTGTCTCGAAATATTTGTAGTATAGTATTTAGTTTGTGTTTGTTTGCTAATAGTAATTTGTTCTTATTAATTTTTAGTATACTATAGTTAAACAATTTTTTTGTTTTTATATAATTATTTTGTCTGCTAAATATATCTGCTCTGCTATTATTTTTGTCTGAAATATACTGTATTTTAAACTTGTACTATTTAAATTTTTCTGACTATTGTATTTGTTTTCTGTTAAACTGTTTAGTAGTAGTAAAATATACAAAATTCTTGTAATCTGTAAAAATTGTAAATTCTAACAATTCTTCTATATATACTTTTTATAATTTCAAAAAAACTACTATAGCAAGTAGTTTTTTATTGTAAATATTATAGTTCTGTTCAACTAACAAGAGTTTTCTCGAGAAATATATTATTAAATACTATATATTTTTATATTTCTGACTAAAATATATATCGATAGCTAAATCTGATATGTCGGTTTCAATTCTGCTTGATAATTGCAAATTGTATATTTTTAGTATTAATTTTTTCAAATATTCTAGTTTAAGATTCTGAAATAATTTCTTTTCTGCAAATTTCTATATCTATAATGTATTTTTCTTTGTAAAATTTGTCAGTAGTATTGTGTTTGCTAAATAGTTTTTAATAAACTTTTTGTTATAGTTTATAAAATCTAGAAAAAATTGTATTTTTTTAATATTTGTTAATAGTTTCTATTTTCTGATTGTTTGTAGCTTCTCGAAATCTATATATATTTTATATTGTTTAACAATAAATTCGAGAAAATCAATTTTTTTTCGATAAAATTTGTATTTCTTTGATTTAAAATATAAGTTTCTTATATTTAGATATTTCAATACTTTGAAAATATAACTAATATATTTTTTCAAAATTTTTGAGTAAATTATAATATTGTTCAAGTATACTATAACAAATCGATTCAAATATTGTTGTAGTATATTATTAATTATTTTCTAATATATTTTCGAAATATTTGTAAATTTAAATAGTATTATTGTATATTTGTATAATCTATACTATATATAGAAAACTGTTTTTTACTTTTTTTCTGTTTTTATTCTAATCTAGTTGTACACTTCTTGTAAATTCAGTTTAATAAAATATTTTGTTTTGAATAGTCGATTCTAAAGCTTACTAATATTAAATAGTAAATATCGATTTTTAATTGTAATATTGTTTAGCTTTCGATAATTAATATATAGATAAAAAATTCTATTCTTTTTTAATACAAAAAGAATCGAATATTCTGTCTATAATTAGAATTTTCTAATAAATTTTTTTTTTGTTTTTTGTCAGATATCCGCGGAGTACTTCGAGTTTTTTTTTAAATAGAATATATATAGATTTAAATATAAATTGCTTGTCTAATTCAAGTCTAATTTTGTAATTTTACAATTGATATTTAGAGAGAGTCTCTACTGTTTTCTTTTTTTTAAACAGATATTTTTAACTGTTGTATATTTGTAATATATATCTTAGCGATTTCTTTGCTGTATTAGATAGTTCAAGACTTTCAGAAAATTTGTAATTTTCTTTATTTATTTTAATTTTGTAGTTTAACTAATTTTTGTTAGTGTCTGTCGAGTCGAACTCTGTTTAATTGTTTTTTTGCAAAAATACAAGCTTGCTATTTGCAATCGATTTTCAACTCAATCTTTTATCTATTATCGAATATTATCGATATATAGATTAAATATAAATTATATAGTTATATTGCGTAAATCTGAATACTTTTGTATTTTAGTCGATTTCTAAATTGTACTGCTTCAATCAAGACATTTCTAGAACAATATTGTAAATAACTATTTTTACTATATTAAAGATTAGTTTCTTGTAGTATTGCTAAATAGCTATTGATAGTAATTTTGTTTCTTTGTTTACTTTTCTATTTCTGTCGGATAATAAATTTCTATCTACAACTATTAGATTGTATATATTAGACTTCTTTTAAGTAGAATATTTTTCTTTTTTAACAAAAGTTCTGATTATAAAATTATCTGTTGCATTAGAATCGATTATTGCAGTAAGTCGACAATTATTGATTTTAACTAATATAATAAAATATTGTGCATATGCTGTTAAGTTTAGTTGCTGTTGTTAAACTAATATATTGTATTTCTCTAATATATTTTTTATCAAGAAATTTAAACTTTTCTTTGTTCTTGTATTGCAATCTCTGTTTTAAATATTTGTTTGCATTAAATTTCTTTCTGCTACTGTTTAAAAATAGATAATTTTCTAAAA
>JAABUW010003241.1_pt1 | contig 23483 bp, 21 predicted proteins | sample 5560081 | NCBI WGS metagenome assembly JAABUW01 (sample SAMN10711882, study PRJNA513363) | rock metagenome | isolation source: Antarctica rocks | place: Antarctica: Victoria Land, Knobhead sud | reverse complement strand
CTGAAAAAGGGCACCTGCTACGACGAAGACAAGGCCTGGCAGCACCACCGCGCGGACGCCGAGAACGCCGCCGCTTGACAACGAAGGCCATGGGATGTCTGTCAAGTTGTCTGTGTGTGAGGGTGTCTTCTTGGTGGTGAGCGGCTCGGGGTTGAGCAGCTCATCGGCGAGCACGGGCTCGTCGCAGTGGGGGCAGTGCCCGCCGGCGCCCAAGCGCCGGGTGAACAGGTTGCAGTCCTCGCAGCGTCGCTCGGTGGTGCGTTCATCGCAGCCACCGCACTGGTAGGTCACGGTCGTCGTGGTGAGGGTCGCGGTGTTCATCCCAGGCGGCCCTGCTGACGAGCCCTGAGCCGTGCGGCCAGCGCGTCGGCCCAGCCCGCGATGACTTCGGGGTCGTCGTCCTCGCCAAGCGACAGGCTGCTGGCGCAGTCGCGGGTCATGGTCGGGTCGGCGTCCCGCAGCCAGTCCACCAGCCGCCCGAGCAGGGCCGCGGTCTGCTCGCAGGTGACGTCATCGACCAGGACCCACGGCGAGAGCGGCAACGACCCGCTGGTGAGGTCCATCAAAACGCTCCGGTCGGGATGCGGTCTGGGTAGGCCATCGCCAGGGCGTTGAGGCACTGCTTCCAGCCTTGGGTTCCAGCTCCGTCGATGAGCCGGCCTTCGGCCTTGCACTTGCCACCTCGAGGGGTGCCGGCCTCCTTCGCTCGAGCTCGGGCCCGCTTGTCCTCGATGCCGCGGATCGCCAGCCACAGCAGCTTGATGACCGAGTCATCGCCGGGGAAGTGCCCGCGGTTCTTGATGATCTTGCGCAGCTGATAGTTCAGGCTTTCGATGCTGTTGGTCGTGTAGATGACCTCCCTGACGGCAGGGGGAAAAGCCAGGAACGGGATGAACCGTTCCCAGGCCCTCTCCCAGACCGCGATCGCGCCGGGGTAGTGGCGTCCGAGTTCGGACTCCCCGAGGGCCAGCAGGGCCATCTGGGCGGCGTCGGCGTTGGCCGCGGTGTAGACGCCCTTCAAAGCCGCGGCCATCGCCTTGCGGTCGTTGTAGGACACGAACCGCAGCGCCGCCCGGATCAGGTGCACCACACACGTCTGGACGGTGGCCTTGGGGAAGGTGGCCTCGATCGCCTCGGGCAGCCCCACAAGCCCGTCGCAGCAGGCGATCAGGATGTCCCGCGCACCCCGATTGGCCAGCTCGGCCATCACGCTGGCCCAGAACGAGGCCCCTTCGTTGGTCTGGACCCAGATCCCCAACACATGCTTGATGCCGTCCAGGTCCACCCCGATGACGATGTGCGCGGCCTTGTTCACCACGTGCCTGTTCTGCCAGGCCTTTACCTCCTCCAGGACCGCGTCGGTGATCTTGCTGATCGTCTCCCGACTGATCTCCACCCCAAGCGTGCGCTCGAGATGGCTCTCGATATCGCGGACCGTCATGCCCCCGGCATAGAGACTGATGATCATGTCGTCCCGCCCGCCACCCAGGCGCCTGGCGCCCTTGGGGACCAGCTCGGGTCAAAGGTCCCAGCCCGATCGCGGGGGATGTCCAGGGGCACCGGACCGCCCTCGGACAGCACTGTCTTGGGGGTCGTGCCGTTACGCACGTTCGAGCTGCCCCGCCCCGCCGGGTCGCCCTTGTCGTAGCCGAGGTAGTCAGCCAGCTCGACCTGCAGGCCGGCCTCCAACGCCGCCTTCAGCAACGCCGGGATAAACCCGCCCGGCCCCGAAAGCTGAAGCTCACCAGGCTCGATCCGGGTCCACAGATCTTTAACGAACCCCGCCTCGACCAGCTCATTGACGGCCCGCTGCTCCGGCGTCAGGGGCTCGGAAGGGACGTCCCACTTCGAGGCCACATCAGTGATCGTGCTCATCATGCCTGCTCCTTCGCAAGGACCCGACCCGCATCGGGAACCTCAGGGTGTGACACCGAGGCCACACACAGACCATCTGACACGCTCTTTCTCCGACCAGGCAACACGCGCACACCAAGCTGAGCAAAGTGCCGAAAGTGACTGCGGCAGTGCGCAGTCCGGAGTGGTCGATCAGCCAGCCCGCTCCCACAACCGGGATGATGAGCCCGGCAAAGGTCGCCAGGAAATACGTCATGACGACACCGCTGCGGTGGTCCGGATCGCCTAGCCCGTTGGCGGTCTGAAGGCTGCCCATGAACACACCTCCGACACCGACGCCCGCGAGGCAAAGAGCGGCGAAGAAGGCCCACGAGGTCGCTGCCGCAACCCCGGCGACAAAGCCAGCGAGCGAGACGACGAACGTGATCAGGGCCCGACGCGTCACGACGTTCGGCTCGATGCGTGACCATCCCGCTTGGCTGACGGCCGACATGACAAAGAGCGTGAAAACGGCTGCGCCAGCTTCCGTGTGATGATCCGCGCCGGCCACATGCCAAACGAAGAACGGGGCGAGTGCTGCCACCAGCCCGCAGAATGCGAAGGCCGCGAAACCCGCCGCGCTCGCCGCAAACAGTGCGGCACGGTGCTCGATCGGGAGCGTCGGCGCGGTCGGCCGAACAGAGAACGTGGTCGTCCGTGGTGCAGTCTCCGGCACGAACGCGAGGGCCACGAGGGCTAAGGCCACGATCACAACATGCGCGGCATAAGCGGTGCGCGTCGGAGCAGACAGGTGGTCAGCGGCGAGGCCGGCCGCAAGCGCTCCCACGCCGAGCCCGACCTGGTTGATCGTCGACGACGCCAAAGACCCGAGCCCCTTGCGATGGTAGGGCTCGAGGTCTATCAGCGCAGCGTTGGCACTGGCCACGACGAGGCCAGAAGCGACCCCTGTGAAGGCCCGCCCGACAAAGAGCAGCTGCGGACTCTCAGCGAGGAGGAACGCGACCGAGCTGGCCATGCTGGTCAGCACCGCGATCAACAGGCACGCCCGGCGACCGAGGGCGTCGGACCACGTCCCCGTGAACGCCAAGACCACGAGCACAACCGCGGGATAGGTTGCGAACAGCGCGGTCACCTGGGCAGTCGAGAGCCCGTACTCGACCTGGTAGATGCCGTACAGCGGCGACGGCAGGGTGACCCCCACCAGCACGGCGGCGTAGGTGACCGCGACGAGGACAAACCCTCGTCGCCGTTGGTTCGAGGTCTGTCCGGCTCCGCTGATGGGCACCTTCCAGGACACAGCCGGATCTCGAACAGGAGAAGTCCTTGTCTCTCTCTACGGACTCCGTTTACTATACCGAAACGCAACGAGGGTTGCCCTGGTCACGGAGCAGGAGGGTGCGGACGTGCCGATCGTGCAGATCCACATGCTGGCCGGACGCAGCGGCGCAGCTAGGGAGACCCTCGTGAAGGAGCTCACTGCAGCCGTGGAGCGGTCGCTCGGGTCGACACCTGAGCGGATTCAAGTCCTCGTCACCGAGTACGCCGAGGGCGACTGGACAGTCGCCGGCGAGCCCCTGACGTTGCCGGACGTAAACTGCTCGTGATCCATCTCGCGCAGATCACCAGCGCGCTCGCCGCCGGGCAGGTGTTCGAGCTTGAGCATGACCGGTACATCGGCGCGCCGATCTTCTCGGCCCACTGGCCAGGGTTCATCTACACACTCCACCGCCGGCACGAAGAGATCCCGGGCGAGAGCCGGACCAGTGCCTCGGGCACCATCACGATGCAGGAACACTCAGGCACCCACATCGACGCGCTCTGCCATCAAGCGGTCGAGATGGAGATGTTCGGAGGCATCAGGGTGGACTCCTCCGTGCAAGGCCCCCGAGGCTTCAGCGAGCTCGGCGCGGAGACCATCCCGCCCATCCTGCGGCGCGGCATCCTGCTCGACGTCGCCACCGACCGCGGCGTGGTCGTCCTCGCCCCCGGCGAGCTGGTGACCGCAGCGGACCTCGAGCTCGCCCTCAAAGCCACCGGTGTGACCACCACGCCGGGAGACTGCTTGTTCGTCCGCACCGGCAACGGTGCGGCATACGCCGACCCGGAGCGCTATCTGTCCGGCCCCGGCATCGGAGCGGACGGCGCGCGCTGGCTCGCCGCCCAGGAGCCATTCCTGTGCGGCGCCGACAACGTGGCCCTCGACGTCCCCAGCAACGTCGACCCGGACCTCGGCACCCTGCCGTGCCACACAGTGCTGATCGTCGAGAACGGCATCTACATCGTCGAGAACGTGAACCTCGAGCCGCTCGCCGCAGCCGGATGTCACGAGTTCCTGTTCGTCTGCCTCCCGATGAAGATGACCGGCGTCACCGGCTCACCCGTGCGTCCTATCGCCATCGCCTTCGACCGCTGACCGACTCATGACCGACACGTCCAAGCGAGTAACGATAGAGGAGAAGTCACCATGCAGGAACTCACGATGGAGCAGGCCCAAGCCGCGCTAAAGGCGAGCGTGAGCAAGGCCAACGAGATGGGATCGCCCTCGTCGGTCGCGGTGATTGACGCGGGCCGCGAGCTAGTGGCCTTCGGGCGGATGGACGGCGCTCTTCTGGCCAGTGTCGCGATCGCCCAGGCCAAGGCTTACACGGCCCGCTCGCTCAACTCGGCGACCAAGGACGTCTCTTCCTTGGCCGAACCGGGGGCACCGCTCTTCGGCCTTCACACCGCCCACCTGGCGGTGGGCCGGGCGCTGGTGACGTTCGGTGGGGGAGTGCCCATCACCGTCGACGGTGAGATCGTCGGCGCGGTCGGAGTGGCCGGAGGATCTCCCGACCAGGACCACGAGATCGCCGCGGCCGGCGCCGCGGCCATCGCTGGTCCCCCGGCATGACCGAGCTGAGACAGATGGTCGGCAAGCGGGTGGTCATGACCGGCGGCGCGGCCAACATCGGTCGGGCGACGGCCGTCCTCCTGGCCCGCCACGGCGCGCGCCTGGTCATCGGTGACGTTGACGAGGTTGGCGTGCAGGGCACGATCGCCGAGATCGAGGCCGATGGTGGCGAGGCGTCGTACGTCCATACCGACGTAACCGACGAGGCTGCGATGAAGGCGCTGCTGGACAGGGCCGCGGAGCGGCTCGGCGGGCTGGACGCTGGCTTCTTCAACGCCGGCCTGCAGCGCTCGGGGTCGGTGACAAACTTCGCCACGTCCGAGTGGGACGCGCTCTTCAGCGTCAACCCACGGCACTGCTTCCTCGGTGCCAAGTACCTCACCCCACACCTGCGCCAAAACGGCAGCGGGGCCATGGTTTTCACCTCCTCGCTGGCGGGGGTGAAGGGCGGCCCGGGAATGACGGCGTATTCCGCATCCAAGGGAGCCATCGTCGGGTTCGGGCGGGCACTGGCAGCCGAACTCGCTGTTGACGGTATCCGGGTCAACACCTTGTGCCCCGGATGGATCGACACCCCGTTCAACCAACCGGCCATCGACTTCATGGGCGGCCGGGCCGCGCAGGAGGAGGCGGTCCGCCACGCCGTACCCCTCGGTCGGCAGGGGACCCCCGAAGAGATCGCATCTGGCGTTCTCTACCTCATCTCTGACGCGTCGTCGTACATGACGGGTCAGATCCTCTTGGTCGACGGCGGCGTCGCCTAGACCCCAGCTCGATTCCGCAGCAACGGTGCGTAACCACCCCCAAGGAGAAGTACATGAGCAAGACATCGAACTCGGGCCCTATAGGAGCGGCCTTCAGCTTCCCCTCTGTCGACATATCCCGGCGAGGTTTCCTGCAGGGCGTCAGCGCACTCGGCGGGGCGGCCGTCCTCGCGGCCTGTGGCAGCAGCAAGGGTGGGTCGAGCAAACCAGCCGGCGCCGCCAACGCCGACTCTCCCGAGGCGAAAGCGCTCACCGCGATCTTCGGCGCAGGCGGCAAGGAAGGTGGGTCTGGCGTCACCCTGTCTGCAGGCATGCTGTTGGCGATGACCGGCCAGGGCTCGTTCTTCGGCAAGGTGATGAGCCAGGGCGCAAAACTGGCTGCCTCCCAGATCAAGGGCGCGAACGGCATTACCTACGACATCCACATCGCCGACCATAAGAGTGGCGACGTGCCGGCAGCGCTGAGCGGGACGCGCCAGCTGGTCACTCAGAGCAGCATCAAGATCCTCCAGACGTCGTATGGTGCGCCCAGCGAGGCGATCGTGCCGCTGATCGCGCAGAACAAGCTGCTGTCGTTCAACGGCGGCGGCTCCAGCCCCGGCCAAGTCGGCAAACCCTTCCTGTGGCAGACCCGGATGATCTTCGGCGACGACCCGTGCCCAGGCGCTCTCGCCTGGCTGCACAAGCAGTTCCCCAAGGCGACGAAGCTCGCCATCGTCGGGACGCAAGAGAATGGTGTCGGCGGCGCCAAGACCATCGGGCCCGCGGTGTGGAAACAGCTCACGAACGGGAGTGTCGTGGCCAACGAGCAGCATGACGTCGGTGCCACCGACTTCGGGTCGATCGTCGCGCGGATCAAGTCGTCGGCCCCTGACGCCATCCTGAGCTTTAGCTTCGGCGATGATGTCGGCTACCTGGTCAAGCAGTTGCGTGAGGCCAATGTGACGGTCCCGATCATGGGGATCGAGTTCACTGACCAGGCCGCGAAGGTGGCCGGAAACGCCTACGACACATACAACTTTGCGACGGACTTCTACGACCCGAAGAACCCCAACCCCTGGAACAAGATCTTCGTAGCGGGCCACCAGAAAATGTTCGGCGCGGCACCCGAGTACTACGGCGCCAACTACTACGAGCAGGTCTTCTTCGTCTGGGAGCTCGTCCGGCGCGTGCTCAAGTCCGGCGGCGACCCCAAGGACACCACGGCGCTGAACAAGGCGCTCGAGGACAACCCGACTTTCAAGTCGCTGTACGGCGGCGACGAGGCGACCACCGGTGAGGTCAAGTTCAACCCAACCGATCACACGATCTCCAAGCCGATGGGGGTCTTCAAGGTTGTAGGCGGCAAGCCCGTCAAGATCGCCGACATCATCAAGTTGGCGCCGGGCGGCGACCCGAACTCCACCCTGAAGGCCTGACCCGACCGGACTGAGAGCCGGACGGACAACCAAGAGCCACAACGAATCGGGAGACGTGTTACGTGGATGCGGGCCTGTTCAGACAGCTCACCGTCTCCGGCGTAGTGACCGGGTCGACGTACGCGCTCCTGGGCGTGAGCTTCGGAGTGATCTACGCAACGACCAAGATCTTCCATCTCGCGCACGCCGTGGCGTACGCCGGAGCTGCCTACGCCGCGGTGTGGAGCGCCAAATCAGTCGGGTTGCCGTTGCCGCTCGCCCTGCTGGCCGGGCTCGTCGCCGGCGTGGCGTTCGGGCTAGTCCTCGAGGTGGCGTTCTATCGGCCGATGCGTCGGCGAAACGCCACCTTGCTGACGTTATTCCTTGTGTCCCTCGGCATCAGTGTCGGCTTTCCGAACCTGCTGCAGATCATATTTGGCCCGGACAACCAGACGCTGCCTCGACCTGACAACCCGACGTACAAGTTGGGTTCGGCGACCATCTCTCGCTTGGACGTGGTCTCCGTCGTCGTCGCATGGGTCCTGATCGCTCTGACAGTTGCGTTCATCAACCGCACGCGGTTCGGGCGTTCGGTGACGGCGATGCGAACCAACCCGACGATGGCTGAGGCGGTCGGTATCGACAGCCGAAGAGTATATCTGCTGGTGTTCGGGCTCGGCTCCGGTCTGGTCGCGGTGTCCGCACTTCTGTTTACTACCAAGGGGGTTGCCACTCCGACAATGGGTTTAGCGCCGACATTGACCGGGTTCATCGCGGCGTTCTTCGGGGGCATCGGCTCGCTATGGGGGGCAGCCCTTGGGGGCTTGCTACTGGGGCTGCTAAGCAACTGGAGCGCGATGTTCATGCCGGTGAATTACGGCCCGGTGGTCGTGTTCGGCGCGCTGTTCATCAGTTTACTGGTCCGGCCGCAAGGTCTGCTCGGACGGGTCAATGTCTGATGGCCTATCGCGCGGACATCGCCATTACGATCCTGATCTACATCACGCTCGGCGTCTCGCTCAACTTGCTGCTGGGCTACGCGGGACGGGTGTCGATGGCCCACGCCACGTTCTTCGGCATTGGCGGGTTCACCGCGGCGCGCCTCACCCTGCCCCCAGCTACCGGAGGCAGCAGCGTCGCGGCAGCGGGGCTTCAGACCGGTGCCGGCTGGGGCTGGTTTCCCGCGACCTTGGCGGCCATCGTCGTGGCGCTGATAGCCGCGCTGCTGATCTCGCTGCCGGCCGTTCGGCTCGTGCGGGGGGAGTACCTCATCCTCCTGACCTTGGCCTTCCAGCTGGTCAGCAACCAGCTGATGGGCGTGCTCGACTCAGTCACCGGCGGGCCCTACGGCCTCTCGGGCATCCCGCCGATCAGCTTCGGCAGCCACAACCTGATCCGCCCCGAGCAAGTGTTCTGGGTGATGCTCGTCGTCGCCGTCCTCGCGCTCGCCGTGTGTTGGGGCATCGGCGAGAGCCCCTTCGGTCGCCTGCTCAAAGGTATCCGCGAGCACGAGACCGCCGTCGCGAGCGTCGGCAAGAACCCCGTGATGCCCGAGCTCGTCGTGTTCAGCATCAGCGCGGCCATCGCCGGCGGCATCGGCGCGCTCGCCGGCTTCTACTACGGCTCCGTGGTGCCGGGAAACTACACCCTCAACCTGTCTATCCTGATCGTGTCGGTGGTTGTACTTGGTGGCATCGGCAACCTCCTGGGCACTGTCCTCGGGGCGATCGTGCTCGGTCTGCTGGAGCCTGCACTTCGCCAGTTCGTGGGTGACAGCGCGATCCCCTGGCAGGCCGTCATCTATGGCGCTGCGCTCGTCGCGATGATGCGGCTGCGGCCTGGGGGCCTCTTGCCGGAGGGCACGCGACTGCCGGGGTTTCGGCGTCGTCGTACAGCGGCTCCGGCGGACCTGCCGACCGAGGCCGAGGCCGCGTCCCGGCTGCGGCGCAAGGGCGGCGCCGACGACGCGCTCACCGGCGCCGTGGTCGTCCGCGTCGAGGACCTGCAGAAGAGCTTCGGTGGCCTCAACGCCGTGAATGGAGCAAGCTTCAACCTCGAACAAGGCAAGGTCACCGCACTGATTGGTCCCAACGGTGCCGGCAAAACGACGATCTTCAACATGATCTGCGGGTCCATCCGGGCCGATCGCGGACAAGTAGTCCTGCGCGGCGAAGACGTGACCGGCCAACCTGCATACAAGCTGGCCCGCAAAGGACTGGCGCGCTCGTTCCAGGACGTCCGGCTCTGTCAGCGCATCTCGGCGCTCGACAATGTCGCGATGGCGGTGCCGGGCCAGACCGGCGAGCGCGTAAGCCTGCTCCTGGTCCGACCCCTGCGTAGCCGGCGGGGCGAACGCGAGGTGCGGGCTAAGGCGCTCGACTGCCTGGCCCTGCTCGGCATCGCCGACCGCGCTGAGCACAGGGTGTCCGACCTGTCCTACGGCGACCAAAAGTTGGTGGCCATCGCACGGCTGCTAGCGACCGAGTGCGACGTCCTGCTGCTCGACGAACCCACCAGCGGTGTCGACCCGGCCAGCGTTGAGAAGGTGATCGACGGCATCGGGCGACTCCGTGCGATCGGTCACACCGTCTGCCTCGTTGAGCACAGCGTGCACTTCGTGCAGCGGCTGGCAGACAGGGCCGTCTTCCTCGATCAGGGAGCGGTCATCGCGGAGGGGACCGTCGACGAACTCATCAACCGCCGCGAGCTCGCTGAACTCTACTTCGGGACATGACCGACATGGACGCTTCACCCACACCATCTGCCGAGTCGCCTGCGGGCCAGCTGCTGCTCGAGGGACAGGACATCACCGCCGGCTACGGCAAGCGCCGAGTCCTCTCGGACGTCAGCATCCGGGTCGCCAAGGGCGAGGTGGTTGGAGTGCTGGGCCACAACGGCGCCGGCAAGACCACGCTCCTCAAGTGCCTCTTCCGCTCCGTCCCGCTGCTGGGTGGCAACGTCGCCTTTGGCGGTGACTCGGTCGACCGGTGCTCGAGCGTGCAGATGGTGCAGCGGGGGATGTCGTTCACGCCGGCCGAGACCCCCATCTTCCGCGAGCTCACTGTGCGGCAGAACCTGGAGCTCGGCGCGTCGGGAGTTCGTGATCGCGCGGAGATCCGTCGCCGGATGGACGAGACGATCGCCATCTTTCCGGTGCTGGGCGAACGGTTGTCTGAGTTGGCTGGCCGGTTTTCCGGCGGTCAGCAGCGCCAGCTCTCGATCGGGATCGGGTTGATGGCCCAGCCGGTGATGATGCTGCTGGACGAGCCCTCCCTCGGGATCTCACCGGCCGTCGTCGCGACGACCTTCCGGACCATCCGCGAGCTGGCCCGGGAGCGCGGCATGAGCGTGCTGGTCGTCGAGCAGAATGTGAAGGCCGTGACGAGCATCGTCGACCGCGTTTACGTCCTGCGTAACGGCTCGATCGTCCTGGAGGAGAGCGGGGAGCAAGCCCAGCAGCGAGAGAGCTGGTGGGACCTTTTCTGATGCTTCCGGACATTGTGGTCGGCAGTGGTGTCGTCGGGCTGTCGGTAGCCCGCGCCCTGCTCCGCCGCACCCCGGACCGGTCGGTCGTGGTGCTCGACAAGGAGCCATCGGTCGCGGCGCATCAGACCGGGCACAACTCGGGAGTCATCCACTCCGGCCTCTACTACACCCCCGGATCGTTGAAGGCGCGGTTGACGGTCGAGGGCAGCCGCGCCCTCAAGGAGTACTGCACTGCGCACGGTGTCGCCTTCGACGTTCCAGGAAAGCTCGTAGTGGCCACGAGCGACCGGGAGCTGGTCCAGCTCGACCGGCTGTTTGAACGGGGACTGGCCAACGGGGTTGCCGTCCGGCGCGCCTCGATTGAGGAGATTAAGGAGCGCGAACCACACCTCAGGGTTCGGGCTGGCTTGGTCGTTGACTCGACCGGGCGGGTCGACTACCGCCAGGTCGCCGCGGCCATCGCCGCGGAGATCACGAGGCAGGGCGGCCAGGTCCGACTCGGGCAGCTGGTCCAGTCAGTCAGCAGTGACGGCGGTCGGACGACGGTCACGACGTCGGGCGAGACCCTGCAAGCGGGCCGCGTCGTCGTGTGCGCGGGGCTGCAGTCGGACCGCCTCGCTCGCGCCTCGGGACTGGACCCGGGCGCGCAGATCTTGCCCTTCCGCGGCGAGTACAGCGAGCTCATTCCCGAGCGAGCCCATCTGGTCAAGGGCCTGGTCTACCCCGTTCCGGACCCGGACCTGCCCTTTCTCGGTGTCCACCTGACGCGTGGGATCGACGGCGTGGTGCACGTCGGCCCCAACGCGGTACCGGCGCTGGCGCGCGAGGGCTACTGCTGGCGCCAGTTCTCTGCACGCGACGTGTTGGAGTCGGCGACCTATCCCGGTTCCTGGCGGCTGGCCCGACGCTACGGCGGCACTGGGATCCGCGAGATCGCGCGATCGCTGACCGGCCGATCCCTCGTCCGGGCAGCCCGGCCCATGCTGCCCGAACTCCGGCCGGTCGACGTACGTCGCTCCGGGTCCGGTGTACGTGCTCAAGCGGTCGCGAGGGATGGTCGGTTGGTCGACGACTTCCTCTTCGTCCGGTCGGGCACGGTCCTGCACGTGCTGAATGCGCCGTCGCCTGCGGCGACAGCGTGCCTCCCGATCGGCGAGCACATCGTCGATCGGCTCAACGACGATTCGGGATAGGGCGAAGCAGTGACCATTGCCGAGATTGATGTGAAGGTAGTCCGACTCCCGGTCAAAGAGCCGACCAGGATCTCGACCCGAATCCTAGACAAGCGCGAGTACGTCGTGGTGACCCTGCGGCGCGACGAAGGCGACGAACAGGGGATGGGCTACATCTACGCCGGCACGGCGGGAGGCGTTGTCGTCGCCACGGCCATCCGTGACTTGCTCGAGCCGGTACTGATGGGCCGCGATGCGGACGACCCTGTCTCCACGTGGGAAGCCATGTATCACGCTGCGCTGCTCCTCGGCCGTCGGGGGGCTGCGCTGCGCGCCATCTCAGCCGTCGATATCGCGCTGTGGGACCTGGCGGCGAAATGCGCCGGACTGCCGCTGTCCGTGGTGTTGGGTGGAGGCCGCGCGCCCGTGCCGGTCTACGCCTCCGGCGGTTACTACAAGCCCGGGGCGTCGTCCTGGGCTGATGCGGTCACCCTCGAGATCGAGGGCAATCTGAGTCAGGGCTACAAGGATCACAAGATCAAGGTCGGCGGCCTGAGCGTCGCCGATGACGCGCAACGCGTCGCGGCCGCGGTGCGGGCCATCGGTGGGACCGGTCGGTTGGCCCTTGATGCGAACAACGCATACCGAGACGTCGCCGAGGCGAGCCGCGCGTTGCGGACCTTCGAACGGGCGGCCGGCGACATTGGCCTGTGGTGGCTCGAGGAGCCCCTCTCTCCGGACGACCCGGCCGGTCACGCCGAGCTGCGACGCCGGTCGGAAACCCCGATCGCGACGGGAGAAATAGCGGCAAGCCGGCACGACTTCCGAGACTTGATCATGATGCGGGCGGTGGACGTCTTGCAGCCTGACGTAGGCGTGCTCGGCGGCGTGACTGAGTACATGCGCGTCATCCGAGCCGCGGAGGTCTTCGGCGTGGCCGTGGCTCCGCACTGGCATGCCAACTTGCACGTGCACCTGGCGGCGGCGTCCACGACCTGTCTCGCGGTGGAGCACTTCGACCTGGCGAAGGACATCTACAACTTCGAAGCCCTGGTGACGCCCGAGTCCCGCTTGCGTGTGACGGATGGGCTAGCCGAGATCCCGGACCGACCCGGCCACGGCGTTTCGCTGGATGAAACGGCAATGAGAAGATTCGCCGTGCATGTCTAGAGCCCTGGGAGCCCGCGCAGAACCGTGGGGTCTGCGCGGCGAAGGAGAGGGGTCTACGTGCCCGAGGACAACGGAATTACATCGGTCGAGCGTGGGCTGCGTCTGATGGAGGCGCTTCTCGACGGGCCGGAGGGCGCCACCGCTCTAGCCGCCAAGGTAGGTATCAGCAAGGCGACCGCGTTCCGTCTGGCGCGCACTTTGCAGGGGCTGGGCTACGTGGTGCAGGGAGCGGACAGTCGCTACTCCTTAGGCCCCCGCTGCTTGATCCTCGCCGCCTGGGCCTACGGCCATATCGACATCCGGCGCGAGCTGCGCTGGGCCGAGGAAGAGCTGAACCTCCGGACCGGTGAGACCGCTCTGCTCGTTGTGCAGGCGGGACGCGACTCGGTCTGTATCGACTCGATCCCCTCGACTCAGTCCGTGGTCTCGGTCGCATCGGTCGGCGCCGTCTGGCCCGCGCACACCTGCTCTTCCGGCCTGGCCTTCCTGGCCGACGACAAGGAGTTTCGCGAGGAGTACCTTGCGCAGCCACTCACCCAGGCGACCGAGCACACCATTCAGGATGCCGACGCGCTCCGGGTCCTGCTCGAGGAGTTCCACGACCAGGGCTACTCCGTCAACAGCGCCTACTGGCGGGACGGGGTGTTCGCCGTGGGCGCCGTAGTCCACGACGCGAGCACGAAGCCGATTGCGGCGCTGTCCGTGATGATGCCTGAGTTCCGGCTCGAGCAGAATGACGTCGAGACGATTGGCGCCCTCGTGGCGGACGTCGCGGCGCGCGCGAGCGCCCGGCTGGGCTATCGCGGCAGCCCCAGCGTTGTCGCCTGAGCCACGGCCCGGTGACTCTTGCGTACTCATCGAGAAGGGCGGGCGTTCCCTGTTCCATTTTTGGCGCCGTGGTTGCGCTCTGCGAAACGTGACCGTAATCTAACCCGCACGCGCGAGAGCCGTCCCGGTGGGCCGGGGCTGTCGGTTCGACAGATCAGAGGTAGGTGCGAGACGTGGAACATCGCTCACTAGCGGAACTGCCCGACGTGGCTGACGTCCTGGTCATCGGCGCCGGTGCCTCCGGTTCGGTGGCCGTCAAGGAGCTGGCCCAGCAGGGGTTCTCCGTGGTCTGCCTGGAGCAGGGCGGCTGGACGCCCCCGAGCGACTTCGCCGGCGACAAGCCGGAGTGGGAGCTGGTCAAGCAGAAGCAGTGGCACCCCAACCCCAACGTTCGCGCGGGTGAGTCGGACTATCCGGTCGAGACGTCGCAGTCGGACGTCAACCCGCTGATGTACAGCGGCGTCGGCGGCAGCACGATCCTGTACGCCGCGCACTGGTGTCGGTTCCTCCCGTCGGACTTCCGGGTCAAGACCCTCGATGGCATCGCCGACGACTGGCCGTTCGACTATGCCGAGCTCCAGCCGTACTACGAGCGGATGGACCGCGATGTCGGCGCGTCTGGGCTCGGTGACAACCCGGCATACCCGCCGGGCGCCGACTACCCGCTCCCGCCTCTGCCGATCGGCAAGATCGGGCGCCGAGCGGCCGAGGGAATGGACAAGCTCGGCTGGCACTGGTGGCCCGGCGCGAACTCGATCGCGTCCAAGGAGTACCGCCATCGCCCCAGCTGCCAGCGGTACGGCACCTGCCTGACCGGCTGCCCGGCGGGTGCCAAGGCCAGCACCGACATCACCCACTGGCCCGAGGCGCTCGAAGCCGGAGCCCTGCTCGTGACCGGCGCCCGCGTCCGCGAGATCACCGTTGACAGCCAGGGAATGGCGAGCGGGGCCGTCTACCTCGACCGCAACGGCGTCGAGCGCCGACAGAAGGCGTCGGTCGTCATCGTCGCTGCCAACGGGATCGGCACTCCGAGGCTCCTGCAGCTGTCCACGTCCAACCTCTTCCCGAACGGGCTGGCCAACAGCTCCGGGCTCGTCGGCAAGAACCTGATGATGCATCCGTACGGCGCGGTGGTCGGCGTCTACGAGGACAACCTGGAGAGCTGGCTCGGCCCGGCCGGGCAGTCGATCGAGTCCATGGAGTTCTACGAGACCGACGCCTCCCGGGGGTTCGTCCGCGGGGCGAAGTGGAACGTCATGCCAAGCGGCGGCCCGCTTGGCATGCGGTCGGGATACGGCGGCCGTCCGGTCGACGAGTCGTGGGGCGAGAACTTCCACCGAAACGTCCAGGCAAACCTGGGGCGATCGTTCGAGTGGGGGATCATCGCCGAGGACCTGCCGGACGAGGACAACCGAGTCGTCCTCGACTTCGAGCTGACCGACTCCGACGGCATCCCGGCGCCCAAGCTCATCTACACGAGCTCGGAGAACACCAGCCGGCTGATCGACTTCCACGTCGACCGCGCTCGCGAGGCGCACGAGGCGGCCGGCGCGATCAGTACGTCGGAGACCAGGCTCATGCGCGACTGCGGCTGGCACCTGCTGGGCACGGCCCGGATGGGCACCGACCCGGCGACGTCAGTGCTCGACCAGTGGGGCCGGGCGCATGACGTACCCAACCTGTACGTGATCGACGGCAGCACGTTCATCACGTCCTCGGGGGTGAACCCCACCGCCACGATCATGGCGCTGGCGCTTCGCTCCGTGGAGCACCTGATCGCCACCCGGCGCGACCAGGCCGTCTCGCGCTGACTCCGAGGAGAATCGATGTTGACCGACGAGAACCGGCGGCGTTTCGCTGAGCTGGCCGACGTGCTGATCCCGTCCGCCCTGGGCATGCCCTCGGCGAGCGAGGCCAACGTGCCGGGGCACTGGATCGATGTGGCCCTCAGCCATCGACCGGACCTATCCGAAGAGTTGGAGAAGGCCCTGACCACCGCGACCGAGCTGCCGCCGACCGAGGCGATCGAGGTCCTGAACACCGAGCACATCCCGGCCTTCGAGGCGCTGGGGACCTTGGCGGCCGGCGCGTACTTCCTCAATCCCCAGATCCGGGAGCGGATCGGCTATCCCGGCCAGGTCCCGGCCCCTGCGCGTGACGACGTAGGGGAGTACCTCGACCTGCTCGAGAATGTTGTAGAGCGGGGTCAGGTCTACCGCGAGGTACCGGCGGTCGCCGCGGCGTCCTCGAACGATGGCTGACTTTCCGCACCCCTCGCGACCCGGCCACTACGGCGTCGTGTTTGACCACGACGTGCGGACCGCGCTCGCCGTGCTGGTCACTGCTCTGTTGCCGGGTGACGAGGTCTATCCCACAGGCGCGCAGGCACGGGTCGTGGACTTCATCGAGGCACGCAGCAGCGACGCGGACTACACGGCGGCCCAGGCAGTCGTCGCCCGATGCGCGCATGACAGCGTCGAGGCAGCTGCCGCTTCATTGCAGGCGCTTGAGCGGGACGACCCGCAGGCGTTCGCCTGGCTCTACGAGTTCTCCTGCTACGCCTACTACACCTCGGGCCGTGTCCTGTCGGCGATGGGGGACCGGGGTTACGGCTACCACGGGGCGCCGCAGCCGCTGGGCTATCAGATCACGCAGGACATGCTCGTCCCGTCGACGGATCGCGGCAGCTACATCGCGACGGGAGAGGTGACTCGTGTCCAGAATCGACCAGCCTGACGTCATCATCGTCGGTGCCGGGATGGCGGGGGCGGCGATCGGCTACACGCTCGCGCGGTCCGGGCTCAAGGTGGTCTGCCTCGAGCAAGGGCCAGCCGTGCATGCGGTGGACCATCCGACCTTCACCGCCGACTGGGAGTTCTCGATGCGACGGGACTGGGCCTTCACGCCCAACGTCCGCCAGATGCCCTACGACTTCCCGGTCACGACGAACGGCACGTTCATGCCGTACCTCTACAACGCGGTCGGCGGGAGTACCAACCACTACTCCGGTTTTTGGCACCGGCTCAAGCCGGTCGACTTCCGCAAAGGCACCGAACATGGGCTCGAGAATGCGATCGACTGGCCGATCGACTACGAGGACCTCGCGCCGTATTACGACCAGAACGACGCCGACGTGGGCATCTCCGGCGTGCCCGGTGACCGGGCCTACCCGCCAAGGCCCAACGCGCCCCGCCAGCCCTTCGTACAGCACGGCGAGTATCACAACCTCCTCGCCACCGGCCTGGAGCGGCTCGGTGTGCACTGGTGGCCCGCCGATAACGCGATCCTGACCGAGGACCGAGGCGATCGGCTTGCCTGCAACAGCTGCGGGCAATGCAACTTCGGCTGTCCGCGTGGGTCGCTCGGCACGGCCACTCAGGCCTATCTCAAGCCGGCGATCGCCCACGGTTTGGATCTGCGGGCTGGCGCTCGAGTCAGCCGGGTGACGACCGACGTCAACGGGGCAGCCGACGGTGTCCTCTACTCCGACGTGGCGACTGGGTCAGAGCACCGGCTAAGCGCCCCGCTCGTCGTTGTCGCGTGCAACGGGATCGGGACGCCCCGGTTGCTGTTGATGTCGGCCTCGCCGAGCCATCCCGACGGGCTGGGCAACAGTCACGACCAGGTCGGCCGTTACTTCATGACCCACGGCTACCGCCTGGGCGACATGTGGTTCGACCAGCCGACCGGTCACTGGAAGGGTCCGTTCGGCGCGGGTCCGTACTGCCAGGAGTGGTACGACACGGACGTCGACCGCGGTGCGGTCAACGGAGTCACGATCACGTTCGGCGGCGCGTGGGGGCCCGTGATGAGTGCGCTCGGCGCCACCACGGGGCAGCGCCGCGCGACGTGGGGGTCAGGACATTCCGCGGCCTTCGAGGCGCAGTTCGACCGGCACGTATTCTGTGCGATCCAGGCTGACGACCTTCCCGTGGCAACGAACCGCGTGACGCTGGACCCCGAGCATCCCGATGCCGGTGGACTGCCGGGAGCGGCGGTGCACTACGACCTGCACCCGAACACCCGCCGCCTATTGGAGTTCGGCAGCGAACGACTGGCCGAGATCGCGGATGCGGCCGGCGCGATCGGGCTCGATTTACAGCCGATGGGTGAGGACTTCTGCCAGCCGGGCTGGCATCTCATGGGCACGGCTCGAATGAGTGCCACCGCCGAGGAGGGCGTGACCGACGCCTGGCATCGGGTCTGGGACACCCCTGGGCTCGTCGTTTGTGACGGTAGCTCGATGGCGTCCGGCGGCGCCGGCAACCCCACCTCGACAATCGGTGCGCTCGCGCTGCGGTGCGCGGAGTCATTGCTAACGACGACGGGACGACGGGTCGAAGCGGCGCCGTCCGCGTGAGCCAGGGGACCGGTGAACACGCTGCCAGAGGCAGCAAGACGTCGTACGGCGACACCGGCTTCAGTGACTTCCTGCGTGGCGCGTTCTTGGCCGGCAGCGGCAAGGACAATGTCGACCTAGCGCGGCCGATCGTGGGCATCGCGGACACGTCGTCGGACTACAACCCGTGCCACCGCCAGATGCCACAGATCGTCGAGAGCGTCAAGCGCGGGGTGCTCGAGGCCGGCGGGCTGCCGATGGTGTTTCCGACGACCAGCCTCGGCGAGATCTTGCTGTCGCCGACGTCGATGTACTACCGCAACCTGCTCGCGATCGAGACCGAGGAGCTGATCGCGGCCCAGCCGATGCAGGCCGCGGTCCTGCTCGGCGGTTGTGACAAGACGGTGCCGGCGCAGCTGATGGCGGCCGCATCCTCGGACGTTCCGGTGATCGTCGAGGTGACTGGGCCGATGATCACCAACACCTGGCGCGGGGAGCGGCTTGGCGCCTGCACCGATTGTCGCCGGATGTGGGCCCGTCATCGCGCGGGTGAGCTCGATGAGGCCGAGATCGCGCAGGTGCAGGGCGCACTCGCCACGACGCCGGGTACCTGCATGGTGATGGGGACGGCGTCAACCATGGCGACCATGGCCGAGACGCTGGGCATGATGCTGCCGGGCGGGGCTACGCCTCCGTCCGCCACGGGGGAGCGGCTGCGGCACGCCACTGCTACGGGGCGGCAGGCGGTGGCACTGGCGCGTCACGGCCAGCCGTCGCGGACGATCCTCACGCCCCAGGCGTTCGATAACGCGCTGCTGGTGCTAGCAGCGATCGGCGGTTCGACCAACGCGATCGTGCACCTCCTGGCGATCGCCCGCCGGGCCGGCGTCCCGCTCTCGCTCGGCGATTTCGACGCGGCTGCTCGGCGGGTGCCGTTGCTGCTGGACCTCAAGCCGTCTGGGTCGGGCTACATGGAGGACTTCCATCACGCCGGAGGTGTCCCCGTTCTCCTAGGGACCTTGCGGGACCTCCTCCAGCTGGATACGGTTGGCGTGAGCGGGTTGTCGCTGGGCGAGCTGGTCGACGGCGCTGCTGACCCGCCACCGTGGCAAACCATCCTTCGCCGTCAGGATGACCCACTCGGCCCGCCGGGCAGCCTGGCCGTCCTGACCGGTTCGCTGGCGCCGGACGGTGCAGTCGTCAAGGTTTCGGCGGCGACGCAGGACCTCCTCGTCCACACCGGGCCAGCCGTCGTATTCGAGTCCGGCGAGGATGCGGCGGCCAGGTTGGACGACCCGAGTCTGGAGATCACGAAGGACAGCGTGCTGGTGCTGCGCAACTCGGGTCCGGCGGGCGCGGGCATGCCGGAGGCCGGGTCGCTCCCCATTCCGAAAAGACTTGCGGCTCAGGGGGTTCGGGACATGGTGCGCGTCTCCGACGCCCGGATGAGCGGCACGTCGTACGGCACCGTCGTGCTCCACTGCGCTCCTGAGTCCGCAGTTGGCGGGCCTCTGGCGTTGGTGAGGGACGGCGACCTGATCCAGCTCGATGTCCCGGCCCGAGCAATCAACCTCCTGGTCAGCGACAGCGAGCTAGCCGAACGGAGGGCTGGCCGACTGGCCCGGCCCGGCCCGGTCCGAGGCTGGAAGCGGCTGCACGCCGAGCATGTGCTGCAAGCAAACGACGGCGCTGACCTGGACTTCATGTGACGTCCGGGCCATGACGTTCTACGAAGCTCCGCGCCTGCACGCGCCGCCACTTGCTGACATCCTCGGCCGCAGCGTTCCGAATCTGGGGCTCACGAAGCTGCGTCTCCACTCGTCGGGATCGACGGCGCGTCTCGACCCGGCGGTGCGGGCACGGGCGGCAATCGAACCGCACCTCACTGAGGTTAAAGCAGGCGACACTGTCGCGATCGGCGTCGGCAGCCGGGGGATCGATGGCATCGCCGATGTGGTCGCTGGCGTCGTGGCCGTTTTGCGCGAACGGGGTGCCCTGCCGTTCATTGTGCCGGCCATGGGCTCACACGGGGGCGCCGATGCTGCCCGACAGCAGGAGACCCTCTCCCGGCTCGGTATCTCCGCCCGTCTAGGCGCCCCGGTCCGCGCGACTATGGACACCGTCAGCCTGGGCACTGCGGGTGACGTTGCCGTGTGGTTCGACTCGATCGCCGCCGCTGCTGACCACATCACCATCGTCAACCGGCTGAAGAGCCACACGTCGTTTAGCGGCCAGATCGAGTCAGGGTTGGCCAAGATGCTGGCTATCGGTCTAGGTAAACAGCGCGGCGCCGAGGAATTGCACCGGCTCGGGCCGGCCCGGATCGAAGAGCGGATCGTGACGGCAGCGCGGCACATCTGTCGTCGACTGCCAGTCCTTGGCGGCGTGGCCCTGGTCGAGGCGAGAGACAAGCGCCTGTCTACCGTGGAGTTCGTCGCGGCAGAAGGCGTTGGCTCGGGGAGAGAGACCGATTTGTTGAGGGTGGCTAAGGCTCAGGAGGCGCGGCTTCCCTTCGGTCGGGCCGACGTGCTCGTGGTGGACGCGATGGGCAAAGAGTTCTCGGGGACGGGCATGGACACCAACGTTCTCGGTCGGCGGATGGTTCGGTCAATGCCCGAACTCGCCAGCCCGAGCATCACCAACGTCGTGTGCCTCTCGATCACCGAGAAGTCTGCCGGCAACGCCGTCGGCGTCGGCCTCGCCGACTTCGTGCCCAGCCAGCTGCTGGAACGGTTCGACCCGGTCAGCACCTATGTCAACACCCTCACCGCCGGGTCTCAAGCGTTGCAGCGCGCGAAGATCCCCATCGTCCTGCGCGACGAGGTTGATGCGGTCACGGCGGCGATCCTCACCTGCGATGCCGATGCCATGGGAAGCCTTCGTGTTGCCCGGATTCACAACACACTGCACTTAGACGAGATTCTCGTTAGCGATGCATTGGTAGACGAGGTTGTCTCGCACGGATACGCCGTGGTTGGGGGGTGCCCCCTGTCTGGTAGCCATGGGAGAATGTCGGCCTGGTGATCGGCGTCCTTCGCAGTCCGGGCGGGCAACCGGATTGCGGTGACGGTTGCCTGAGTCGCCGCTCGCGACCTCAAGTGCCAGCAGTCGAGGTAGTCCGGCCAGCACTCTCAACAGGATTGGTGGGTACTGTCACGGGCGCGCAGATAGAGCCCGGCTGCGGGAAGTGCCGGGTGTCAGGCCGGTGCGCCGACGGAAGAACGTCGAGAAGTTGGACGGGTCGTCGAAGCCGAGCTGGGTCGCGATGTCGGCCACGGGTGCGTCGGCATGGCTGAGCGGTCTCTTGGCCTCGAGGACGATGCGGTCGTCGATCAGCTGCTTGGCCGACAGCCCGCTGTTGTCTCGGGCCAGCCGGTTGAGTGTGCGGGTGGAGTAGCACAGGCGGGCGGCGACAGCGACCCTTCAACCCACGACCCGTGGTGCTCGTCGCTGTGGTGTGGTTGGTTCTGCCTGCTCTTGCGTGGGGGCGTGCACAGGGTTTTGCCCGGGGAGCCGTTGGGGCCGACGGTGCTGGGCGGCCAGCTGTTGGGCTGCCGCCTGATGGCTGCGGGCGGTTGGAGCAGCACGATTCGGGTGCCGGTTCGCGTCCGCCGTTTGTGTCGTGTTTTGGTGCGGCGGCGTCCCGCCGCGGTGTGGTTCCACCCGTAGGTTTGTCCGCCGACCGAGCTCCCGATCGGCGCGTTGCCCTTGGGCGATTGCTTCGCGTGCGGCGGTGTGCCAGGCGGCCCGCCGCTCGGCCTTGCCCTCTACCGTCTGCACCCAGGTTTCGCGGCTGCTCACCCGGGCCTGTGCCAATTGGACCGAGCCGTGGGCGCCTCCCGCGGCGGTCGCTTCCGTCGTCACGGGAGCGCTTGCGTGGCCGAGCAGTGGCCGGGCTTCCCTGAGTTCGTGGTGGGCGACCCACAGCTGCCGGTCGACGTGGGGTGGGGCGAGGGTGCGGGCGCGGGTGCCCCATCGGGCCAGCTGTTCCAGCTGCTGCTGGGAGGCGGTGTTCCAGTCGGGGCTGCGGTCGGGGCGGCCGAGGGCCTGGTGCGCGGCCGCCCACAGCACGGTGGCCAGCGGTTGGGGGCTTGCCGGCTGCGGGCCGATCACGGTGGGGTCGCCGGGGCCGATGCCGGCGTATTCCTTCCAGGCGGCGACGACCCCGGCCCGGGCCTGCCAGGCGTGGCGGCCTGGCTTGTCGTCGGGGACGGGGCCGAACTGCTGTAACGCCCAGCCTGGTGGTTGGGCTAGTGCGCGGCGGGAGATCTGGTCGCTGCGCTCGTCGAGGAGTCGGGCCGCTTGGTGAAGGGCCGGAGCTTCGGGGGCGGCCGGGTCGGGGCGGGTGAGGGCGGCCCAGCCGGTCCACTGCCCGGTCGGTGCGTGCAGGGCAAGTTCAACGCCGAGCCGCCACCGCAGCACCTGGGCGACGGACTGTGCATCGGCCAGGCTGCGGCTGCCTGCGGTCCGGCGGAGAAGCGTCGCGACGTTGACGCCGCGTATCTCGGCTTCGAAGGCTTCCCGCCACAGCGCCGGCCCGGCCGGGTCCTGGCGCAGCCGGGTCGCCGCTGCCGCTGGCAGGACGGCGGTGAGGGTGGTGGCGTGGCGGCGTGCCGCCTCGTCGGCGGCCAGCGACTCGTAGATGGGGGCGAGGGTGGCGATGGAGCGGACGGCCTCCGCCTCGGCGGCCAGGGTTTCCGTCGCTGACGGTTGGGAGCCGGTCCGGGTCAGGCTGGCGCCCAGGACCGCCAGCGCTGGGGTGGCGCGGAGGGGCTGCCCGTCGGCGGTCTCGGTCCGGGTCTGGACGTAGAGCCGGTTCTCTTGCCGGACGCGGCTGGCCATCACATACAGCGCCTCGCGGTCGACCCCGTCGATGCCGACGACCGCGTGTGCGGTGTCGACGCTGAGCCCTTGGGCGCCATAGGCGGTGGCGGCGTAGCCGAGCTCGACGTGGGCGGCGACGTAGTCGGCGGGCAGACGCAGCCGTCTCCCCAGGGTGGCGTCGGGCAGTTCCGGGGAGGCGTCCAGTGACCCGTCGGGGTGGACGCTGCCGGCCTGCCAGCGGGCCCGGTTGACCAGCTCCGTTCCGTCGCCGAGTCGGTGGTTGCGGCGGGTGACGATCCGGTCGCCAGCACCGGCGCGGGTGCCGTCGGCCAGGCCGACGCTGGCCTGGTCGTCGACCTGGCCGGCGGTGATCCGGGCTGCCCTGGCCCGCGCGTTGAGCGCGGTGACGTCGGCGGTGGCCGAGGTGATGAGCAGGGACGCCAGGCCGCGGTTGGTGTCGGCTGCCCAGGCCCGCCAGGCCGCCTCCTCCACCTGGTCCTGGCTGCCGCCGCTGATCCGGGCCCGCCGGTCGTAGTCGTCGAGGCCGGTCGGGTCGCCGGCGCGTAGCCGTAGGCTCGCCGCCCGCTCCCAGCCGGCGTCGAACCGCTGCACCTGCGCCAGCTCCACCGCGGCGCCGGGGATGCCGGTGACCATGCTGTAGGCGGAGCCGGTGGCCGGGGAGGGCAGCTGGGCGGGGTCGCCGACGAGGAGCACCCGGGCGTCGGCCGCGTTCACCCGGGCCAGGACGGCGCCCAGGTG
>JAABUW010003240.1_pt1 | contig 23485 bp, 18 predicted proteins | sample 5560081 | NCBI WGS metagenome assembly JAABUW01 (sample SAMN10711882, study PRJNA513363) | rock metagenome | isolation source: Antarctica rocks | place: Antarctica: Victoria Land, Knobhead sud | reverse complement strand
CCTACGAGACGACACCATCCCGGGCGGTTTGAGATTGGAATGGTGGGCGCTTTGAGATTGGAACACCGGGCGGTTTGAGATCGGTATACCCGGGCGGTTTCATCGGAATACGCACGAGGACGGAGCCATACTCCTCCCAGGCAACCCGGGCGACGGACGCAGTCGGGAGTATCTTCAGTAGACGCTCGATTTCCTTCATCGTCGCATGGGCGAGCTTCTCCGAGGTCGTCAGCAAAACCGCCGGCGAGTTCGGCCCGTGCTCCGCCTGGCCCAGCAGGTCGGTCGCGCACAGTTCCCCATCCACGGTGTCGTCGGCGATGACCAGCGTCTCGGTCGGCCCGGCGAATAGGTCGATGCCGACACGCCCGAACACTGCCGCTTCGCCTCGGCGACATAGGCGTTGCCCGGGCCGACGAGCATGTCGACGGAGTCCAGCCCCTCCATCCCCAGCGCCATCGCGCCCACGGCCTGTATGCCGCCCAGGCAGTAAATTTCGTCCGCACCGGCCAGATGCTGGGCCGCGACGATTGCGGGCGCCGGCTTCCCTTTGAAGGGCGGCGCGCAGGTCACGATCCGCTTCACGCCCGCCACCCGCGCCGTCACGACCGACATGTGCGCCGAGGCCAGCAGGGGGTACTTGCCGCCCGGCACGTAGCAGCCCACCGCCTCCACCGGCACGTTCTTGTGCCCTAGCACGACGCCGGGCAGGGTTTCCACCTCGATGTCGTGCAGGGCCGCGCGCTGGTGCTCGGCGAAGTTGCGAACCTGCGTCTGCGCGAAACGGATGTCGTCGAGGTCGCGGGGCGTGAGCTGCGCCACGCACGCCTCGATCTCGGCTTGCGACAGCCGGTAGTCGTCACGATCCCAGCCGTCAAACCTGACCGACATTTCCCGCACCGCCGCCAGGCCGCGGGCGGCGATGTCGGCGAGCAGGTGCTCGACCGTGCTGCGGACCTTTGCATCATCGGCAGCAACGGCCTCGGCCGCACGGCTTGCCTTCAACACCTTCACCAAGGGACCATCCTCCTCTGTTCTGGGTGGCTGTCGCCTGCGCGGCCGTAGGGCGGCACCGGCAGTCGTTATGCGGCCGGGACGAGGCGCTGGCGTTGCTCGCCCAAGCCCTGCACGCCGGCCTGCAAGACCTGGCCCGCTCGCAGGAACACCGGGTCGGGCTTTATGCCCAAGCCGACGCCCGGCGGGGTGCCGGTCGCGATGATGTCGCCAGGATGCAACGTCATGAAGTGGCTGACGTAGCTGACCAGCTCGCGCACGCCGAAGATCATTGTTGCCGTGGTGCCATCCTGCATCCGCTTCCCGTCAACATCGCACCACAGGCCGAGCGCCTGCGGGTCCGGAACCTCGTCCGCGGTCACCAGCCAGGGGCCGACGGGGCCAAACGTGTCGCAGCCCTTGCCTTTGTCCCAGGTCCCGCCGCGCTCGGCCTGGAACTCCCGTTCGCTGATGTCATTGACCACACAGTACCCCGCAACGTGCTCCATCGCGGCATCCTCGGACACATAGCTGGCTTTCGCCCCGATGATGATGCCGAGCTCGATCTCCCAGTCGGTCTTCTTGGACCCGCGTGGGATCGTGACGTCGTCGTAGGGTCCGCAGATCGAGCCGAGCGACTTCAGGAACACGATGGGTTCCTTCGGCAGCGCCATACCGGCCTCCTTTGCGTGGTCGGCGTAGTTGAGGCCGATGCAGACAAAGTTCACGGGCCGCGCCACGCAGGCGCCGATCCTCGGCGTGCCCTCGATGGCCGGCAAACTAGCCGGATCGAGGGCGCGCAGCTTGGCCAGCGATGCCGGCTGCAAGGCTGCCCCATCGATGTCCGGCACGTGGCCCGACAGGTCACGGACAATTCCGTCTGCGAAGAGGGCAGGCTTCTCGACGCCGGGCGGCCCGACACGCAACAACTTCATCAACTTTCTCCTTATCAGGGATCGTCTCGGCAAGCGCTCCGCTGGCCATGGACAACCGTGTCAGACTGCCTCCAGCGTGCCCGCCGGCTGGCCAACCCTGGCGCGCGCACTCTGCGCCCCTCGGACGATGTCCAGCAGGACGCGCGGGTCCATCTGTGTCTGGACGCCGCGCCAGGCGACGTGCTGGTCGGGGCGGATCAGGGCGAGGGGGGCCTGGTAGCGGGAGCGGAGACGCGCGTCGCGGGGCCGGATCACCGTCAAGGGCATGCCGGCCGCGGCGGCAGCCTGCTCGAAAGCGGCGACCGTGGCATCGTGCCCGTCCTCCATGACCAGCAGGTTGAAGCCGTTCTGGAAATGATCGTACAGCGACGAGCCGTCTGCCAGCCAGAGATGCGGCGCCACGCAGCCGGGATGGGCCGAGGGCTCGTAGGCCATGCTGCTCTGGTGCGGCGTAGCCGACCCATCCTGCAGCACGATCGACGACGCGCTGTAGGTGTAGCCCTTCACGACGCCCAGCGACCGGATCTCGCGCGACTTCTGGGCGAGGATAGTTTCGCTCACCTCCCGCCGTGTCGCCTCACCGAGGAGGCCGTCCTCCTCCAGGCCAGGGCGGGCAAGCTGGTTGCCGACCGTCGCGTAGTTTGCGACGGCCTCGCTGATGGCCCATTCATGGACTGGACGGCGCTCTTCCTCGTAGGTGTCCAGCAGCGCGTCGCCACCCCAGTTTTCCAGCACGGCCGCGAGCTTCCAGCCGAGGTCCACGGCATCGCCCACGCCCATGTTCATTCCGAAGCCGCCGAATGGCGGGTGAATGTGGCACGAATCGCCTGCCAGGAAGATGTTGCCCCGGCGGTAGCGGTCCGCAACCAGCCGCCGCGCCACCCAGGGGTCCGCGCTCACGATCTCGACGTCGATGTCCAGTCCGGTCGAAAGCCGGATCAGCCCGGCCGCGTCGACCGTCGCCGGGTCGGTGTCGCCGCCAATCTTTGTCGCGATGAAATACCACAGCCCGTCGTCACTCATTGGGCCGAGCAGCGCTGGAACGTCTGGATTGACCATCCAATACATGATGGCTGGGCCGAGCTGGTGCATCGCCTCCAGCTTGCGCGAGCGGAACACGAAATTGAGGTTCGAGGAAAAGCCGCCATCGCCAACCAGGCGCGCGTCGATCAGCTTGCGCACCGTACTGCGGGCACCATCCGCGCCCACAAGATAGCGGCTCCGTACCGCATGCCGCTGCCCTGTCGCCGAGTCCAGCAGGATCGCATCGACGCCGAGGCCGTCGTCCGTGCAGGTTTCCAGCGCGGTGCTGAAGCTGACCTCGACGGACGGCAGCGATACGGCACGCGCCCGCAGCACCTCCTCAAGCACGTATTGTGGGACCCATTGCGCTCCTTCGGAGTAGAGGTTGTTGCGCTCGGTCTCGCAGCTGAACGACTTTTCGAACCGCGCGAGCAGGTGGCCGTTCATGCGTGTGGCAAAGACCACATTGGCCGGGTAGTCGGGGCGGATGGGGGACACCCGGCGCAACTCGTCAGCGATGCCCCAGCGCCGTAAGTGTTCCCGGGTCCGCACATTCGTGCATTTGGCCCGCGGGCTGTAGCCGACGCGGTCATTCCGCTCGACGACCTGGCACGAGATGCCCCGCATGCCAAGCTCGATGGCCAGCGCCAGCCCGACTGGTCCTGCACCGACGACAAGAACGTCTACGGCCTCACGCATCATCGCTATATCCTCTGTCCGCTCCGCAGCGCGGCTTTCTGGTTTGAGTGGAGCAAGCCTCACCGGTTCAGACCGCGCACAAGTGCCGGACGGGCCTCCCCGGCGCCGCCGCCTCCGCCGCCGCGGCTATGGCCCATGCGTCGATGCCAGCCGCCCGGTACAGGTCGGAGATCGTGCCGGTCTGGCCGAAGCGGGTCACGCCGAGCGCGCGCGTGGGGTGGCCATGGACCGAGCCGAGCCATCCCAGCGTCGCCGGGTGCCCATCGATGGCCGTAACCAGGCCGCAATGACGGGGTAGGCCTGCCAATAGGCGCTCGATATGGCTTGTTGCGCCCATATCACCGTGCTCCCGGGCGCGCTGGGCCGCAGTCCAGCCGCTGTGCAGGAGATCGGCCGAGGTAACGGCGAGCAGGCCCACGTCGCGGCGGTCTTCCGCGATCAGGCCCACGGCCTCCACCGCCTCCGGCGCCACCACCCCGGTATAGGCCACCACCACCTCTGCATTCGGGCCGGGGCGCCTGACCCAGTAGGCGCCTGCCGTGATGTCCGCGGCACTGTCCGGCGAGAGCTGCCGCTGAGGCTGCGCGACGGACCGGGTGGACAGCCGGAGATAAACCGAGCCGCCCGGCGCCTCCTTGTCGTCCGCCGGGCTCTGGATATGCTGGAACGCCCAGCGCATCATGATCGCGAGCTCGTCCACGTAGGCCGGCTCGAAGCTGCTCAGGCCGTCCTGCGCCATGCCGATCAAAGGTGTGGCGATCGACTGATGAGCGCCCCCCTCGCCGGCCAGACTGATGCCGGAGGGCGTTGCGACCAGGATGAAGCGGGCGTCCTGGTAGCAGGCATAGTTCAGCGCATCGAGGCCACGTTCGATGAACGGGTCGTACAGTGTACCGACTGGCAGCAGGCGCTCGCCATGGATCGAGTGCGAGAGGCCGAGCGCGGACAGCATGGTGAACAGGTTCATCTCGGCGATGCCGAGTTCCATGTGCTGGCCTTGGGGAGAGAAGCGCCAGTGGAAGGTGGACGGGATGCGCTCGGCCTTGAAGGTGTCGGCCAGCTCTTCCCGCGCGAACAGGCCGCGGCGGTTTACCCAGCCGCCGAGATTAGTGGACACGGTCACATCCGGCGAGGTGGTGACGATGCGCCGGGCCAGCTCGGTGTCACCCTTGGCCAGGTCGTGCATCAGCAGCCCGAAGCCGTGCTGGGTGGACATCTCCCTCGCCTGCGGCACCGCCAGCGCCTCCGGCACCGGGATGGCGGCCGCCTCATACCGACGTGGCCCCCGCGCGTTGAAGGGAACGGCATCGAGGAAGCCCTGCAGCTGCTCCGGCGGCGTTCCCAATCCCTCGAAGCGGTCCCACTCGTGCCCGGTCCGCACGCTCATCGCCTGGCACAGGGTTTCCACCTGCCCAGGGTTCATAAGCCCGGCGTGGTTGTCCTTGTGCCCGGCCAGCGGCAGGCCGAAGCCTTTGATGGTGTAGCAAATGAAACAGACCGGGCGGTCGTGGGCGCGCGCCGCCTCGAACGCCTGAAGCAGCGACGGCATGTCGTGGCCGCCCAGGTTGCCCATCAAGGCCGCAAGTTCGTCGTCAGTACGGCGTTCGATCAGCGCCGAAACGTCGCCCTGATCGCCCAACTCGTCGTTCAAGCGACTGCGCCAGGCCGCACCGCCGCCGAACGTAAGCGCGGAATAAAGCTGGTTCGGGCAGGCCTCGATCCACTCGCGCAGCCGCGTGCCGCCAGGCTCCCGGAACGCGGCCTCCTGCAACGCCCCGTGGCGCAGCACGACCACGTCCCAACCGAAGTTGCGGAACATTGCCTCGAACTTGGCCCACAGGCCCTCGCGCACGACCGCATCCAGGCTTTGGCGGTTGTAGTCCACCACCCACCAGGTGTTCCGCAGGCCGTGCTTCCAGCCCTCGAGCAGCGCCTCGAAGATGTTGCCTTCGTCCATCTCGGCGTCGCCGATGAGCGCAACCATCTTGCCCTCCGGCCGCGCCGTGCCCCAGCCCTTCAGGCGCACGTAATCCTGCACGAGGGACGAGAACAGCGTTTGCGCGACACCCAGGCCCACGGACCCGGTCGAGAAGTCCACGTCGTCCGTGTCCTTGGTGCGGGACGGGTAGGACTGGGCGCCGCCAAAGCCGCGGAAGCGTTGCAGCTTATCGAGGGTCTGGTTGCCCAGCAGGTATTGGATCGCGTGAAAGACCGGGCTTGCGTGCGGCTTGACCGCCACCCGGTCCTCCGGCCGCAGCACGTGAAGGTAGAGCGCCGTCATGATCGTGTTGATTGAGGCGCTGGACGCCTGGTGGCCACCGACCTTCAGCCCATCCCCGGTGTCGCGAAGATGGTTCGCGTTGTGGATAGTCCAGGTGGCCAACCATAGGATCTTGCGTTCCAGGTCCGCCAAGATGCCCAGCTCCGAACCAAGGGGATTGCGCATGTCCGTGTCCTGCTGGTGTTCGTCGGGTCGGTCCAAGCCGGGGAGCATCTCAGCCGCCGAACAGGACGGACAGGCGCCGTTCGGCGAAGCGCCAGGCGCCGTCGGAATCCCGGCGGTAGGTGTCGTCGTACTCCGCCACCAGAAGCGGTGCCGGTTCGGCCTTCCCCGGCCCGTCGTGGCGGTAGAGCGTCAGCACCACCGTGCCCCGCCATTCCGTCTTCGACACTGGCACGAGCCGCAGGTTGGTCTGCACGTGCCGGGACCGCCGCCCGGTCATCGCCTCACGCTCCGAAGCCCAAGCCTGGATCTCGGCCTGTCCCACCCGGTCCGGTCCGATGCCGAGCAGGCGGCCATCCCCGGTGAACAGGGCCGCGACGCGCCCGGCCTGGTCATGGTCGATCAGCCAGGCGTGCTCGGCCACCAAATGCTCGATCGCCTGGCACGTGGCGGGATCGACGGACGCGGCGCCAGTCGGCTGGGTCATGGGGTCATGCCTTCGGCTTGGGCCGCGACAGGCGTGAGGAGATCTGGGTGGTCGGCGTGGGAAGGCCCATCTCCGGGATGCTCTCGGGCAAGTACTTGCCCGCCCGAATGGCCGGCTGTAGTTCCGCAAAGGGCAGGCCGGACGCGAGGGCCTGCGACACCTTTGCCGGGTCGAAGAACGTGCCGATCGGATTGGCCTGGAAGTCCTTGGATGTGCGCATGAACTCGGATGAGCGCGCCCAATCGCCGAAGTTGTCGCTTTGCAGCTCGACGAAGTTGCCTTCCGGGTCCTTGTAGTAGAGCGAGATGGTCAGGCCGTGGTCCAGGCAGAAGGCCGGCAGAATGCCTTCCTTCCTCAGCCGCTCGAAGGACGACATCAGGTCGCCGAAGCTCGCGTACTCGAACGCGCTGTGGTGCATGCCGTTGTGCCTGATCTTGTCGGCATCATCCTCCAGCCCCGGCACCGACAGGAACGCCACCCGATGGTTGGCCTCGTCGTTGGTGGTCCAGGCATTGTTGGCGTCCTGGAAGTTCACCTTCGCGCCAATTACCGTCACATACCAATCCACCATGGCTTGCAGGTGGCTGGTCTTGATTGTGACGTGATGAAAGATCGGCCTGATGACCTCAGACATGTTCCGCCCCTGTGTGCGTGACCCCAGCCTTTTCCATGCTGGCCTGTGACGTGTAAGCCGCGCAAATGATACGGGTCTAGATGCGTTGTTTGGACAAACGATGCCGGTCAGGCATCACGACCGTTTGCCGGGCAGCGTGGCGGCTGTCGCCTTGTGCCCACCGGACGGCGTAGTAGCAGGCAGGACGCGGCCGCGCCGCAGCAGGTCGAGGAAGTGGGTTGCCGCCGGGGTCAGCACAGCATCGGAGCGCCGGATGATGACCATCGGCAGTGCCGCAAGCTCCTCCCTGACCATGATCGTGGCGAGGGTGTGCTGGACGACGGATGCGCTGGTCCATTGCGCTGGGGCCATGGCAAGCAGGTCGGTGCTCAACAGGCACGTCATCGTGGTCAGCGCGGATTGGGTGCGCAAGGCGACCTTAGGCGCTGGCAATCCATTGTAGATAAAGACTGCCCCTATCTCGTCCTCGTCTGCCCTGGTGATCGACGTCGAAACCCAGCTTGCGCCAGTAAGCTCCGCCAGCGAGCGCGCGTGAGCCAGGGGGTGGCCGATGCGGCACAGCACCGTCCGCCGGTTTGGGCTGACGAGCTCGCGCGTCAGCTCCGGTGCAACCTTCTGTCCGGGATCGACGCCGATGTAGAAATCCACCGTCCCGTTCCTCAGCCCGGCTTCCAGGGTGGGGTAGAAGCCTTCGATGATGTGCAGCTTGGTGTCTGGGTAGCGCCGGATGAAGGGGGCAAGCGCCCCCGGGAGCAAGGCGAGGTGAGCCGCGATCGACAATCCCGCCGTGACCGTGCCGAAGCTGCCACCGCCGAGCTGGCCCAGTTCGTCGCGGGCGCGCCGTACGTCGCCCAGGATCACCCGTGCGCGTTCGACGAATACCTGGCCGAGCGAGGTCACGACCACGCCGCGCGCCCGGCGCTCAAACAAGGCAATGCCGAGTTCGCGCTCGAGTTCGGCGAGGCTGCGCGTCAGGCTGGGCTGGCCTATCTGCAGGACGCGGGCGGCCGCCCGAATGCCGCCCTGCTCGGCCACGGCGACGATGACTTCCAGCTGGCTGAGTTTCATGCGTTCCGCCCCGAGTGCGTTTTTGATGGCTTTTAGGCATCACTCGTCAAATCATTCCATCTTCCCTCGGATCATCCAAGGTGGAACTCACAGCCTTGTCCGCAACAATTGCGGCCATTGGAGCCATGGCAGGCCAGCTGCCGGCCCAAACGGGGAGGATGTGCCATGCTCGAACAGAGCGCGTTGGAAGCTTCGGCTGCCCGAAGCGATGACCGTGAGATGATCGACCGCGATTGGCGGGCAGTCGCCGCCTCCGCTATCGGCCTGACATTCAGTGTCGGTGTCCTACTCCTCTACTCGTTCGGGGTGTTCGTGCGGCCTTTGGCTGCCGAGTTCGGCTGGAGCCGGACGGGGTTGTCCGGAGCTGTGGCGATCTCCCAGTATTCCCTGGCGCTGTCGGCGCCGGTCTGGGGCTGGCTCATCGACCGCTATGGGCCGCGGGCGATCATGCTGCCCTCGGTGGTCATGCTTTCGGCGCTGCTGGCATCGCTCAGCTTGCTCACGCCGCACCTCTGGCACCTCTACCTCGTGTTCGCCGCCATCCCCCTCGTGGCCGGAGGGGCTACGCCGCTCGGCTATTCGGCGGTGCTGGTCCGCCTGTTCGACCGCAGGCTCGGGCGCGCGCTCGGCCTCGCGCTCATGGGCGTCGGCATCGGCGCCGCGGTGCTGCCTCCGCTCGCGCAAGCCTTGCTGGGTGCGTTCGGCTGGCGTGGCGCCTACGCGGTGATCGGGCTGCTGACCCTCGTCATCTCCCTGCCGGCGGCGTTCGTGGCGACACGTGGCGCTGCCGCGCCGGCGCGATCCCGCACCGCGTCGCAGTCGGCCGCCGTGTCCAGGGCGGTCCGCACCTTGCCGTTCATCCTGATGTGCACCGCCTTCCTCCTGCTCGGCATCATAAGCATTGGGGTGCTGGCGCACTTGGTGCCGATGATGATCGACCGCGGGTTCACCCCGGTCGCGGCCGCGCAGCTTGCGGCAGCCACCGGGCTCGCGACCGTGGTGGCGCGAGGTGGCCTGGGTTGGCTACTGGACCGGTATCACGCGCGTTACCTGCTCGCTGCGATGGCCCTGCTGGCCGTCATTTCGTTCCTTCTCCTGGCCTATGTCCCGGGTACTGTCCCCAGCGTTGTGGCAGTGTTGCTGGTCGGGGTGGTGGTCGGCGCGGAGGTCGACTTTGTCTCCTTCCTCGTCCGGCGCTACTTCGACCAGGCACTGTTCGGCCGCTTGTACGGCCTCGCGTTCGGCCTTTACCTGCTGGGCGTTGGAACCGGGCCACTGGTTCTTGGCGCCAGCTTCGATCATCTCGGTGGCTACTCGCCGGGACTGGTTGGCTTCGCAGTGGTCGGGGTCTTGGTCATGGGCTTGGCACTGGCATTGCCCGGTTACAGCAACCCTGGCCCGGCTGCGGCGCAGAACCGAGCGATTCGGCCCCCGTCCGAGATCGGTTCCTAGATGGCCGCGCTGTCGATGCAGCCAAGGCGAAGGGCGTCAACCGCGGGAGAATCGAGCCCGATCGGGTCGGCGGTCAACAAGGCCAGCAACGAAGCAAAGGCCAATAATCCTGGCAAAGTGCCGGACATGAGCCGGAATGCAACACCATTCCGGATACCTCGGACCAAGCAGTGACACCATCAACTGCCAGAGTGACACAATAACCATCCAATAGGGGAGATAACGGCTATGACCGCTTATTCTCGTACCTCGACGACGTTGGCGCTCGCTCTGGTTGTCGCGTCGACAGTTTCTGCTCGCGCTGACGAACTCCCATCTGGATCTGCAGTGGTCAGAAGCCCCATGCTCTTGGCACAGGGCGGCCCCGCGTCGGGGCCGGCGACGCAAGGAGCGCCCCGTGGCCCCCTGAACATCTCCCCCAACCCGGCCAACGATACCACAGGCAACCTTACGATTGCGGAGCCATCGGTGCCGACGTCGGCACCGCCCCGAGTCGGCCTGTTCCCGGATTTCGGCGCCAACCTGCTGTCGCGGGGTATCGACTTCCACGGCATCGCATTCGACCAGTTCCTCGCCAATCCCAGCGCCGGCGTGCGGCCCGGCAACACGACGAACGTCGGGGAGATCTCGCCGGCGGTGGACCTGGACCTCGGTAAAATCGCTGGCATACCTGGCGGCAACGTGCACATCCGCACCACGACATATCTCCTGAAAAGCGACAAGCCGGAGGCGATCCAGCAGTTCGGCGGCCAGCTGGACGGCTATCAGTCTACGCCGTCGCTCGCGAGGACCAACCTGTCCGTCTTGACATATGAGCAGAAGCTGCTGGGTGACCGCCTGTTGATCGAGGTGGGGCGGACCAACGTCCACCGCTACTTCTTTCTGCCGAACTCCGTCGACCCGTTCACCTACTATTCCACCACGGTGGAAACCAACGGCGACTTCAACCCGCCGCCTTTCCCCGTCTGGGGAGGTAAGGCCACCTATAAGCTCACGCCGGCTTGGTATGTGCAGGTCGGCGCGTTCGAAGAGAACTTCAATCGCAAGGCAAGGAATTCAAACAACTTCGGCGTTAACGGGGCGACGGGCACCCAAATTATCGGCGAACTCGGCTACCGCACCGAGTTCTCCAACGCTGACTATCCTGCAAACATGGAACTCGGAGCCGAGTGGAGCACTCGGGGCGCGGCGGGGAACATCAAGGCGGTCCCGGTCCCGTACAACGGCAGAAACGCAGCCGCGCCCTATGAGGGTGGGGGCAACCTGTTCCTGAGCGCCCAAAAAGTCGTCTGGCGAGGCGCCCGTATCCTAAACGGTCCGCCACCGAACATCGCACTCTTCACCAACCTCGCCGTCGCCGTGGACAAGCCGCAGCCGTTCGACCTCGACGCCCTGGTCGGCGTCAACTTCACCGGCCTCATCCCGGGCCGCCCGTTCGATGCCGTCGGTCTGACGGCGCGGTATGCGCGGCTGAGCGCGGTAGAGGCAGCGTTCGAAACGCGCATTGCCAACATCCTGGCCGGACGCGGCCCTAGCCAAAGCCGGGATGGGTTCCAGTTCGAGATTGCAGGGAGTATCCAACTGACGCCGGCAATCACGCTGAATCCGACCGTGCAGTACTACGTCAACCCGGACGCCTATGACCGCGCAGCGCAAAGGGGGAGGCCGCAGGACGGCTTCATCGCTGGCATTTTCACCACCGTGTCGCTCGGAAGGCTGCTCGGCACCAGCCAGAAGCCATTCTGATGGCGCACCGGCCGGATGGTTTACCCCAGTGCCGCCGCCGCGGCATCGAGGGCCGGCCTGGCGCGCTCCGGGCGGCCACCGCCCTGGGGAGCGCCTGCCGCATCGTCGTGTGGGCCGCGCTGGCCGCGGCATGCCTCGTCCCGTCCGTCAGCGCCCAGGGCGAGCGCCCGTTGGTGACTATCGGCGATGGCCAGCTCGCCGGGACGGTGGACGATGCCGGCATCCGCGTGTTCAAGGGCATCCCCTTTGCTGCGCCGCCCGTGGGCGACCTGCGGTGGAAAGAGCCGCAGCCTGTGGCGCCCTGGACCGGCACACGGGACGCGAGCGGGTTTGGCGACCGTTGCCAGCAGATGCCGTTCCCGGCCTACCGTCCGATCGGCAACAGCGGCATGTCGGAGAATTGCTTGTTCCTCAACGTGTGGTCGGCGCCGGGGGCCGACCGCAGGCCGGTGATCGTCTGGATACACGGCGGCGGCTTCGGTTACGGCTACAGCAACCAAGCGGAGTACGACGGCGACCGTTTCGTCGAGAAGGGACTGGTTTATGTCGACTTGAACTACCGGGTCGGTGCGTTCGGCTTCCTCGCCCTGCCAGAGCTGACCCAGGCATCGCCGCACAAGTCGTCCGGCAACTACGGCATCCTTGACCAGGTTGCCGCCCTGCAATGGGTTAGGCGCAACATTGTCGCGTTCGGCGGCGATCCCGACAACGTCACGATCTTCGGCGAGTCCGCGGGATCAATCAGCGTCAATGTCCTCACGGCGTCGCCGCTGGCAAGGGGGTTGTTCACACGCGCGATCGGCGACAGCGGCGCCGGCCTCGGGACCACGATCGACACCTTGCCCGTCAGGCCTCTGGCCTGGGAAGAGGAGCGCGGCACCAAGTTCGAGAAGGCGCTGGGGGGCGCGGTCTCTAGCGGAGCTCCGTGCCATTCCTGCGGCGTCCATCGCCGACGCCGGTGAGAACGGGCCGGGCAACCTGTTCAATGCAAGCCGGTTCGCGCCGGCCATCGACGGCTATCTGATGACGGAAACGCCGGCGGAGACCTATGCGCGGGGAGCCCAGAACAACGCGGCGCTGCTGACGGGCTGGAACTCCCACGAGGAGATCACCTTTATGCTCGGCTCCGGACATGGCGGGTGCCGTCCGGAGTGGAACGACGCGGGAACCCCGCGAACGTTCGTGCAACAGGCCACCCGGTCCTTCGGCGCAGATACGGCCGCCTTCCTAGAGCTATACCCTCACGCGACCGATGCCGAGGCAAAAACGTCGGCGGCAAACGTCGTGGCCGATCTGGTCATCACCTGGCCGACCTTGAAGTGGGCGGAGCTTCAGTCGGCCAGCGGCAAGACACGGACCTACCTCTATTTGTTCGGCAAAACCCCGCCAGCCCAGTACCCGTTCCATGCGGCCGCGCACGGGTCGGAAATCCCGTATGCCTTCGATAACCTGCAGACACACGATTGGAGCTGGGATCCAGTGGATCACCAGCTCGCCCGTACCATGTCGAGCTACTATGCGAACTTCGCCATGACGGGCGACCCGAACGGACCTGGCCTGCCGGCCTGGCCGCTCTACCGGTCCGCTGATCCGCAACACATGGTGTTCGACGCGGATGGTGTTGCAGCCGCGCCGTTCTCCTTGGCGAAGTTCCAGCTCCTGGACGCGAACCGGTCAGCCGGCCCCTGGTGTCCCGAGGTGAAATGAAGCCCGGCGCGCGATACCGCCGTCCTGAATGAAGGAAGCATCATCATTCAGGGCCTGGTATCAGGCCGCCTTCAGCCCGAGCAGCCGGTCCGCGTTGCCGTGCGCAAGCTTCACCTTGTCCGCTTCCGGGATCGGCAGCGAACGGAGGAAGTCGGTCCCTTTCGCGTTCGGGCTGAACGGGTAGTCCACCGAGAACAGCACCCGGTCGGCTCCGAACGTCATCAGGAGCGCAATCAAGGGCGGCAGGCTGAAGAACCCGCTGGTAGTGACCCAGACCTGGTCGGTGATCGTACGGCTCACCGTTCGCATCAGCCGGTCGCGCGCCTCGTCGGCGAACACCTAATCGCAGCGGGCGAACATCGCCGGCAGACCCTCGCCCATGTGGCCGATGATGAGCTTGAGCTTGGGATGGCGATCCAGCGCGCCGGACAGCACGAGGCGCAGCACGTGGATGGCGGTCTCGGAATGCCAGCCCCAGCCTGCGATGGACAGCAGCAGGCTCGAATTGCCGGGCAGGCGGTCGTAGTAGATTTCCCGCACGGCCGGTGGCGGGGGCGCCGGGTGGATATAGAGCGGGACGCCAAGCCGCTCGAACCGGGCCAGCAGCGGCTCGAACTTGGGGTCGTCCAGGAATAGCCCGCCTGTTGTACCATTGACCATGCCGCCCAAGAACCCGTGCCCGGAGACGCAGCGCTCCAGCTCGTCGGCGGCCAGTTCCGGCGCGGAGGTGGGCAGGTGCGTGAATGCGGCGTAGCGATCCGGGTGCCCGGCGACGGTCTGTGCCAGGCGGTCGTTCATGTCGCGGGCTAGCTTGGCCCCTTCGTCTTCTGGCAACAGTTCCGCCCCAGCCTGCGCCACCGACAGTACCTGGACCGTGATGCCCGCAGTATCCATGTCAGCAAGGCGGGCGGCGCCCACGTCTCGCAACTGCTCGCGCCGGTCAACGGCGGGTACTAGCAGGCCACCGGGGGTCAGGCCGCGGGCACGGATCGCGTCAGGGCTGATCCGCGCCGCAATGTCCGGAAAAGTGCAGTGCTCCTCAAGCGCGACGATGCGCATCATGGTCTCCTGTTCTGGCACGCGCTTCCGGAGGGCGCGAGCTGTGCTGGGTGGTGATGAGGCAGGCCCGGTTAGGCCGGCACCGCGTGCTGGAGCTTCGGGGCGTCGTAGCGCGGCATGGCGAGGGCTGCCACCGCGGCAATCAGGCTCAGGACGGCGAACACCAGCAGACCGGCCCGGTAGCCGCCCAAGTGGTCGAAGCTGTATCCGAGCGTGACCGGGCCGATGGCGGTACCAAGGATGTAGAGGCCGAAGGCGATCCCGTAGAGCCGGCCGAATGCGGATTGGTCGAAATAGCGGCGCACGAGGAACGAGACAAAATCGACCTCCGCCCCAATGGCCGAGCCAAGCAGCACGGCCGCGAGGTAACCCGTAGCAGGCCCCTCCCCATAGGCCAGCAACAGGGGGACAGCCCCGGCGGTGACTGCGACGACCGCGAGCACGTAGGGGGCGTGCACCCGGTCCAGCACCCAGCCGAGGCCGCCGCGTACGACGACCACAGACAAGCCGACCAGCCCGGCGATGCGCGCTGCCTCCGGTGGCGTGAAGCCGTGGTCCACCATCATCGGGACGAAGTTCGCGAGCACGCCGACGCTGACCAGGCCGAGCAGCACGAAAGTAGCAGCCATCAAGAAATAGGCGCGCGTACGCAGCATGGGTCCGATCGGCAGTGCGGCCGCAGCACCGCGACGGACCGGACCGGACGCGTTGCGTGTGGCAACGAGGGCGGCGGGAAGCGTGACCAAGAGGGTCAGCGCGCCGAGGGCGACGTAGGCCTCCCGCCAGCCAAACTCGCTGAGCAGGAACTGCGCGAGCGGCGGCAGCACGGCCCCTCCAAGCCCCACACCCAGCAAGGACAAGCCGAGCGCGAAACCGAGCTTCCTGTCAAACCGCCGCACCATGATGGCCGAGTAGCCGAGCGGCGACGCGCCGCCACCCAGCAGGGGGATGGCGAGGAACACGAGGTAGAGGTGCCACAGGTTTGCGGTGAGTAGGCCCAGCGAGGCGACCAGGAACGACAGAGCGACAAGGGAGAACACGATGACCCGGCGCGGGCCGAAGCGGTCCAGCACTACGCCCCAAACCGGCGAACAAAAGGCCAGCCCAAACTGGAAGAACGATAGCGCGGCGAACAGGTCGGTGCGGCTCCAGCCGAACTCCGCCGTCAGCGGGCGAACGAACACGCCGAACGAGTAGAGCGCCAGGGTCCCGACGCAGAGCACCATGCCAACTGCGGACGCGCCCACTGCCAGCCAGTCGCGGTCAAGTTCCGCTCCCGTACTCGCTAGGGTCAACTCCGCATGGGACGGCGCCGACGGTCCACCCTCCGCAAGGAGGGGAGAAGGGACTACCGTCTCGTCAAGTCCGCTGCCCATCCTTCACTCCCTTACTGCGGCCAGTTTCTTTTGTGCGGCGGAGCGGTCTGGGCCGCCTGCCGATCTGGTCAGGTTGCCTTACTAGAACGGACCCGCCCCTTCCCCTGTCATCGCCAGGCGCCCCAACCATGGTGTGGGGGATCACGACCTCGGAACCGCCGCGCCTTTGGCTCGTGATGGCGGGAGGGAGTTGCTGCGGTCGAGCCGGGCGCTCAGATCGGATACCGTCCCCGCCCGCGCGTCAGCGTTGTCAGGCGGATTTCCGTGAAGTCCTCGACCGCATAGGGACCGGACCGGCCCCACCCACTTTCCTTCACGCCGCCGTTCGGCATCGATGGCTCGCTGGCCATGGTCGGGCCGTTGATGTGGACCATGCCGCAGTCGAACCGCTGCGCCAGCTCAAGCCCGCGGTCGTGGTCGCTCGTCAGGATGCTCGCGCACAGGCCGTAACGCGTGTCGGAGGCTTTCTCCAGCGCTTCCTCTGGACTGTCCACCGCTTCAACGATGAGCAGGGGCCGAACGTTTCCTCGCGATTGATCGGGGCGGCCTCCGGCACGTGCGTCAGGATCGTGGGCGCGTAAACCCGGCCCTCTGACTGGCCGCCGGTGACGAGCTTTGCGCCCCGTGACACCGCATCTTGCACTCGCTCCTCGACCGAGCGGAGCGCGCGGTCGTTGATCAGCGGCCCGATCACGGTCCCTGGCACGGACGGGTCACCCGACTTGAAGGTCCGCACCTTGGCCGCCAGCCGGTCCACGAACTCGTCGTGGATGGGGCGCTCGATCAGGACCTTGCGCGCGTTCATGCAGATCTGGCCCTGGTGGAAGAAGGCACTGAACGCCGTCGTGTCCACTGCCCCCGCCATGTCCGCGTCGCGCAGGATGAGCATCGGGTTGTAGCCGCCGAGCTCCAGCACGATGCGCTTGAGCGCCTGGCCGGCCCTTGCAGCCAGCATCCGCCCGACGGCGGAGGAGCCGGTGAAGTTGATGCTCCGCACCGCTGGGCTTTCGAAGAACGCGTCGGCGACCGCGGACGCCTCGCCCGGCGCGTGCGTGACTACGTTGATCACGCCAGGGGGGAAGCCCGCCTCATCCATGATCTCGGCCACCAGCAGCCCGGCCGACAGTGGCGCCTCTTCCGACGGCTTGAGCACCACCGTGTTGCCGAACACCATGGGCAGCAGGACGGTGCGCCAGGCCAGGGTGAATGCCCCGTTCCAGGGCGAGAAGCCCGCCACCACTCCGAGCGGCTTGCGGACCGCGAGCGCTAGGCGTCCAGGCACATCGCTAGGGATCACGTCGCCGATGGGCTTGAAGCCCCAGCCGGATGCGTGGCGGAGCTGGTCGGCCACCAGCTTGACCTGGTAGCACGCGAAGGCGCCGCCCGTGCCAGCCTCGACGGCCATGACGTTGACGATGTCCTGCCGCCGCCGCTCCACGATGTCGGCGGTCTTAAGGAACAGGCGCTGCCGTTCGCTGGGCGGCGTTGCAGCCCAGCCCGGGAAGGCAGCGTGGGCCGCGGCGATGGCCGCCTGGGCCTCAGCGCGGCCGCCAACGGCGACCTCAGCGACGACCTCGCCGTTGTAAGGGTTGAAGTCAGGGAAGATCCGGCCGCCTGAGGCTGACCACTTGCCGTCGATATAGTGCGTGGTGCGCCCGGTTAGCCTGGTAGGCGTGATCTCGTTCATGGCAGCTTCCTCCCTGCTTAACGCGGGCATTCTCCGGCCCCGCCCGAGCCCAACCATCGGCTTGCGCCTGATTGACGTCGTCAGGCCGCCTGACTAAACAAATACCACGGCTGGCGCAAGGTGAGGCGAGCGGCCACTGCACCCTCCGGAGGTCTGGATGTTCCCTGTGCTGCCGCTGCCGCGCCTGGTTTTCGGTGCCGGCGCCCTGTCGTCGGTTCCGGGCGAGTTGTCGCTGCTCGGCGTCCGGCGTCCGCTGCTGTTGAGCGACCGTGGGTTGGAGCGGGCCGGGGCGGTGGCGAATGCCGTGCGCGTGCTGCCGCTGGAAACGGTGCAATACCTGGACGTCCCGGAAAACCCGACGCTGGCTGGCGCCGACGCGGCCTTTGCAGCCTATCGCGCAGGGGGTTGCGACGGGATTGTGGCCCTTGGCGGCGGTTCCGTGCTCGACACGGCCAAGTTCGTGGCCGCACTTGCCGGGGGCGGCCCAGCGTCCGCCGCAGACATGCAGGGCAAGCCGGAGCGAGTCGGCCTAGACGTGGCGCCGCTCGTTGCGATCCCGACCACTGTCGGCACGGGCAGCGAGAGTTCGCCCGTTGCCGCCCTGCATAACTGCGCCGGCAGCCATGCCGTTGGCACGCGCAGTCCGCGGCTGGTTCCGAAGGTTGCGATCTGTGACCCGGACCTCGCCCGCACCCTGCCGCGGCGGTTGATCGCGGCAACTGGTATCGATGCGATGTCGCACTGCCTCGAAGGGTTCTTCTCCGAGCCGGCGAACCCGGTCATCGACGCACTTGCGCTTGATGGCCTCACGCGGGCCTACGCCGCCATTACCGCGGCTGTCGCCGGCGACGATGCGGCACGTAGCTCGCTGATGGCAGCCGCCTTTGCCGGCGGCGCGGCCATCCACAAGGGCCTCGGTCCCGCCCACGCCGTGGCGCTGGCCTGTGGTGACCAGGATCTGCACCACGGGATCCTGGTCGCGGCAGCCTTGCCGCACACCGTCGCGCTGGTCACACCGCACGCGCCGGCGAAGGCCGACCGGGTCGCCGCGGCGCTGGGCCTTGCGGACCGGGCTAACATCCCGGACGCGCTGCGGGCGCTTAACGCTCAGCTCGGGCTGCCCGCCAGCTACTGCGAGGCAGGCTACCGGGCTTCATCCGTCGACACGCTGGTGGACAGCATGGCCGCCAGCCCGTTCAACCGCGCAAGCCCCTACAAGCCTGCCGCCGGCGACTACCGCACGATCCTCGGGGTCCTACTAGCCTGATTTGGATCGCGGCGGCATTTGCTGTATGAAGCGCCGGACATCGCACCGCAGCGAAGGGTGGCCCGTTGGCAGTGCCTAGCCAGAGCGCCGGATGGCGGACCCGTAACCTCGGACGCCTGATGTTTTCCGCGACTGACGTGTTCGTCCGCGAGAAGCTGTGCACCGTCCATGCCGGCGGCTTCGGCGCCATTACCGAGGTGCAGATGGCGCTGGTCCAGAACCTCGACCTGCACGGAACGCGGCTGACCACGATTGCAGCACGGGCACGCATGACCAAGCAGAGCATACTGGAGCTGGTGGACAAGGCCGCGGCGCTGGGATTCGTCGAGCGCCGGGCTGATCCGGACGACCGCCGGGCCAAGATCATCGCCTTCACGGCCACTGGGCTTGAGATGCTTGAGCTGGTGCGCGAGGGCGTGGCTCTAGCGGAGCGGCGCATGGTAGCGGTGATGGGGGCCACATTCGTGGCAACCATGAAAGAGAAGCTCACGGTCTATGCCGCGGCGGCAAACCCGGCGGCGGACGAATTGGGGATGTCGGATCGGAATGACGTGTGGCGGAAATGCAGTGTCAACCGCGTGCTGGTTTCGGCATCTGGCGCCTTCGTGCGCGACGTGCTGAGCGTGGTGCATGAGGGCGGGTTCGGCACCGTGACGGAGGTTCACCTGACCCTGTTCCGCAACCTTGACCTCGGCGGCACGCGCCTGACCGAGATCGCGTCGCGTGCGCGGATGACCAAGCAGGCCATGGCGGAGCTGGTGGACAAGGCCGAGCGGCTCGGTTTCGTCGCGAGGCTGCCAGACCCTGATGACGGACGGGCCAAGACCGTCGTTTTCACCCCAGCTGGGCTTCTGCTGCTCGACCAGCACCGCATGGGAGTCGAGGCGGCGGAACGGCGCATGGCGGCCGTGGCTGGCGATGCGTTCGTGGCCGGTCTGCGGGCGCAGTTGATGGCCTACGTGGCAGGTGCAGACGCTGCCAACATGGAGCCGGCCTGGTTTCTGATGCACAGCTAAAGCGATACGCCCCGATGGCGCCGCCGATCCTGATCGGTGCCCAGGCATCATCCTGCTCCAGCGTGAGTGCCCCCCTGCCGTGCCCTTTCGGCATGACGACATCTTTCGCGAAGCGGGCGGGGTGTCCACCAAACCGGGCGAACTTCAATTCCAAAGTATACCCATTTTCGCCGGGCTCGGCGCCGTCACAGTGGTAGTCGAGCGCGGCGCTCACCAGTCCGCGCACCAGCGCGAGACCGTGGCGCGGAGAGGCGGTGAGAAGATCCAGAAACGGCGTCTGGGCAGGCGAAGCCGGAAGGTAGTCGCTGTCCGCGGGGCTGAACGCGCTACCCGCGATTGCATGCGGGATCGCCGATCGCGACCCTTATCCAAGGAGCGCTGCGCCATCCCTGCTGACACCCTCCAGCACTAGGTCATCGAGCGCGTAGCCCTAGTCGACGCCTTGGAAGCGAACCCGGCTGATCCTTGCGCCAGGCAGCCCGCGCGCTTCGGTTCCGGCTAGCATTGCCAGAAGTAGAATGCCCCGAGCTCGCCCTCAATATACACGCCGGGCCCGCCCCGCGATGCCGGGCTGGATCCCCTTCTCTTGAACTACCAATTCGCCCGCACGTCACCGTGCGAAGTTTGCTGTATTCCTCGCACCCTGGGGCGCCGGCGGCCCGTATCACGAAGCAAAAGCGGGTCTTGCCCGATTGCGTGAAGCGGGCCCGGCGCCTTGCCTGCCGAAGCATGATCGGCCAGGTTGCGATCCGTGACGCACCCTGCCATTTCCGTCCGAGGTGTGACGAAGACATACGCCTCCGGCTTCCAAGCCCTCTACAACATCGACCTCGACATCCGTCCGGGTGAGATCTTCGCGTTACTGGGACCGAACGGCGCCGGCAAGACGACGCTGATCAGCATCATCTGCGGCATTGTGACGGCCAGTAGCGGAACCGTGCTCGCCAACGGGTTCGACGTCACCATCGATTATCGCGCAGCGCGGCGACAAATAGGGCTGGTGCCGCAGGAACTCGCGACGGACGCGTTCGAGACGGTGCTGGCTACGGTCGGCTTCAGCCGCGGGCTTTTCGGCAAGCCGGCCGACCCGGCTGTGATCGAGAAGGTGTTGCGGGACCTATCACTGTGGGACAAGCGGAACAGTAAGATCATCACGTTGTCCGGAGGCATGAAGCGCCGTGTGATGATCGCCAAGGCGCTATCGCACGAGCCGCGCATCCTCTTCTTGGACGAGCCGACCGCTGGGGTAGACGTCGAGTTGCGGCGCGACATGTGGGACATGGTCCGCCGCCTACGCGAGGCCGGCGTGACGATTTTCCTGACGACCCACTACATCGAGGAAGCCGAGCAGATGGCCGACCGCATCGGCATCATGAACGGCGGCCGCGTCCTGCTGGTGGAAGACAAGGCGGACCTGATGAACAAGCTGGGCACCTCCCAGCTTACCGTCACATTGAAGCGGCCCATGTCGGCCATCCCTGCCGAACTTTCGTCCTTCAAGCTCGGGATGACCGAGGACGGAGCGGCGCTGCTCTTCAGCTACGACGCCCGGACCGAAGATAGCGGCATCGCCGCCCTAATGCGGCAGCTTGATGCGTCGGGCATCGGGGTAAAGACCGTGCATACATATCAAAGCTCGCTGGAGGAGATCTTCGTCGACCTGGTGCACACTTCAGGTCAGCCATGAACCTGCATGCTGTCCAGGCGATCTATCGCTTCGAGATGAACCGGACCTGGCGCACTCTGCTGCAAAGCATCGTATCCCCGGTGGTCTCGACCTCATTGTATTTCCTGGTGTTCGGGGCAGCAATCGGCTCCCGCATGCAGGCGGTGGACGACGTCAGCTACGGCGCTTTCATTGTCCCCGGGCTGATCATGCTGTCGCTACTGACGCAGAGTATCACCAACGCGTCGTTCGGCATCTATTTTCCGAAGTTCGTCGGCACGATCTACGAGCTCCTGTCGGCACCGGTGTCACCGGCGGAGATCGTGCTGGGCTATGTCGGCGCGGCCGCCACCAAGTCGCTGTTGCTGGGATTGATCATTCTCGCGACAGCGCGGCTGTTTGTGCCGTTCGGGATCACGCATCCCGTCTGGATGGCAGTTTTCCTGGTGCTGACGGCGGTGACGTTTAGCCTGTTCGGCTTCATCATTGGCATCTGGGCGGACAGTTTCGAGAAGCTGAACCTGGTGCCGCTGCTGATCGTGACACCGCTGACATTCCTGGGCGGCAGCTTCTACTCGATCGGCATGCTTCCGCCATTCTGGCAAACGGTGACCCTGTTCAATCCAGTAGTCTACCTGATCAGCGGCTTCCGCTGGAGCTTCTTCGGCAAGGCGGATATCGGCGTCACCGTTAGTTTCGGGATGACACTGGTGTTCATGACGGTGTGCTTGTCTGCCATCACCTGGATCTTCAAGACCGGTTACCGCCTGAAGCGCTGAGCGAGGGTCAAAGCCCAGATCACCGAGGCGCGAGCCGCCGCCTCGGCGCGGCGATCAGGTTGAGGACAACGTTGGACCCGGCGCCGGTCAGCGTGATCGGCTCCATGCCGGTGTAGCCATCGAGGAAGAAGCCGTCCGAGCCGTTGATCGCCGTCAGCACCGCGCTCTTCTAGGACGAGCTGGCGACCACGGTGTCATAGCCGCCGGCGCCGCCGTCGACGCCGTTCGAGATCGAGCCCTGGCCGGAGAAGACGAACGTGTCGCGGTTGTTGGCCGGCCGTACCCTGCAGCTGCTGGAAGCCCGCGAACGCGGTCGTGGCCTGGCCAGTCGGCTGCAGCGCGCCCGCGCCCGTCACCTGCCACTGCGTATCCGCAGCCGGCCCTGCCAGCGTGTTAAGGCCACCCGACGCCTGGACGATTCGCACGCCGCTGAATGTTGCCCGCAGCCCGCCCGCGACGGCGCCGGCGTCGTCGCCGTTGACCTGCCAGACGAGCGACGCGGCGGTATTGTGGTCGTCGATGACGAGCGCGTTCGGGCCGCTGCCCCGGTGAAGCTCAGCGTGGGGCTGGTATGGGCGCCGAAACTATCGGCATTGAGTTCGACGGTCGTGCCGGCGCCGGCGCCCTTGATGGCGATGCCGTTGAGGGTCGACAGGTCGCCGAACGCGAGCAGGGCGTTGCCCGTGCAGCTTGTCGATGACCTGGACCTGCTCGACGGTCGTGGCCCGCGCGCCCGCCTGGGCCGCCTGCTCCACCATCTGCACGATGACTGATTGGGGGTGGGTGTCGTTCGGCATGGCGGCGAGCTGTACCGAACAGCACGGAGGCGTTGAGGAGGACGCGCGACTCTAGCGGGTTGAAGACCAGATGCGCCTCGTCGACCACGAGTAGCGTGCGGTGGCCTGAATTCCCGCACGTGCAGATCCGGCGCGCCGGCGACGCCCTGGTATGTGGTGACGTAGCCGGCGAGGCCTCGGCTCGGATCCGGTGTGTTGTCGGCTGCGCGCAGCGGGAGCGAGTGATCGAGCGTGGCCCGCCAGGCCGGATCGGCGAACGCCTCTTCGGCCTGGAGCCGCAGACTATCGCGCGGCACCACCCAGCAGACCCGCTCGACGATCCCGGACGCGATCAACCGAGCGGCGGCGATCACCGGCAGCAGCGATTTGCCGCCGCCCGGGGTGACAGCGGCGAGGATGTCGCGCGCGGCGGTCTGGCCGCTGACGATCGCCTCGATCACGCCGGCGAGGTGTTTTTGGCGAGAGCGGAATGAGCGAGGGGTCAGCGGAGCACCGAGACGATGAAAGATTTCCGACACTGAATCGTTCTGAATCGACTGTGTACCCCGCTTTGGTTCAGGAACGGATCAGCTCGAGCAACGCGTCTTCGGTGAGGCGCGCAGCCGTCTCGGTGCCATCGAGTAGCTCGGTTGCCATGTCGCGCTTGTCGCGATG
>JAABUW010003237.1_pt1 | contig 23494 bp, 24 predicted proteins | sample 5560081 | NCBI WGS metagenome assembly JAABUW01 (sample SAMN10711882, study PRJNA513363) | rock metagenome | isolation source: Antarctica rocks | place: Antarctica: Victoria Land, Knobhead sud | reverse complement strand
ATGACTTCAATGAGTAACTAATTTCATTGCTAGAAAGTACACATTCAGTAGTCAAAGATTCAGAAGCAAAAGAATCATCTGACATGCTCATCATTGAAGAAATTAACATCTCTTTCATCGCGTCTTTAATGAAAGTCACTAGTTTTTTGCCTCGCTATCTTTGAAAGAAGACATTTTCTCATTCTTCTTGTTCTTTGAAATGATGATCTCATGTAGACAAAAGATGAATGCACAAGATGCAAAAGTATTAATCTTGTTCTGAGAGCAATTCTTGAACAAATGACTCGAGATCTTGCAAGTATAGCAGATGATAGATGATCTTGCTGACTCAGAAGTAGAAGAGAGAATAGACTTAACATAATCAATTATCGAAGTTGTCATTGACAATGAAGTAGCAATGCATTTATCAGATATGACAGTGACTTTGATGATGACAGTGCGAAGCTGACTGCGTAGCTGATAGTTGACTCACTGTTTATTATTCACATCTTGAAGAAAGATTCTTAAGCGAGTGAGCGAAGTAAAATTCTCTGAACAGACTGATAGAGTGTTCTGCAAGCGATTATTGATTTTATTCTGAAGATCGTTCATCAGAATGCAATCATCGTATTCGAAATAGTTGAATAACTTCATAAAGTTGAAGTAGAAGACATTGAAAGACTTTTCTGCTTGTCTCAGAGTGTTGTACTTGCAACGACACTTTCAATTTCTATTCAGTTCATCGTATATTTCTTTCAGATGCTCAAATAGCTCGTTGATCAAGATGTATGAATGCAAAGCATCATGTCGATGTCAAGCGAATATGTGCTCAGCAGCATCATCTTCTAGTCTAGATATCACATAAACAATACAGATATTCTCATTATCAAAGTGATCAACATTTGTCTGAAGCTTGTCATCTATCTTGATTCTTCAGCTGTTTCATGTTGATTCATCTTCATCAGTGAATATAAATGAGTTTGAAAACTTGAAGAACTTGTGATAATCATTGTTGAATAAAGTAGATGATTCTCGTCGAGTATAGTTCTCAATAAAAGCTCAAGATTTCGTAGACTGTCAAGATCAAGACTGATTTGCTGAACGTTGTTTCTTTTTTAGACTCAAGACTTTCTCTTATAGTTTGACAATAGTCTCTTCTTGAGTGTCTATTGTCATTTGATTAATCTCTAGCTCATCAAGTCTTTTGATGTGATCGACTTGAACATTGATTCATTGCTTGTTGAGTTTCAAAGTCATGTTTCGTTGATCTCTTAGCTCAATCAGCATCTTGATGATCTCGTCTGACTGATTAATAGCTCATTGACGAAGTTGTTGACTCATGTTGATGTCTCATGAGATAGCGACATTCTGAGATCTCGCTGAAGCATCGACAGAAATAAGAGAAACTCGTCTACTAGCAATACTTCTAAGCAGATGAGCTGTTCATAACTCGACTGATTCAGAGTCGTGTGTCATTGTGAAAGATTGAAGATAAATAAATTGTGATAAGATTGAGTGATTGATTTGATAATTTTGAGTAAATTTGAAGATGTGTTTTGATGAAAGTAATTTGAAGAATTTCTTGCGAATTTTCTGAATGAACGAAGTAGATTATTTTGTATCATCTACATGTTGATAGCAGAGTAGTTGATTAGCATTTATCTACTGTTAGAGATCAGCATAAAACGAGTCATATGAGTGTCATTTAACTAATAGATAAATGCTAAGAAAGAAAAGTATCTACAAAAAAGAACTCAATTCTTATATGTGTGTTTCTCAGCTTTGTGCTAAACTCGATTGAGTTGATGTCTTACACATATGATGCAAAGACTCAATGACATCATCTCTAGATCAGATTCTCGCTAGACTCGATTAGAATGAAATCAGATGAAGACTAGTTGAAGAATAGATGAAGACTAGAATTGTAACAATATCATTGATGTGCAAAATAAGTCAGACGTCAAGAAGAGACTTCAAAAGCTACAAGAGAAGAAAGCACAATTGAAAACAACAGAGACTGCGCTATAAGTCAAGCGAGAGAATGAACGCGAGCGCACTGATCATGAGCAGAACAAACGTAAAATCAGTCATCGTCACAAAAGTCTTTCAGACTTCGACAGTGATCAATTGCATCATCGTCAGTTGCAAAGATTTTTAAAATGTTTTCTCTGTGAAGATGAACATCATTTAGTCGATTGCTCTCATCTGTCTGCAGCTCAAAAGCTTGTGAAGAAATGCAAAGACAAAGACAAAACAAAGCACAAGAACATTGATGATCTTCAAATTCTCACTGAGCTTCTGAAGAGCAAGCACAAGAAACACAAAGTTTACAATATGAAAAGCGACAACTTTGAAATCTCTGATGACAATGAGAAAGATGAGAATGAAAAGAGCGAGAATATTGCAGCTCTGTCAAAGAACATTGTAAGTAAAATTTCTGAATTCAACTGAGTTGCAGATTCTGATGTCTTCTCACACATGACTGATCAACTTTGACTTTTTAGTGATTCTTTAGTTTGCACTAAAAAAATGCATCATCAAAGTTGAAGAAAGAAAATTGTATGTCAATCACTGTCACACAGCAGTCATGCAAGATCATCATGAAAACTCAGTCAAGCTGTTTTCTGTTCTTCATGTTTCTAAGCTCAAGATGAATCTTCTTTCTGAAAGAAGAATGTGTAAGAAAGATCTGCAAGAGAGTTTTGATGATAAAGATCTGTACATGCATGACAAGCGAGAAAAGCAAATGATTGAAACTCTAGAATGCAAAGACGTTTACATAGTAAAGAGAATTGCAAACAATCTTGATGAATTTGCATTACTATCAGCTATGCAGCGTGACGTCTCATCAGCATTTTCAGCGATGCACAGTTCAATGAATCTCGATGATTCAATGAATCTAGATCACTTCGCGTCTTACACTAACGAGATTCATCATGAGAACGAGATTGAAGTTGATCACGATCAACTTAGTTTTGCAAATGACAAAAGCTTCAAGTTGTACAAGCTGTGACATTGTTGTTTCACTCATCTCGAATCAGCAAAGCTTTGTCAATTTCATAAGATCATCACTTTGAAAAAATTTATTCTTATCAACAACAGTCATAAGAATGTGTGTGAGATATGTGCGCTCATCAAGTTCATCAACAAACGAGAACACAATGTCAACAATTGAAAAACAAGTATCTTGACTTTATTTTTCATAAACATCTGTGAATCACTATCATCATTTCTTGATAGCGAGTCGTACTTTCTAGAGATAGTTGACAATCACTTCAGAAAGACTTGATGCATTTCTTTGAAGCAACGATTTGATGCATCAGAAGCTCTGCGAAAATGAAAACTCAGCATAAAGCTTCACAGCAATGTCAAACTTCTCTCAGTACACAGTGACAACATCATGAAACTTAAAGTCATCTTAAATGACTGATGCTCATCAGTTGACATTGCTTCTTAATATACTGTTTCACACATGTTGATTCAAAATAAAGTAATCAAAAGAGTCATACACATCACAGAAAACTTGATGCAAGTCATGATCAAGAATGCTGAACTTTTCATTGAGTTCTGAGCAGAAGCTGCGAAGACAGATGTTTATTTGCAAAATTAAATCATCATGAAACTCTTGATCAACGAAGTTCTCATGATTTCAAAGAAGACATTCATCGAAATCAAGCTCTCAATTGATCATGTACGAGTATGAAAATGCAAATGTTACTCATACGTTGATCTTAAGTCATTGTCAATCGAAGACAGATGAGACAAATTCATGAACAGAGATAGACTTAATGTCTTCATGAGATATGTGAAAAATATTAATAAGCAATATCGTTTCTGAGTTTCAGATCTCGATCAAGTCATCAAGAATCACGCTGTCAAGTTCACTGAAGATGAAAAGAATGAAAACATGAACTTGCAACTTCGCAAGCAAACATTCAACGTTTTTTCAGAGCGAAAATCTGTGAAAAGATCATCAAAGAATAACGTTTCAACTAATGTTTCAAAATTTGACACTTTCATGATTGACATTTCATCTGAATCAACTGATGCATTGAAGACTATCATGATCAACTTGAATGCACTCAATTCTAAAATCACGTCACATACATCAAATGAGCGTGAAGTTCACGCAAATGTTCAAATCACTCAAAAAGTCTTTGCATCAAGCATGTTTAAGTCAGCAGCTTAAACATTTCTGCATGTAGTCATCTCAAAGAGAAAAAGAGACAGCGAAGATCAACAACTGAAAGAACGTGCATTCAAGATCTTGCAAGCTATGATGATCTGATTCATCACAAAGAAAGTTAATGATGATGAGAGCAATTTTGACACAAGCATGTCATAAGCATTATTCAACATCAATGAATCTGACTCTTTCAAAGCAATAAGAATTCTTACATTGAACATTTACAAAGACGCAGTGCAGAACTCAGTTTGAGAAAAACTTTAAAAAGAAGCGATCAACACAGAACTTGTGACGCTAGTCGTTAATGAAATCTGACAAGAAGAAGTGTCGCTCAAAAAGATCAACATCGTGACAAGCAAATGAATTTTCAAGTCAAAGATGCATATTGATGATTCTCTTGACAAACTGAAGACAAGACTGATAGTCAGAGATTTCTTTTAAATTCATGAAGTTGACTATGAAAATACTTTCACGTCAATCATTAAGTTTGACACTCTGCAAGTCTTTTTAATCATTGCAACAATGAAGAATCTTGAACTTCATCAAGTCAATGTAAACAATGCATTTACTGAATCATTTCTCAAAGAAATTATTTACATGTTCTTTTCATCAAAAGTGAAAGTCGAATTCAACTATGCTCTGAAAGTTCTTCAAAGTCTTTATGATCTCAAGCAAGCTGCACAAGACTGACATGATCATTGTGTAACAGCATTGTTTGAACTCAACTTCACTCAATGCGCTGCAGACTCATGTCTTTTGATTCATGAATCAAAAGAAATCATGTTGCTACTATACATTGACAACATAATCATCATCTTCAAATCATTAAGCAACGTTAAATGATTTAAGCATGAGTTTTAATGTGTTTTCAAAGTCAAGAATTTGAGAGAAATGAAGAAGATTCTTGATATTCAAATCACTTGCAACAGAAAGACATAAATCTTATGAATAAATCAAACTCACTATCTTCATGATGTTCTTAACAGACTCAACATGAGACAAGACAAGCATAAGACAATAAATCTTTCAATGAATGAATATGATGCTCTTCGTTCAGCTGAATTCGAAGACGTGAGAATCAATCAGCATGAGTATCAACAAGTCATTGAAAGTTTCATGTATGCTGCAATTTATACTCATCTCAACATCACTTTTGCTTTCAATTGACTGAGTCAATATCTCAATGATTTTGCAAAACATCATGAATACGCTTTGAAGAAGTTGATGCAATACGTTCATTTCATCATTGATTTAAACATCATGTACAAAGTCAGTGAAAGCATGAAGTTAGTAGAATACTCTGACTCAGACTACGTCTTAGACAGACTAGATTGCAAGTCAATTCTCATTTACATCTACATGCTTGATGAAGAATCAGTCTTCTGAATGAGTTGAAAGCAAAAGTTCATTGTCACATCAATCATTAAGACAGAGTACATGACTTTATCAATTTGCGTCAAGAAAAATCTATGAATCAATCAAGTGCTCAAGAACATGAATCTGACAAAGTATCTGAGCATCAGTCACAGTTGCGTTGATATTCTTGAGAAGATTACTCATCAATCTGTTTCACTCACACAGTTCAAGAAAGATAATTAAGCATCTCTTATGCTGATTAAGAATGCTCATATTTACGAAAGATCAAAGCATATTGACATCACTTATCATCACATTTGAAATTTGCACAAGAAGAATCAGATTTCAGTGAACTTCATTTCTAGTCAAGATATGATAGCAGATGAATTGATCAAGTCACTATCTTGACAGAACTTCAAGAGATTTATTAAATAACTGAAACTGAAAAGCAGTGAGAGTTGAGAGACTTGCAAGCATCAAGTGAAAGTGTTGAAAAGTGTGATGACAGACTTGTTTCTAGCAGCTTTCTCTAGACTAGCGTCAGAGATAAAGTTGCACGTCACGACTTTGTCATGCATGACAGTATATAGATAGAGCAGTCTGTGACTTCTCTTTACAATCTAGAGAGATTTCATCATATGTGATACTGTTTGCTTTACTCTTCAAAGAATTTTCATAGATTTCAAGACTGCATCATCTGTCTCATCTGAATCATTCTGAATTGCAACAAAATGACTTTCTGATGCATTCACTTTCTCTCTTGTGAATAAAGCTTTCTTCATTTCTTCAGCAGAACAATGCATAGTTGAATTTCTATTCTGATTCATGATCAAACATTTGCTTTTCTCAGCAGAACAATGCATGATTGAAACTCTGTTTTAATTCATGATTAAACATTCATTCTTCTTGACAGAATGATGCATAGTTGAATCTCTGTTCTGATTCATGATCAAACATTCGCTTTTTTTGACAGAATGATGTATAGTTGAACTTCTGCTCTGATTCATGATTAAACATTCGTTCTTCTCAATAGAATGATGCATAGTTGAAACTTTGTTTTGACTCATGATTAAACATTTGCTCTTCTTAACAGAATGATGCATAGTCAAAATTCTGCTTTGATTCATGATCAAACATTTGTTTTTCTTGACAAAATGATGCATAGTCAAAACTTTGCTCTGACTCATGATTAAACATTCGCTTTCGTCAGCAAAACAACACATAGTTGAACTTCTGTTCTGATTCATGATCAAACATTCACTTTCTTTAGCAAAAGAATTTGCTTTTCTGCGTTTTCATCTCATCTGAATGACATTTCTCTCAGTTTCAGTAACAGTGATAAATGTTGACTTAATGTTCTTATGAAAACAAATGTCTTTTCTAGTTTCAACAACAGTAGTAAATGTTAACTTAATGTTTTTGCAAAAGTTGACATCTTCTCAAGTTTCAGCAACAGTAGTAGATCTTGACTTAATGTTTTTGCAGAAACAAATGTTCTTCTGACGAGAAATAATGATGTTTTGAAATTATCATTAAGACTTCTCATCAATAGTTAAGAATTTCTTCAAAGTCTGAGAAACTTTTTTAATTCTTCTTATGAATGCTGATAAGTTAATGATCTTTTTGAATGATCTGATGATTATTCTTTCATGATTCTTGATGCTCAGAGTGTTGAACTGTCAAGTGAAAATGATGAGCATTGATGCTGACTGACTTGAGAAATTCTTCAAGAGTTTTCTCATGTATGTTAAATCACAAGTGAACTCTCTCTCATCTGCATCAATATCTTTCTCATAGTTGAGTTTTCTTGATGAATCATCAACAAAATTGCTCACTTCTTTTTGATAGAAGATCTTGAAGTTGTATGCAGTAAATTTGTTGACTCACTTCATCTGTCTGTGTATCAAAACTCAGATCTATGAAAGTCAGAGTTCTTCAAAGAATAAAGAACAAATACAAGAATTATTCTTCAATGTTATCATTGAGTTCTCAAATGAGAATCTGAGTCTATGAAAGATTCTACTATTGATTCTCAGAAACATTATGTTACGATTCTAGCTACGCATCTATGTTGATAGCTATGTTGATGACTATGTTGATGACTATCATCAATCGCTCGTCGCTAGACTATAAAGTTGTTTCAAGATCAACTCTATTCAGAGTTAGCTTATGTTCTTCTGAATCATATAGATAGTCGACTCTTTTCTTCTAAATACTTTTCTTTCTTAGCATTTATATACTCGTTACATTACACTCATATGACTCGCTTTATGCTGATCTCTAACATTATATAAATGCTTCTTCATTACAGACGAAGTGAAATAATCTGCATTGATTCTCGAGTGCTTCTGTCGATTCTTCAACTCACTATTGACATTTTATCTAGTCGACTTGCAATCGTCAGCAGCACTCATCTTTCTTCTCTCGTGAGCTGATTCAGCGAGAATAAACAAAAGATTTGAACTCGTGCGCTGATCAGCGAGTATAAACAAACGATTGAAATCATTCAACTAGATCAAAGATCAGCGAATTAATCATTCATTCAGATTCGCAAGAGATTCTTCGAATTTGTTGAATAATCAAACGAGATCAGTCTATGACTGCGTGAAGTCTCTATTTCAAAGAGCAATCAAAGAGATCAGTCTAGAACTGCGTGAAGTCTCTATCTTGATGAGCAAATCTCAACAGTGAGTCTGCTTCAATGACACTCATCATCAATGCAATGATTCATCTACTCTCATCGTTCTACTCATCAGTGAATCAATTCGTTTACTCGTTCATGTGCAACTAGTGAGTCTGCTACAATGATACAATAATGTCTTCGACAACAAGCAAATCTTTGAGCTTGTTTCTATATCAAAATCTCAGTGAGTCTGCTTCAACGACATTCTCAATGCAATGATCTATTCATTCTCATCATTCTATCTATCAGTGAATCTGACTCGTCATCGAGTTCATGTGCAACTAGTGAGTCTGCTTCAATGACATGATCAATGCGATGATCTACTCACTTTCATCGCTCTATTCATCAGTGAATCTGATCATACGTTCATATGCAACTAGTGAGTCTGCTACAATGACATCATTTTACCTTGCATAGTGAGTCTGCTACAATAGACATTTCGATTCTACACAAGACTAAGAAAATACATTCATGTGAACATGAATCGTTGAAGAGAAAAAGTAATGTTATGATTCTAGCTACGCATCTATGTTGATAGCTATGTTGATGACTATGTTAATGACTATCGTCAATCACTCGTCGCTAGACTATAGAGTTGTTTCAAGATCAACTCTATTCAGAGTTAGCTTATGTTCTTCTGAGTCATATAGATAGTCAACTCTTCTCTTCTAGATACTTTTCTTTCTTAGCATTTATATACTCGTTACATTACACTCATATAACTCGCTCTATGCTGATCTCTAACACATTGAGTCTATGAGAATCTCTATTATTGATTCTCAGAGACTCTGAGTCTACAAGAATTCAAGTCACATACAAACTTCAACGTTTCATTGATGATAAGAATTCAAGTCACATATGATCTTCAAGAGATTTCGCAGAGATTGCATGTAATCTTGCTGATCTCATTAATGATGCTTGAGCTTAGTCTTCTGCATATATAGAGAAGAGTTCACTTCTGTATTTCATAATCTAGTGTTAACTTTTTATATGAATAGATATTACTAAACTACTATCAAATTTGATTATATTATTTACGCGCATATTCTCTAGTGTGACTGCATGTTTCTCGAACTACTCACAATTTTAACACTCTACTTTATTGCAGAGATGATAATTCATATGATCAAAAAAAATCAAAAAATCGTTAACTTGAACAGCAATTCTTCGAATATGACACTCAATCTTCGTAATAAATCTCAATTTCTTCTCATTCTCGAGACTTCTGCGTCTCTGACTCAAACGATCATCATCATTGACGTTGTAAACGTACTCTTCAAGCATCATGATCAAGATATGATTCTTCTTGATGTTATGATTTCACTTCTTAAAAGCAATATTCGCATGTCTTTTGAGAGCATTATCTCGTCTACTTTCGTTATCTTTACAGAGTTTGCAATCACTTTGCTTGATCAAACTCATTGCAATAATAGAGAAAAGTCTTAATTGAACTCAATGAAGAGTCTTACGTCGCGTCAAGCAATCATCATCAACATCATGATCTCATCAATTTGATCATCTTCTGATTTTGCAAGCGTTAGTTTGAAGAATCTATTAAAGACTCGTCATCATGCAGCGTTGAATGAAGACATCAGAAGTGCTTGCGTCGATGTAGAAAGAAAAGAGAGACAGCGCATGCTGCTTCAGACAAGAATGAAAGTTGTTGAGCATGAATTTTCATTCATTACTTTTAATGAAATTCAGAGCATTATCGATGATGTGAAGATCTTGCAGAGACAACAGAATTATTTGAAGATGTGTGCTTAACGCAAGACGTTGTTCATTGAAAACATCACTTTGCTAAAAGATCTGAATTAAGCATTTTGCACATTGAACTCTGATTACTTTTTAACACGACGAAGTCGTGCATCTGATCATTTCAAATTGAAGTTTTGCAAAAGAATTATCACTAAAATCATAGAAAATTCTTTCATCGATGATGATTTCTCTAAGAAGAAAGTAATCATCTTTAAGATCATTCTCTTGAATAAGTTCTCAAAAGACAAGAAGTTTGAATTCATCATCAATGAGAATCTGAAGTTGTTTCTCAGAAAACTAAAGTTGAACTTCATCAAGATGAACTACATCAAAGACGATGACAAGCTTGATTACATCATGAAATATGTAAAGATCACAGCGATGCACTATCTTCAACAGATTGAGAAGACTGTCAAGAAGAGAGATCATAGAATCACATAAGCGAAGTTTCTCAAGACTCTTCAGCAATGCTTGCTTAATATGAAGTCACTTCAGAATTGAATGAACAATCTATGAAATGTCATTATAAAAAGAAGCAATCAAACATGCATGTTGTTCTTTCTGAAACTCAACAAGACACATTTTTAAAATTGTGTCAAAATCATGAAGTCTGAGAAAGTGCTATTGTTCAAATTTTTAAGTGAGCTACTTCTTTCAAACAAGATCAAGCTAATTGTACTAACTTTCGCTGAACGAAGCAAAATGTTCTGTTGAGAACTGATGAAGTACATCAACATACAATACACTTTGAACTATGCTCAGCAGAGTTGACAGTTAAAAACAAACTCACTTCTTGAAAATTGATCATACAAGAAGAGTTTACAGAGTTTCTTGCAGAGAATCAATGATCGAGAAAAAGAAGAATACTTTGATGATGAACAAGAGCAACGAGAATCAAAACTGAGAAAAACAGTCTTTTGAAAGAAAAAATATTGCAGAGTCAGCAAGAGAGCGTGCGTCAGATGTGAATCTAAAGATCACGCAGAGTTAAATTGTTTAAACTCATGATTCGTCTTTTCAGAAACTTTCTTCTCAGAAGCTTCTTCTGCTTCTAACAACATTTTCATTGTCAACATCTTGAAAAAAAACTTAGCTCGATAAAGTTCTTTCATTTATCAATCACTCAGAAGAAGAAAGCAACTGAAGAGTATGAAATTCAATGAGTCAACTCAATCAGTCAACTGTCTGTTGAACTGAACGCGTTGACAATGTTAAAGAACTTGAACTTCGTCACAACATCATTCATTCTCATAGTCAAGATCAAGTCAGAATGTCTCAATCTTCTTGAAACTTAAGTCATGATGAACATTGAGTGTATGTTAAACGTGATTCATCACAGTCTCGTGAAACGTTTAGATAAGATCGAGAATATTCACTCTTGAAAGTTCATAAGAATTTTCTTCAACAATAAATTAATGCAACTACATGAAATAATACTGCTTGATTTAAACATTCAAAACTTCAATGAAAGCAATCTATGCAGCTTGAAGATTTTTATCGTTGTCAAATATGCTTCAGAAGATCTCATGTTAAATCTTTCATTCTTTAAGAAGCACAATTTCATTCACGAGTTTGCTCATCAACACTTACGCTGAAGAATCTTGTGTGCTCAAAATGAAAGAAAGAGACTATATCATTGAAAAACAGTTTCAGAATCATCTTACATGATGTTTGATGAAGCAAGACTTGCATCAAGTCTTTTTGCATGCAATATTCATCAATTTAGTTTTGCAAGAAAAGTCACTTTCAAGTTTTTTCATCAATGTAATCAGCAGAAGAAACAAGAAGTCTCAAGCACTTGATTGACTCAGAATCTTGAACAACAGAGCATCATAATACACATTTGATTGCTTCTAGATGCTCTGTACAACTCTTTGAATTTCTCAGTGACAGAAGAAAACTCTCAACTCACACAGATCGAAAATACAATAGTCGATCAATTCTTAAATGTTTCAAAAGAATTTGCAAACTTCGTGAATCTTTCACTCAAAAAGTCAAAGTTCTTTCGATTCACAAGTTTCATGATCACGCTATTTGCATCGAGAAGAATCATATCGCTCTTTAAAATTCTTTGTACAATTTTTTTGCAGTCGAACTCATCACGCAAAAGACGTATATTGAGAAACAGCTTCAAGCAAACATGATATGATACTTCATCTCTTCAGCTAAAGTGCTCATGCTCTTTACATCTAAAAAAGATGAAACGCTGCAATCATGTATTGATTATTGAGAGTTTAATGCAATCATTCTCAAGAATAAATGTTTTCTTTCGCTGATTAATGAAGCTCTCAATCATCTTGCAGATGTCAAGTAATTTATTAAGCTTGACATCAAGAACGCGTTCAACAAACTTTGCATACAAAAAAAATGAATGAAAGATGACATTTCATACAAGATTTGACTTATATGAGTATCTTGTAATGCTCTTTGATCTCATCAATGCATTGACTTTCTTTCAGATCTATATGAATCAGACTCTGTTTGAATTTCTCAACATCATCTGTTTCATCTATCTGAATGACATTCTGATATTCAGTGAAATTCACAAGAAACATGTTCATCATGTATGATAAATTCTTGACAAACTGCAGATTCTAAAGCTCTACATCAAGCTTTCAAAATGCAAATTCTTCAAGAAAGAACTATTCTTTCTAGAATATAAAGTAAAGAAAAAAGAAATTTCAATGAAGAAGAATTGAATGCAAATTGTTCAAGATTGATCATAATTGAGAATGATGAAAGAAATTCAAATGTTTCTCAACTTTGTCAACTTTTATCATTAATTCATAAAGAATTATTCAAGAATAGCATCATTCTTGATCAATCATCTCAAAATGAGTCTCTTTTCTAATGTAAAAAAGAGATGAATTCTCAAAGAATAAATGAAGTGAATTGAACTCATCAACAATGCTCAAAACACTTTTCAGAAACTGAAAGCTGTCTTTGCTCAAAATGTTATTCTTCAGCATTTCAATTCTGCAAAAGTCATAAGATTGAAGATGAACATCTTTGAATTTGCAGAGAAAGTGATGATATCTCAATAAATAAATATCATACTTGAGAATCTACATTGACATTCAGTAGTCATCTGATTAAGAAAGTGACAATCGATTGAATGAAACTATGATGCACATGATCAGAAAATGCTGATGATCATTGAAAGCATGAATTATTCAAGATATTATTTAAAAGAAACTTGACATGAAATAAAGATAATCAGCAATCATGCAAATCTTCAACACTTTATGACAATAATCAAGTTCTTTTGCAGATAAATAAAGTGAATCAACAAACTTACTGCATACAACTTCAAGATCTTTTATCAAAAGAAAGTGAGCAATTCTGTTGATGATTCGTCAAGAAAACTTGACTATGAGAAAGATATCAATGCAGATGAGAGAGAGTTCACTTGTGATTTAGCATACATGAGAGAACTCTTGAAGAATTTCTCAAGTCAATCAGCATCAACACTCATTATCTTCACTTAACAGTTCAAGACTTTGAGCATCAAAAATCATGAAAGAATAGTCATTAAATCATTTGAAAAGATCATTAACTTATCAGCATTTGCAAGAAGAATCAGAAAAGTTTCTTAAACTTTGAAGAAATTCTCAACTGTTGATGAAAAGTCTTAATAATGATTTCAAAATATCATTATTTCTCGTCAGAAGAATATTGATCTTCGCAAAAACATTAAGTCAAGATCTACTACTGTTGTTGAAATTAAAGAAAACATTTGTTCTTGCAAAAATATTGAGTCAACGTCTACTACTGTTGCTGAAACTAGAAAAAATGTTTGCTTTTGCAAGAACATCAAGTCAATGTTTATCATTGTTGCTGAGATTGAGAAAAATGTCGTTCAGATGAAATGAAAATGCAGAAGAGCAAATTCTTCTGCTGAAGAAAGTGAATGTTTAATCATGAGTCAGAGCAGAGATTCAACTATGTATTATTTTGCTGATGAAAGCGAATGTTTGATCATGAGTCAAAGCAGAGTTTCAACTATGCGTTGTTCTGTCAAGAAGAATGAATGTTTGATTATGAATTAAAGCAGAATTTCAACTATGCATCATTCTGTTAAGAAGAGCGAATGTTTGATCATGAATCAAAGCAGAGTTTCGACTATGCATCATTCTGTCAAGAAGAACGAATATTTGATCATAAGTCAGAGCAGAGATTCAACTATGCATTGTTCTGTCGAGAAGAATGAATGTTTGATCATGAATCAGAGCAGAGTTTCGATCATGCGTTGTTTTGCTGAGAAAAGCGAATGTTTGATCATGAGTCAGAACAGATATTTGACTATGCATCTTTCTGCTGAAGAAATGAAGAAAGCTTTATTCACAAGAGAGAAAGTGAATACATCAGAAAGTCATTTTGTTGCAATTCAGAATGATTCAGATGAGACAGATGATACAGTCTTAAAGTCTATGAAAATTCATAAATGCTTTAATTCATCGATATGAAATGATGTTCTGATCTCAAGCTTTGTTGACTTTGCAAGTTACTCTTTCAAGAGTCTGACTCAACTGATCTGCAAACAGCAGAAAATGAATCATCTCGTCATCATAGTATGAGAATTAATGAAAAAGAGAAACTCAAGCATGTGTGATACTGAGATTGACTTCAGCATCTTCATGATCAACTGATCAAAGAAAATCACAGATGACATCATGATATTTCAAGAATTTATTTATGTCTCTGCATAAAATGAATTTAGAGCAAAGATTATGAAACGACATCATGACAGCTTTCTTGCAAAACATTTCAATTCTCAACGATGTTTAAAGCTTGTTCAATGAATCTTTAACTGATCGTTCGCAAATAAGAACATTAAGAAATACTGCAGAATCTGTAAATCATGTCAGCAACACAAGACACTATGTTACAGAATTTGAGAACTTCTGAATAGTTTGTTCATTTCTTGAAGAATATGAAAAAGCATTATCATGAACTTCATCATCAATCTTTCTGACAGCACAAACGTCTCAGACATCTTTTATGACAGCATTATGATTGTAGTTGATCATCTTTTCAAGATGATGCACTACATTTCTACTTGAAAAACAATGACTGCTTTCAATCTGATTAATCTCTTTCTTGACAAAGTAGTTTGATATCACGAAACTTTTGATGATATAATTTCTGACAGAGATTTTGTATTTACATCACACTTTTGAACGTCGCTGTGCTATCATCTTCTGATCAAGTGAAAACTTAGCACTGCGTTTCATTCTTGCATCAATGATCAAATCAAAAGACAGAATCAAATTCTTGAGACTTATCTTCAAGCGTACTGCAACGATGTTCAAAATGATTGAGTTCATCTTCTTGTCATGATTGAGTTCTTCTACAATAACAGTGTTCACGTTGCAACATTGATAACATCATTCTTTGCAATTACAGAAAGACACTTGAGAATGAAGTTCAGCATCAAGAATCATTCAAAGAAATCAGAGTCAGTTACAAACTACACAATGAAAATAAAAGAACTGCACAAGAATCTTCGTTACAGACTTGCAGAAGCAAACGTCGACTACGCGACTCAGTCTGATAAAAGACACTCTGCTAAAATGTATCTTGTCAATCAATTGATGTGATTGAACGTCAAGAACATTTGAATCAAGAAGTCTTTCAAGAAACTTAAAGCTAGAAAATATGAATTGTACAAAATTCTGAAGCGACTGAGCAGACAAGTCTATCGTCTGAAACTGTCTTTAAAGACGCGTATACATTCAGTATTCAATGTCAATCTGCTGAAATCATTCTGCTCAAGAAAGAAAGAGTTGAATGAGTCGTTGATGAAGAATCTTGAGCTAAAGAAAGAAGTACATGATAGCTGAAAGATTGATGACATACTGAATAGTTACATACAGAATGATCAGTTGCAATATCTGCTTAGCTGAAAGAACTTTGAAGCTTCAGAAAATATCTGAGAATCATCAGACTGTCTTGATAACTGCAAGACTTTATTGAGATTCTTTCATTGCAGACACTTCATCAAGCTCAAAAGTAAGTTCTTAACATCATCACAAAAGATTATAAATATGCATAAAACGAAGTAAAAAGATTGATAGCTATCTACTTATCACTAGAAAGAAAAAAAGAAAAGAAAAATAAAACTTTCTTGCTCAATCATTCTTGTCAGTACTCGACTCAACAGTCTAAAAAAGTCGTTAGCAGATGCAGAAATCAATACATAAATAATTCACGAGTTTCATACAATATGTATATCATTCAGCTTTTACTTTCTCGAAAATTCAAAGATTGATGAAAGTAAATTCTTGCAACTATTAATCAGATAGCACAAAACATACACAAGCTATTGTATTGACAGAATGAATGAAATAAGAAGTTCATATCAAAGCTCACTGCATTCTTCATCTCTTCAATGATAGATTGCATGATCAACGTTGAAGATGAAGAGAGAGAAGAAGTCATCAACAAAATCAAATCAGACGAGAGTGAAAGCAGAGAGATATGAGAGAACGAAGAAGACAAGAATGAAGACAACATCACAGAAGAGCACATTTTGATTGCAATAAAGACATTCTGATCTTTCGAATGCATTGCAAGAAGAGTCAAAGCACTCTGAGTCTGAGCAATCAGAACAAATCAAAGATTGTCATACTTTTCAATCTGCTTTCACAGATCTTCAATGATCTTGTTCTGTCTTGTAATTCAACACAGCAGATCATTGATTCAAGTCTCTTGTGTTGTAATTTGCTTTCACATCTCTCTGCAATTAATAGTCACGTCTTCGACATTCTTCTTCATTTCATTGATGTCATCTTTGTTTATCTTGATATCAAGAACAAGAAGATGCAGCTTTTTCTCAATATACTCTTCAAACTCAAGAAATATCTGACTCTGAGTTGAGTTGAGAAAGAGATTGCAAGAGATAATCATTATCTTTTTGATCACAGACTCAGAATCAGATGCAATAAAGAACAAAGAGAAACTTGCGTGAGATCAAGAAGAAAGAAGACTTGAGCGAAGTGATGAAGAGACAGAACTGACGAGATTGAACTCAAAATCAGATGTAATCTTGACATGAAAAGAGTTTGAATGAGACAAAAAAGTGCTTGAATCAAGCGAAGAGAAGACAGAGCTGACAGAAATGAGTGTTGAATTGCTTTCAAGTGCTTTAAAAAGTATCAATTAATCATTGAATTTTTGCATCTTGAAGTTACTGAAAATTATACTTACAACTCATATTGACAATTTGTTTTGAATACTGCGCATAAAGCGCATTTCTTTGAGTTCTTTTCAATAAAAAATTTAATTTTAACACATTCAACATTTCTTTCAATGCATTTCTTGCATCTCTTTACTAAAACATTCTTGCAATATACATTAATAGCAATCTTATGATGCTGAACTGAAGAAGATAGATTCTTCATGTAGACGAGCATAATAAAGATGACAGAAGATGCGCGAGAATGATTATCAGCAATAGACAAAGCAATCAAATCAGAGACAGCAGAATCAACAGCAGATGAAGTGTGCAAATGAAAGACAAGTACATTTCTGAATTGAAGAGACAAGAATGATGAGACACTTCAATGATCTTCTTTCTTTCTTATCTTCAGACGCGAAATGATCAACTCATTGCACATCAAATCAAGAATTTGACTTATACTCACTATGATCATGATACTCGAAGAAATCGTACAGAACTACTTTATAGAATGAATAAAAGATTGAGTAAAATAATGAAATGAAGATTGAATGCAAGAACGAAAGTTGAAGAAGAAAGAAAGCTGAAGATCACGCAAAAGATAAAAGAGATGAATCAACAAAAATTCACTACTTCATAATAAATAAACATAAACATCGATGATCATCATTCTCGCGCTAGTCACAACAAACAACAGAAGCATTACTCTTCTGTTCATTGTTTACTTCTACTATCTGATACTATCTTCTGCTCATTGTCTGCTTCTACTATTGAGTATCATCTATAGAAGAAAACTTCAAATTGAGCAAATCTCAATTCTTGCTACAATTGTCATCATGAAAATTCAAGTCTAGTCAATGTGCATGTGCTAATGAAAGAAAGTGTCGAGATCATGATCACATCATGCATGAAGCGACAGTCAAAATATAATGAGACAATAAAATAATTGTCAGAATTCAGATTTATGAGATTCAAAGAATAGACACGAACAATACTGCTGATCATCTAGAAATTCTACGTGAGTTGCAGAGAATGCTCAGTCTACATTTATGAGAATCAAAGAATGAAGAAAATGCTATCATCAGTATCTAGATTTATGAGAATCAGAGAATAAACATAAATGCTACTGTTGACTTTTTAGAAACTCAATGCTTATGTTATTGAAAGAAAATCTCAAGAACACAATGATGCACAGCGAATCTGATGTCATGCATTGCATGAAGAAATGAAGCAATTCAACAACGAGAATGTTGTTATTAAGAGAGAAAATAGTTGTCAGAACTCAGATTTATGAGAGTCAGAGTTCTTCAGAAAATAAAGAACAGACACGAGAACTATTCTTCAACGCTATCATCAAGTTCTCAAATGAGAATCTGAGTCTACAAGAAATTCTACTGTCGATTCTCAGAAGCATCAAGTCTACAAGAATCTTTATCATCAATTTTCAGAGACTCTGAATCTACAAGAATTCAAGTCACATACAAACTTCAATGTTTCATTGATGATAAGAGTTCAAGTCACATACAATCTTCAAGAAATCTTGCAGAAGTCACATGTAATTTCGCTGATTTCATCAATCATGCTTGAACTTAGTCTTCTGCATATATAAAGAAGAGTTCACTTCTGTATTTTGTAGTCTAGTGTTAACTTTTTATATGAATAAATATTACTAAGTTACTATCAAATTTGATTGTATTATCTACGCGCATATTCTTTAGTATGACTGCGCGTTTCTTGAGTTACTCACACTGTGAAAGAGCTTGATTATTATCATGAAGTGTCAAAGATTTGCATGATCATTGATTATCTTTATTTCATGTCAAGTCTCTTCTAAATAACGTCTTTAATGATTCATGCTTTTGATGATCATCAGCATTTTCTGATCATGTGCATCATAGTTTCATTCAATCAATTGTCACTTTCTCGATCAGATGATTACTGAGTGTCAATGTAAATTCTTGAGTGTGATATTTATTTATTGAAACATCATCGTTCTTTTTGCAAATTCAAAGACGTTCGTCTTCAATTTTATGACTTTCACAGAATTGAAGTGTTGAAGAACAACATTTTGAGCAAAGATGATTTTCAGCTTCTGAAAAATGTTTTGAACATTATTGATGAGTTCAATTCACTTTGTCTGTTCTTTAAAAATTCTTTTCTTCTTTGCATTAAAAAAGAAGCTTGTTTTAAGATGATTAATCAAGAACGATGTTATTCTTGAATAATTCTTTATGAATTAATGATAAAAGTTGACAAAGTTGAGAAACATTTGAATCTTTTTCATTATTCTCAATTATGATCAATCTTGAATGATTTGCACTCAATTCTTCTTCATTGAAATTTCTCTTTTTTCTACTTTATATTCTAGAAAGAATAGCTTTTTCTTGAAGAATTTGCATTTTGAGAGCTTGATGTAAAGCTTTAAAATCTGCAGTTTGCCAAGAATTTATTGTACATGATGAACATGTTTCTTGCGAATTTCATTGAATATCAGAATGTCATTCAAATAGATGAGACAAATGATGTTGAGAAATTCAAACAGAGTCTGATTCATATAAATTTGAAAGAAAGTCGATGCATTGATAAAATCAAAAAGCATTATAAGATACTTGTATAAGTTAAATCTCGTATGAAATGTCATCTTTCATTCATCTTCTTTCTGTATGCAAAGTTTGTTGAACGCATTCTTGATGTCAAGCTTGATAAATCACTTGACATCTGTAAGATGATTGAGAGCTTCATTGATCAGCGAAAGAAAACATTTATTTTTAAGAATGATTGCATTGAACTCTTGATAATCAATGCATGATTGTAGCATTTCATCTTTTTTAAATGTAAAGAGCATGAATGCTTTAGTTAAAGAGATGAAGTATTGTATCATGTTTGTTCAAAACTGTTTCTCAATATACATCTTTTGTGTAATGAGTTCAACTGCAAAAAAATGTTACGAGCGTATCAAAATTGATAAGACTGAAGCTCTAATCAATTCGCAATGCATGCTAGCGAGTACTCTGTGTAATGATTAAAACTAGTCAATGATTTAGTCGAGATCTGATCTAGATCTGACTCAACACTTTTTTTCTTTCTCAACACTCTTTTCTTTTATCAACATCTTGTTCATTTACATCATCTTCTTTTCATGTCACAAACACATTTCTTTCAAGTCTAGCACAGTCTCTGAACATTACATAAATAGAAGCTTTTGTATTAATCTTTTTCTGTATTCTTAATATTCAGTTATAGCTATTTCTAAAGATCAAGCACTATCAATTCTGATCTTCATTGATTGTATCATCTAGACATGATTCTGACATTATATTAAGAATTCATTAATCACACGATACTGATTTCATTACTCATTCAATCAACTTGTACAGATGAATCAAGTCTAAAGAAATTTGTTTATCTGATGATTTGATCTTGAAAGACAAGAACAACATCAGAAAATTCATAAAATCAATGAGAACATATGATTGTTGAATTGCTAGAAGATCTATCGCTCATTCAGTACACATTCATTCAAAATCAATTAATAGAATCTATGATAAAGAATCTTCGTGAATTGCTAGAGAATTAAATCGATCAAGAGAATTATGATAAAGAATCTTCGTGAATTGCTTCAAAATCAATCATTCTCAGAAATATCTTTTTTGTTGAACAAACATACATCTTTCTTTTTTAATCATCAAGCATCGTCATTCATTCAACTCTCTTTCAAACAACTCTCATCTTCTTCACTATGACATTTAAGAACATTTCTGATAAAGATAAAGCTCTCGTTGATCTCTTGCAACAAACATGTTCACAAGCTTTCTCTTTTATCGTCGACTCACAACACACTTCTTCATTCATCGCTTTCAACGAATCAAACGCTGAAATCATCATACACGATGATATGAAAGTATGAAAGAAACGTATTTATGCTCTTAATAGAGAAACAGATCGTCTTGTCAAGATGAAACAACGAGACAAGAGCGAAATTCAACAGTTGAAAGCACAACTACAAGCTTTCACTGCTATCACAATCAATGTAATCATCACTGCTTTCTCAATTGTCATTTACTTTGAATGATCTAAATATCACAAAATACTTGATTCTTTGATGTTCACTGATGAAAAGAACTCTACTTGAAAGAATTGATCTCTTGATATACAAAAGAAGCTAGTGATTAATGTTGACATCTTCTCAAATAAACTCTACAAGCTGAGCTACATAAACTCTTGACTAGCAGATGATGTTGTTGAAATCACTCAAGTCAAACACAATCTCAACTGTGACAATCTTTATCTGACTATCAATGAACTTCTAGAGAAACTAGCTCAATCATTTCATGACTCTGATAAGAAAGACAACTATCGTAGAAAATATATTAATCTGATTCAAGAATCAAAGAAATTCAACGATTTCTTTAATCAGTTTCAACGACTATACATCTATCTGAAGTATTAGAAGAACGTACTAGTCGTCAATCTAAAGAATAAAATAAACTCTCGTCTTTGAATCTTTTGAACAGCTCAGATGAAGTCGCTCATCAAGCTATCAAATATTCGAAACTATCTGATTCGCTTGAACAATGAACATAGAGCAGTTCGAGAGATCAAGAACAAACTACTCAAACATGATGATTCAAAGATCATCATTTCTAGAGCAACTATTGCTGTTCAGTCTTCGACTTTGAAGTCTGACTGATCAAAGTCGCGCAGCGCAGTTTTGACTAACGTCAAGAATGCAGACGTTCTAGTCGAAATCTGCTTTGTATGTCACAAATCAGATCATAGTTTCAGAGAATGCTTGAATCGATCTATCAAAGTCAATGCAGTTGATGAGAACTACGATCATTTCGAACTTGATACTGAATCAGAGTTCGAGTCAAAAAACTAGTCATCTCTTCAACAATCACTGAAGTGAAGATTATATCTTTGTGCAATCTAGACGAAATTCTATCGAAAGAGAATTACTTTGATAAGTTGTTTCTAGTTGATGCTTTTCTCATCTCGCAGAACGAATCATTCAGCCTTCGCTCTTTGATAGACAGTGATTCAGTCGTTTATATGATCATACATATCAATCTAGTCGACAGAGTATGTAAAGAGCTGAGAATTCAATCTATATCACTGGCAAAAGAGAAGTTAATAAAAGAATATGATGAAAAGATATTTAAGAAGACTATCACTCATAAAATTCTATCGAATCTCATCATTGAAAGTCATAAGAAATTGACTGTTTCTATGTTGATAGCTGACATCGATCATCACGAAGTCATATTAGAAAAACCTTGAATGAACAAAAATGAAATATTACTGAATATGCAAATCGACGTCATCGTTTTTTCGAATCAATTAAATACTCTCATTTCGATTTTTTTGATCTCTTTCAATTCAAAGCATTCAAGTTGATCGCGATCAACTTCGTTTACTTCTATCTCTCAGTCAAAGATTTCTAGAATGCTCAAACGATCTGTTTCAACTACGATTCAGAAAGAGTCATTCACAATTCGAAGCATAGACGTCGCTTCATTCAAAACACTGTTGAATCGCTCAAAGAAGAATCAGACTGAAGTATTCGCTCTATTTATGAAGAATATCGATAGAAAAATCGCGTACAACACTCAGTGCAATTTGAACGCTCTGAACGTTTCTTTCGTCGAGAAAACTACTCAGAATTTGAAAGCTATTAAAGTCAAGCTGTCTTCAGAATATCATGATTTTCTAGATGTTTTTGATCGAGCTCAATCGAATAAACTACTCTCTCATCGCTTCTACGATCATAAAATTGAGCTCATCAGTGATTCAACGCTCTCTCGCTGTCGAGCATATCAAATGTTCTCTGTCAAACTTCTGAAAGTAAAGAAGTATCTGAACGAGAATCTGTCAAAGAGATTCATCACTTTCAGTCAGACTTTCTATTTCTCTTCAATTCTATTCGCTTTCAAAGCAAATGAAGATCTTCGATTCTGCGTAAACTATCGAAAGTTAAATGTCATTTTCAAAAGAAATAGATATTCTCTATCGCTGATAGACAAGATCATTGATAAAATAGTGAGTTGCAAGCATCTTACTAGATTGAACATCATATCAGCGTTCAACAAACTTCAAATGCATCTCGATAGCAAGAATTACATCACTTTTATCACTGCTTTAGAAGCATATAAATATAAGATGCTATCATTCAAACTGACTAATGAATCAATCTTCTTTCAGCAATATATAAATGACATTCTATGAGACTTTCTGAACGACTTTTGTCAAGTCTATCTAGATGATATTCTCATCTATAGCAAAACGAGAAAGAAACATAGAGATCACGTTAAACTAGTATTGAGACGACTACGCGAAGCTGAACTGCAGATGA
>JAABUW010003236.1_pt1 | contig 23496 bp, 25 predicted proteins | sample 5560081 | NCBI WGS metagenome assembly JAABUW01 (sample SAMN10711882, study PRJNA513363) | rock metagenome | isolation source: Antarctica rocks | place: Antarctica: Victoria Land, Knobhead sud | reverse complement strand
AAGGGGGGGAGGGAAGGGGAGGGGAGGGGAGGGGAGTGGAGTGGAGGGGGTGGAGTGGAGGGGGATTTTAGAGGGAGGGTTTGATATGGGATGAGCACGATGAGCACTTGGGAGGGGAATGGGGTATTAGTGATTGAGATTTCTTGACTATTAATTAGTATGAGCGCGTACCGATTGAATGCAGAGGATGCCGGTAAGATGGGTGTTGGAAATTAACATGATTAACTATTCTTGAGTATGAGTGCGTATGTAAAGGATCACTACCAACCATACGCCAAAGTGGAAGACTGTACACATTCTGTTGCTGTAAGAGAGAAAATCACCAAGACCATAAGCACAGATATACACGCAGCGACCGAGATCGTACCTCCCATTTCTCACACCGCCTGTTACCGACCACATTACATCAACACAGCGCCTCCCTCAGGAATTCTGTGAGTTTCCCAACATACGGTGCCTTCATCATACTGAAATGATTACCCGGCATCTTCCTCGTCTCGATCTTGCTTTCTTCTAAGAATTCTTCCCACAGATTCGTTCCGAAGTCTGTCCTGTTCTCCAATAGCCATTGTGCATGACCGTACGGGTACGGGTCTGGTCTCGGGTCCTCTGGTTCTTTGCATACGCCGTCCTCGCACCAGATGGCCATCACCTTCGGGCACTTCTCTGCGGGGATGCGCTCGGCGTCGTAGGTAGACAGTGCGTGCACAGAGGCGGCGAAGTGGGGAAGCAACCACGGAGGGAGCTTCTCGAGGGCGCCGTCGCCTTCACCGAGAAGACCGATGCTGCCAAAGAACTTGTGGAGAGTGCCGGGGAGGGGCTCAATGATGAGTGGACAGGGTGTGTCGATGAAGACGAGGGTCTCGACCACGTCGCCCATGTTTATGAGTTGGCGCACTGTTTCAAAGGAGATGACGCCGCCGGCTGACCAGCCTCCGACGTGGTAGGGGCCTTCGGGTTGCCGCCGCTTGATTTCGTGGACGAACTTCGTGGCGATGCCGGCGACGCCACACATATACTCTTCGGGTGTTTTACAGAAAGGTGAGGTGAGGCCCCAGACAGCAAGCTTGGGAGATATCTCATCCAGAAAGATATAGGATGTCGGTGCGCCACCACCGTCGGGAATGAGCCAGAAGGTTTTTTCGGCTGTTTTGGGGCTGCCTTGTAGGAGCACGGAGCTGGCGAAACGCTCTGGGAGAAGTGGCTTCTTGACTCTTGTGGTGTGTTGAGAGATGGGGGCTATAGGCTTCGATACCGCCTGCGTGGCAGCTACTACCTGCTTTGGGGATGATTTGGCCTTTGGTGGTGGATGGCCAATATGGAGAGCTGTCTCAATAGCTTTGATGGTTTGGTTGTCCACCAGAAAGTCCGCGGGAAGTGAGAGACCGGCTTTCTCGCGTAGCATACCAAGTATTGAAAGGCTCATAAGAGAATCCATTCCAAGAGCACTCAAGTCGTCAGCTGCTGAGAGTTCAGCAACATCCACACCCATTTCTTCGGAAATCGTCTGTCGAATGATCATGGATAGAGATTCTGAGTCCGATGGGGTGCCTGGAGTGCCCGGCGGGGACATTGGCGTTCCTACTGACCCTTCTTGCGAAGAGTTGTCATCGTACTCTATCGATGGCGTAGAGCTGCCCGAAGAGAATTCCTCTTCGGCATCAGCAACCTTGGACGAACTATATTGACTGAGGTGGCCTTTCAAGCTGCCGACCGTAGGATGATCCACGAACAGAGATGCTGGAGCATCAATCTCAAGCTCTTCGCGTATTCTCCCACATATTGATAGGGACATCAGTGAATCGACGCCCATATTGGCGAAGTCAATTGCATCGGCCAGCTCGATGACGGGTACACCAACCTCAGAAGCAATGATATCCAGTACCTGACTGGTGACCGAAGGCCCACTTCTGGAGGATGCAATTGCCTTTGGCGCAACTTGCTTGACTACTTTTGTAGTGATGGCCTTTGGAGAAGCTTGGGCAGCGATAGGCGCTTTCGGGGCAGTAGCCCCTTTCGGCGGCAGAAAAGTGTTGAGGAGTGTTCGAGGAATGCATTGAAATTTCAAAGCGCCGCACATGCCGATGATCCTATCTCCATCTAATATGAAAACATCCCCAGCGACCATGTTTCCAGGAAGAGGTTGCATCTTGACGTAGGAGCGGTACGTTTTACTAGCTTGGAGAGGTTCAGCAAAGCGCATCGATTCCCAGCCATGTGAGACGTAGACCTGTTTGCTAGAATCCACGGCATCGTTGGCATTGACAATGAAACCAGCGAGATGGCAGACGCTGTCGATCCAGTATGGACTGCAGACAAAATTACCATCGGATTCCTTAGTCTGAAAATCGATGTGAGCGGTAGCTTCAAGCGCTGGACTGTCGAGGATGACTTCCTCCATTCCTCTATACTTGGTATCATAGTCGACGAATGCGCCGAAAAGCTTGTATGCCATACCTCGAAGCATACGGTGGGCAGTCCCCGAGGTAGCAGCCCTCTTCAGGCCATCGATGCGCCCGCTGATGAGATAAGCACTTCGCTGCCACTCTGCAAGCCAGGCGGGCCCTGAGCCAAAGTCGACGTGACACTTGGCATGCTGCATCTCGGTCTTGCCAGATCCACTACTAAAGGTAAGGTTTGCTCTCCCAGTGGCGATATCTGCCGTGGTGGCTGTCAACCGAAGCACCTGACCTTTACCACCATCGTCGTTGGCGATGAAAGGCTTGAACACCTCCATATTGCAGACGTTCATATGCACATTTTCAGTTTCAGGCCGGAGAAGTTTGTACAAGTGCTCGCCAACGGTCATTGCCATATCGCCATAAATAGACGATGGACACAGTGCAGTTCCATTGACCACGTGACCACTGATCGCTGCAAGCAAATCAGGACGGGAGATGTCAGACTCCACGACCACAGTTGCTTTGGCAACATCCACCACTTCGGAGACAACTTTGTGAACGGTTGTTGTTGAAAGCTTGGGCAATCCAACCTCAGGCAGAGCTGCAAGCCCAAGAACTTGACCTTTATGCAGGTTCCAGTCTCCTGTGTACTGTATCCAGTAGTTCTTGTTGTCAAAGGCATAAGCAGGAAGGTCCAGCATCTGGACGCAATCTAGGAAGTCGCGGTGGTATTCGTTCCAGTCGATGTCGACGCCAGCAGTATGTAAAGTAGCCAAGCTTTCTGATACAGTCTTGTATGGTGCAACACCCTTGCGGAGAGAATGTGCGGTAGTAATCTCATGGCCAAGTTCTGACTTGAGGAAGCTGAGACAGACTGGGTTGGGACCAATCTCCACGAAAGCAGTCTGATCATTGATAAGTCCAAGTTGCTGAGCAGCAGCGAGGCCGCCCGAGAAATCAACGGTCTCTCTAGCATGCCGGGCCAGGTAATGTCCGTTGATACTGTCGGCCTCATTGAGCACGGTAGCTAGCAGTGGTGATATGACTGGTATCAAGGGCTTATTGAACGTCACAGGCTTCGCCAACTTCTCGAAGTCGGCAAGAACAGGCTCGACTTGGGATGAGTGGAAGGCGAATTGGACGTTGAGTTTAGTACACTTAGTACCCTGTGTTGTCAATTTTTCTGCGACTTGATCGATGTCATTGACCGTGCCACCAAGAACCGTTTCACGGGCTCCATTGACGCAGGCAACTTCGACTCCAGGAAATTCAGAGAAAATATCCTTCAGCATGCTTTTCGACGACTTTGTAGCAAGCATAGCATGGGAGTCGGCGGTGCACTTCTCTTGCAGTAACCTAGCTCGCTCGCCAACGAGGTAAATTGTCTCGGAAACCGAGAGCACCCCTGCGGCATTAAGAGCTGCATATTCGCCAAGGCTGTGGCCGATAACCACGTCAGGTTTCACTCTCCAGGAAGCCCATAGGCGGGTTAACGCCATTTGAATACTTGTCAGTCCGACCTGGACGACAATTGGCGAAAGCTCTTTGGCCTCTACATCCCCCTTGACCAGTGGCAGGAACGAAGGGAATCCTAAGCCACTTGCAATGTTGTCAAAGCTCTCTAGGTCAGCACGAAAATGTCTTGAGAGCTCGTAGAGCTGCTGCCCGAGAGCGGTGTAGTGTGAGCCCTGGCCAGTGTACGCGAAGGTAACAGTTGGAGGAACGCCTGGCACTGGCTCCACCGCATCATCAATCTTTGAGGACAATATCTCGGAGGCTTTACTCAAAGTGTCGCAGCTGAACGCAATGCGATAGTTGTGCTGGATGCGGCGAGCAGTCGTAGTGTACGACAGATCGGGAAGACGCATATTGCTGTTGGTTCTTATATACTGAATGACGTTCTGGGCATTCGCACGGAGAGCAGACTTAGACTTCGCGGAGATTCCAACGACCCAGTCACCTCGACCGTCTTCTCTAAGAGGAGGCCTCGCAGGTGCGTCTTCGAGAAGTAGAGCGGTATTCCCGCCAGCCGCACTGAAGTTGTTGAGAAATATGCGCCTTGGGGAGCCGTCTCGAGATACTAGCGGTGTAGGCTTAAATGCAATGTGCACGTTTCGTGCATTCAAGTCTTGAGGAAAACCTTGGTTGATGGTTTTTTTGATGCCACAATGAGGCGGAATGGCATTTTTTTGCATCATGAGTAGACATTTGATCATGGCAGTTACCCCCGAAACGGCCTCCCCGTGGCCAACGTTAGCCTTAACGGAGCCGAGGTGAAGAGGCTTCTTCCTGGTACCCGTTCGAGATGCGGGCGCGAACACGTTGGTGACCGATTTCATCTCCGTGCCATCGCCAGCTTGAGTGCCGGTACCGTGCATTTCCACGTAATTAATATCGTGGGGATCGACTCCAGCATCGTCCATGACTTTTTTGAAGAGGACCTCTTGAGTAGGGGCATGCGGATGCGTGATGGAGATTGCATTTGAAGAATGATTTGTGGCTGTTTCTAGGATCACACCTAAAATGCGGTCATTGTCGGCCATGGCGTCGTCAAGGCGCTTTATGACTAGGCTTCCGATACCGTCGCCACGACAATATCCATCTGCATCGTTGTCGAAGGTTTGACAGTTCCCTGTCTTGGACAGAAACTGTCCACGACTGAGTCCGGCGAAAATGTCTGAGTTCGTCATCACATTGAGACCGCCAGTTACGGCAGTATCGCAGTCGCCTGCCCACAGAGACGTGCATGCCAATTGTAGAGCCGCTGCGCTTGAAGAACAAGCGGTATCAACGCTGAAGCTTGGACCACTAAACTTGAAATAGTAGTTGATCCTTCCCTGGCAGCGATATCAGTGTAGCACTTGAAGACGAACGAATTGTTGACTTACTGGAGCAAACGCTCTCACGCCAGCAGTGATGAAGTAGGTATCGATGTCCTGAGCTTCGTTTATCTCTCTCCAATCATCGCTAGTCTGGCCATAGAAAGTGCCGATGCGCTCTAGTCTTGTGGATGGCGATCTATTGGGGACATAGCCTGCCATCTCCAAAGCTTCGTAAGCACTTGCAAGGCCGAGTCGATGCATAGGATCTGTTTGTGTTGCTTCGCGAGGCGACATGTTGAAGAAACGAGGATCGAAGAGACCTGGTTCATCGATGAAACAGCCGTATGGAGTATGGCTTGTATTGCGGATCTTTCCGGAAGGATCATAGTGAGTCTCGATATTGAATCGGTCTTTCGGCACCTGGGATGTAAAGTCAGCATGCTTTCACAACAAGATTTGAGAAGATCGTATCGCACCCTTTTGTGAACATCCAAACCAGCTTCAAGTAGATCCCAAAACTTTTCGTGATCAGCTGCGTTTGGGAACCTCCCAGCCATACCAACAACGGCTAACTTCGGTCTTCTCGACGTCCTGGGAGCGTCGCCATATGCTGTGAGTCCCTCCGGTATTTTGGTAGGAAAAGCTTCGCGTATCTCTACCGTGGCATTGGTCTCGGATTCTAAAGCCTTCATGATCATGCTCTCTGCACTATTAGGTCCGAATGAAACCATGTTGTACTTCGATAGACCGTTCGCCAAGTTCTTGCAACCATCCACGACCTTCTCAAGATGGAGGGGTCGTTTCATAATGTTTTCAATTACCCCTGTGAGCAATGCGGGGGCCTCAAGCTTCTCATCAAAGAACTGACCATTACTTGTTGATATTAGAGGCAAGGCCAGCCTGTAGGTCGTCAGGATATGGGATGTTTTCGTGTTTGGAGACCGTAAGAAGCTTTTTGCCTCAATCCCTTTATGCAGATGCTGTGCATGATAAGGCCCGTAGACCGGCAAGGCCAAGTGATCTTTGGTAAATATTTTGGATGTTTCGAAGAATTGTTTTAGAGTCGTCGGAGGGCCACTGATGGTGATCGAACTCGAGGTCGAAGCACTGACGTAGGCATGGTTGGAAATGGGCATACACTAAAGACGAAAGTTAGCGTTCATTCGTGAATTGATATCTCAGCCGTCACCTTTTCATGATGGAACAAATCTAAAGCAGCTTGTGCCTCGGGCTCAGTCTTGCCAGGAACTACATAGGACCAGCTGGCACACTCAGATTTTTGTGAGCTCTCTAGATTCGTTGCAGTTTTCTCGATGTGGAGGCCGAGCCGAAAGGCGATGAGGACGACCTCCACAGCGAGGGGAATCAGAGCAGGCACAGCAGGTGACAAAGCCACAGCAGCGGCAGCTAACAGGCCTGTGGACAGTCCCACAACGCATGATTGTGAGTGCCAATTGGAAGGGCCTCGGAGACCACTAATATATCTAGGATGGTCAGAGGCTAGTGCTTGGTATTTGGACGCTCAAGCTTACTCGATATAATGCGCCAGCTGGGATATACAGAGGAGAGCGTTCTGCACACCAGCATGGGCCCTAGTGGTTTTAGTCCGCTCATTCAACTCGTCGATGGTATTGAAAGCTGGGATAGCAGATCTCTCCAAGGAAGATAGAAGAGCAATCTCATGCCTAAGAGCATCGCTGGATCTCTGGATAAAGAGATTGAGAAAGGGGTTTCCTCTGCTCTCAAGGACTTGCGCCTGGATATGGGCACGACTGACAAGGGCGCCATCCCCAAAGAGGAGGAGACGCATCTCACTCATTTTGGCAACGAAAGGAGATGTGGAATTGTGTGATCAATGCTGTGTCCTAACCCAGATAACTCCATGAAGCTGCAGTGAATATAACAGCCTTGAATCAAGGGGTGATTGCCGCGTTATTCCCGTACAGATGTCACCGTTGGTTTCTCACGTGCCGCGGCGTCGAGCCTCGACACGGCCAGGCCGTATGGAGAGCCATCATGGACATCAGCGCCTATGGAGTATGTCCTATCTCGATGTTGCCATCGAATCCTGTGCCATATTCGGCCTCCAAGTTTGTCTCTTGGCAAATACATGGCTACAATGGATTGACCGACTGCGGATTGACCGACAAAGTCAGCTTCTGTCATACGGTCGAAGGCTCATTGAGTAATCTTGGTAGATACGGTGGAGCCAAGATGCTGTACGAAGTGCCAGGATGCCGAAAGCATCCGGCATCCCAAGGCAGAAGCGTTGCGGCTGACAGACGTTGCACCGTACCGTTGGGCATTGCTGGCCCTACCGGTCGTAGAATATTGAGCCTGGGAAGGGAAGACATATCATCATGATATTTAACGTGACCGAGACCTGCCTCGAGGATGGCATAGGCTATTGTGTACGTGGCGACCCAATGGGTGAGCGTTGGGATACGCGATATGCACGATCCTGGCTCAATATGCAGGCTGAGACCGGGGCTTTGTGGGCCGTGCATGATTGGGAGACATGGAAGCACCTCAGGGACCCCAGCCCAGCCTATGAAGAATCCCGATATGATGGCATGCTGCAGACGACCACAGTCTCGCGGTCACGATGCCCCAGCCAAACACAACGCGACGTAGACGTGTGGCAGTGGCTGATGGCTGACCGTGGAGGGTGGTGAGTGGTCGTGATTGTGATGGGAGGGCAATTGCCGGCATGATGACTCGCATTGGTGGATATCCACGAGATGCGCTAGCAGACCTTAGTCAGCCGGGCTAGCCACTCGCGCCTAGCGCCCTGGCAAGGATGTTCTGGCCCCTACCTGGCTGACAAATCTCCTTCCTCGCCCTTTCCATCCCGTCTCACATTCCTCTTCATCCCCCTACGCTCTATATCGACGATTACGATTTCCATGTCTCAGCTGAGGTCTGGGTCAAAATAGCATACTCGCACTCTGTCCTGCTCCGAAGGTCCGCCAACCCGAATTGTGAAGTGACTCTGGCCTGGAAGATTCCGCTCCTCCTGGTGATGGTGCCTGTACAACATCCAACTAGCCTGCCAGGGAGTCCTTGTATGATTTGTCTGTTCATGCAAGGGTCCAGCAGCCATTGGTGCTCCGTGCATTTGCTCGTATCCACTCTTCTGCAGCTGCAAAAGATACGTGGGGAGCCACCAGTCCATTCTCCGCGCCATGATCTCGACCGCCAGTCGCGCCCTCATGAAGTCATCCCTGGCAGAGCTGAGCAGATAGGGGCTTTCTTCGGTCCTTCGTCCACGCAGTTGCTGCTCTATCGGCGTGTCCTCCGTGAGATCGCAGATCGCGCGCCTCCGTGGCCATCCGATTTAGCCTCATGCAGCTTCCCTTGACCAGCAAAAGCATTCCGTCTACTCGTTGTCGAGTACCTTGTACATCTTTCCAGCCGGCCCTGCCAGTCATGACATGCTTTACCACTATTTTTGTACGCTCCGCCAAGGTCGAGATATATGGTTTGTGATGACTGTCATCGATGATGAGATTCATCCTCGATTCTATATACCCGCAGATAGTGCCCAATGCCAGCGCTCACCATTCTCCCGGCCTGCTAGACGTACCCGAGCTCGCCTAGAGGTCCGAGCCCTGAAGATCATCCTTCATTAAAAGGTGACCTAAAAGGTCCACTGTTTTATTACTCGACTCGAAACGTCTCAGCCAGTTTTCCTCCAACGGAGGACCCTCCGTTCAGTCACTCTCCAATATGGCTGACCAAATGGAGGCCATCTCAACGACCACCACCACCACCACCCCACCCAAGCCTGTCAAGCTGAGAGAATCCTGCGACAGCTGCTTGATCGCCAAGGTCAAGTGCAGTAAAGCCCGACCTCTATGCGGACGATGCCTGGCGAACGGCGCCCCCTGCGCTTACAGCCCATCGTCGAGATCTGGAAAGAGAAATCGAAATTCAGGCGGTATCACCAAACCTATCAATACCTCAGCAGCGCATAAGAATTGCCACAACAAAGGCTTGGATAGCCCTAGAAGCGCTGTTCCACCTTCTGCTTCATACCTGACTCGGTTGATGTACCCTCTCCTCGACGATGGTGATCGTTCTCTGTTGGACCCAAACACTGGCCCGTTAGGTGGCACCACATCACCTCTTCTGCAAGAGACTACACTCGTGGCAGCGCCCCAGATAGAGCATGGCGAGAGCGGATCAAGCGTTGATGGGGTGTTTGACAATCCTGACTTTTTGCCAACACCTCCTTTCCACCAAAACGATTTCATGGATTTTATGCAGAGTTCCGGATCACATTCATACTTTTCCACAGCTCCTGATTCTCCTGGGCTTCCCACAGAGAACGTTCCCTCAAGTCCAGTCTGGACGACGAAAGACAACCCCTACCCTCGACATCCTTTGTTCCAGAGTCCCCTTGACATGATGCCTACTGGTCGCGCATCCGCTTCGCAAACAACTCCGCGCCCTTCAGCTCCACCTGCACCACCTCCTCCCCAGGATCAGAACAATGAGAGCATGACTTTATCCTATGGTGATCAAGCATGCGACTGCTTCGCTGCTTGCCTTTCAGTGCTCCAAACCTTACACAATCACTCTTGGTTGCTGTCCTCTGCTCAGCATGGCGGCGGACCACCTTTCGACATAGTACTCACAATCAATCGTGAGGCAATGGAAAGTTGCTCTACAATGCTTGAGTGCGCCACTTGTGTATCTAAGAGTGGAAGGAGTATATCGACGATGATGCTTGCTACGATCTTCGGCAAGGTGATGTCATTGTACAGGGCGGCCTGCTTCCTGAGATTTGGGCCATCCACTAGCATGCAAGCCACGGCTCAGCTGGCGTTTGGTGCATATACCGTGACGGGAGAGAATAGACAGCTTCTCGAAATAGAGATCCTCCTACTAGAATTAAAGAAAGTGGAAAGCATCCTTGCAATCTATTCGGAAAGATTTCGCACTACTCAGGCTGAAAAGGATGATGAGACAAGCGTCTACAATGCACTGACCAGTTACCTGGGCAAAAACTTGCATTACATCGTGGAATTTTTGCTGATCCGCAAAGGGGGAGCATCGAAGTGAAATACGGCACTGTACGATCGACACGAATTATAGCAGACTACGTAATTCTAATGCCGCGAGTATATGAGGATGGATGGTACACAGGATTTCGGTCTCGAGGGATATAGAATAGGTTGAATAGTGTCTTCGCGAAGACCAAGCGTACACCCTCTTATTACCATTCACCATTTTCCCTGCATATTACTGACCAGATCCACCAGAGATAGTAATTATTTGACCTACTGATGTTAGTAAAAGTCTCGGTATCGAGGCTCAAAAGGAAGTCTTACCATTCACCCAACCACCATCTTCGCTTGACAGGAAAGCTACAACCCTCGCGACATCAATTGGCAACGCACATCTCCCCAACGGACAATGGTCGGCCATGGCGGACTCAATCTTTTCAGCTGGCCAATCACCAGTGGCTCCAGGAATATATTTCCACGCAACTTGGGTGAACATGTCAGATTTGACGCCTCCCGGAGCGATTGCATTAACGGTGATGCCTTTCTTGCCAAAGTCCTTGGCGAAAGACTTGGTGATGCCATTGACCGCAGATTTGCTGCCAGAATACAGGGCGTGATCTCCCACACCAATTAGACCCGCAGCAATTGATGACATGAGAATCAACCGCCCTCCCGGCTCGCAGTACTTGTATGCATGTTGACCGACAAAGAACTGGGCGCGGAGGTTGAGACCAAAGACCAGATCGAACCGCTCCTCCGTAATGTCCTCGGTTTTGTCAAAGCTCTCCATGCCTGAATTGGAGCAGACGATATCGATTTTGCCAAAGTGTGTCTTTGCTTCCTCGAAAAGTCGGGTGATTTCCGGCACCTTGGAGACATCAGCTTGGATGGCCACAGCTTTGCTGCCGATTGTGTTGATCTGCTCGACGATGCTGTCCGCGGCGTCTTTGCCCTTGACGTAGTTGACGATGATGGAGGCTTTGCGTGCAGCGAGTTCGAGGGCGATGCCTGCACCTATTCCGCGGCTTGCACCAGTAACAAGAGCGACCTTGCCTTCGAGGTTGGTGGGGACATTGGAGGTACGGGCGTTGGTTGCGTGGCCACTGGCGCCATTTCCATTTACAGCAGCTTCGTTCATGTCGACCATGGTGAATATTAAGCTCAGGATCAATAGGTTCAGGCGTACTAAGTATGCTCAAGGATGGGCGCTACGCTTTGGGAATCGCAGTATCAGTACCAGAAGTAGCAGGTTCGTGTCCTCCATAGAATATATGTTCTGCGAAGATTCTACGGGAGCCGGCATATGCGTCTGTAGAGGCTCGTTCAACGGTGTTCAATAGCACGGTATTCTCAAACCCACTCTTGGACCCCCAGAGCGGCCCGCTCGAGCGATCTGAAACGTGCCGCTCGGTCGTTATAGACGTTACTCTGCTGTGTGCAGACGGTCACGACAGAGCTTTCAAACATTACCTAAACGCATATTTCGATGACCGACCGGCAAAAGGCCGAAATCCGGTGTCCAGAATTCGAGAAGCAGTGGGATTTTGCGAACGCGTCAGCAGAGCGAACACCACGTTGGAAAGTGCAGAACATGACGAGCCTATCGGGGCACGCCGGAGATCAAAGCTCCAATGACTTTGCTGTCGACACATACACACGCTGACTGAGGCTCCATGTACAGTCTGGTCGTACACTTTTACATCTCATCAGGCCCAGTATGTGGCCAGGGGAGACATCTGCTCTTCGAATCTATCAGGAGCCATTCCATCGAATACTAGAACTTCGCTCATAATTCGAGCGACTGCCATGGCCGAAGTTAGCTATACAGATGGGATCACGCCACCAAAAGAAAATGTCGGCCCTGGCGAGACAACACCTCAGACCAATCCTTCGATGATAGAAGAGGTTGAAGAAAGGACTACGGCGACGACAGGAATTGATGCGATTTCGCCGCAGATGCCCGCAACACAGGCATCAACCGAAGAGATGCCGGCACCAGAAGCATTCGCACCACGTGATCTTGCTATGGAAAGCAACCTCATGACGACAGCGGAAGCTCCCTCGATAGAGCATGGCACGAGCAACACAGTCCCCTCAGCCGCTGGAGTAGCAGCCGAACATTCCACCGCCTCCGTCACAGCAGCAGGAGCTGAAACCTCATCAGGATACGCCGTTCCTCTGGTACCAGCAGCGGGAGTCGAGACCCCATCAAAACACTCAGACACACATGGACACGCTACCGAGCTTCCCCATCAATGGGACACTTCGGCTACAAGGGTGGCTGGTACGTCCGGCCGCGACCCCTATCTCGAAGATCACATTCGATGGTACGCACCTGCATTTTGCCTCTGTTTACCTCATTCATGATCAGATGCATCCGATGCAGTCTGAGATTGAACATTCCCTCAGCTCTAGAATGTGGTTCCCCATCTGATTTTATGGGGATCAGATTACCTTACACTCTCAGAGATTACGTTTGAATGGGGTGACAGCTACGACTGCAAGGACTGGATGCGTCTGGGAGCAATACTGGCGCCTCATCTGATGGTAAGTTCTGGTCATCCCTACCACGGTTCCGGTTCGACCGATTGCGTTGCCAACAACGATGACCTTAGGTCGATTACACGGAAGTCAACTGGCACAAGTGGGACTCGATGCCCGCCTCGGATTTCGTGGGTATTCTGTCACACATTGGCTTTGTCGGCGACCCTCTTGTGCACACGCAACATCACATCGGGGCGTCGAAATGGCAGAAGATTTCCAGCGAGGAGGTGATTGGTCATCACCAGCTCCGAGCTGCACATCAACGATATACCAACCTCGACCTCAACGTGGTGGAGAACAAGGGGCACGGACATGCCATGGTGAAGCATTACTATCGGAAGGTGAATGGGGAATGGAAGCTGGCAGGGCTGAGACCGGCGGTAAGGTGGAACGAGTTTGAATTTGACAAGGGTCTCAGAGGGTCCCGGTGACATGGAAATTGGGAGAATGGAGAATGAGGCAGTCTAAGAGGCTCTCTACGGCATCTGATGTTGTTGTTCTCGAGAATACTGTACGCTGCGCACACTGTATCACATCGAACTCTTCATCTCTGCCCAAACCAATCTCCACGGATGCCATCCGTGGATCGGCTGCGGGTCCACTTGGCCCGTCACCCTGGGTGGTGGCAGGTAACTTGTCGCACTGGCCAAAGTCTATGGCCTAGCTCGGAGCGGCTCCTGTGACGGAACATGGATGTGCTGGAGCGGTGACAGTAGCGGACGCTTTGATCGTCCACCCCTGCCCCCCTACTAGCTTTGGGCCCCTACTAGAGTACATGCGAAGTGCGAACCTTCGCAGGAAGCCTTCTTAGTGTGCCGGCAGTAGCGCTGGATCCGGATCTGGTCTTTGGTCCGGGAAGGGGGGACTCGAGCCTAAAGTCCTAAAGTGGCTAACTCCGCTCAGATCGGCCGGCTATCTCACCCTGCTTGTTAGCGTGGAGATAACGGCGATTGCCGCCAGCACTTGCCCGACTCTATTCCGACCTCACTCTCCTCCTCCAGAATGCCTTCTGCCCAACTCCGTCTCTCCAACCACGCTTCATGACCGAACACTGCATGACAAGGGCATTTCATTAACTTCCATCCAGTCTAGATCCTGCTCCTGGCCTCCCATCACTTCTCTACGGGAACACCACCGTGCTGAGAGCTCCTGATGCTGACCGATCATGACTTCTATATCTGCTTATCGTTCACCTCCGAGACTCCGTCGCCGTCTCTCAGAAACACGAGGTATCTCAATGAGTCTACAGTCATTCACCATACCCTTACTCCACACCCAACGACCACCCAATCACTATGATGAGCTCATCGTCGAGGGAAACGTCGCCACTTCCCACGGGGACCCATGCCAGCAGATTGCGTATGCGGACTCTCGCTGAAACAACTGTCTCCTACGCTATCCCTCCCGCAATGATCAAGGCCTCAAGCCTCATAAACTTGACTGCCTTACATTCACGGGCACACTTTCCTACACTCTGCCATTCTATTCGGCCCACCTTCCTCCCGCACACATGGTCTCTTCCGTCTTTCGTTCTTGTTTCATCGCTTCATGTTCATGAACGCGCCTTTTTCGTTCCCCTTCGTTCTGTCCAATTGAATTGTACCCACCCTTTTGACATCCGTTCTCTATGACGGATCCCAATCCATACCCTAAAGTCGACTATGGACGGAATATCAATTCGCCTGACGTGCTCATCATTGGTGCGGGAATCTCAGGTATCAATGCCAAGAGCGAGCCGCGCTGCGACTGTTCTCTTCCGGTCCGTGCCGAGATGTGCATGCTGATGAGGATGGATAGGGTTATGCACCGCCATCGACATGATCAAGAGCGGCCAAGGTCGGAATTTCGTTATTGTCGAGAGGGGCACCCAAGTTGGCGGGACGTGGAACGATAATGTCTACCCTGGCTGCTGTTGCGATGGTACAGTCATTCTGTCATTCTCTTGTCACGATTGCCATTGTGTCACCACACGGGCCAATCTAACACCTTGCAGTCCTCAGTCACCTCTACTCCTACTCCTTTGAACCCAATTGCAATTGGACGCGCGAATATCCCGGCCAAGAAGAAATTCAAGACTACCTCATATCCGTTGCTACCAAGTATTCGCTCTACGCCCACATTCGCTTCTCCTCCTCTGTCATTGAGTCCCGCTGGGATTCCAACACTTCGTCATGGCGCACCATAGTCCGCCGTTGCGGCCAAGAGGCCGAGAACGGCGAATACTATACGATAGCGTCATCCTTCCTCGTATCAGCCGTTGGCCAGCTGAACGCTCCCAAACACCCAGAAATACCAGGCTTGGACGAATTTGAAGGCAAGGTCATGCATTCGGCGCGCTGGGACTGGGACTATGATATCCGCGGTAAAAGAGTGGGGATCATAGGCACAGGTGCTACAGCAGCACAGATCATACCTGAAATCGCTCATCAAGTCGCCAGCCTTACGATCTTCCAACGCACGCCTGCTTGGGTGATGCCGCGACATGACAAACCCATTCCTCCTGCCCGCCGCGCAATGTACAGATACATCCCTTTCGCCCGTCGCCGCTACAGGGCAAGTCTGATGGATTTCCGCGAGGGAGTCTTCGACGCGGCGTACAACCCTGAAAGCGCCAAACACTCTCATGTTGCCTCAATATCCAGACAGCACATGAGGACCCAACTTCCCTCCTGCGCAAGTACAAAGCTGAGAGCGGCGCTGACGCCAGATTATCCGTTCAGCTGCAAACGGATCATTGTCTCAGACGATTTCTACCCGACACTTCTACAGCCTAACGTCTCGCTCGAGGTCTCTTCGATATCACACATTACGTCTACCGGCATCCAAATGAAGAGCGGAAAACATCATGATGTCGACCTCTTAATTCTGGCTACGGGATTCAAGACGACGCAATTCATGTACCCCATTCGTATCTTCGGCTCCCATGGCGTCTCCTTGTCGGATATCTGGGCTGCTAACGGTGCGTCGGCATACTTAGGCATGACAGTGCCGACCCTGCCTAATTTTGGCATGCTGTATGGTCCGAACACGAACCTCGCGCACAACAGCTTGATCTTGCAGATTGAAGCGCAGAGCCTATACATCAACTGCCTGATTGGCAGTGTCCTCGCGTCCAAACGGGACGGACACACGCTCACGCTGCAACCGAAACCGAATGTGGTCGAGGGCTACAACAGGGAGGTGCAGTCGAGGTTGGGCGAGAGCACATTTGCCGATCCCAGATGCACGAGCTGGTTCAAGGACGAGAAGGGGCGGATCACGACGAATTGGTGTGGGAGTGCCGTTGATTATCAAAGACGGACCAACTTTGTCGATTGGAGTGACTATGACATCCTTGACGGCGAGGGCAACCAGATTGAAAAGAGAGGGCAGACGAGATGGAAGAGGAGGGTTGAGGAGACGCAGGTTAGCGATCGGACGCTGGCGATTGGAGCTGGGCTTACAATGCTGGCCGTGATGGTGGGCTTGGCGGGTTGGAACTGGGGGTGGGTATGATGACAGGTCCGGAATGATGAGGGATCCTGGTTGATGAAGGACAGGGGCTGGAGTCCTTGTTTTCCCATCTAGACCGCGGCATTTGCGAGCATTGGAATGTCAGAAAGAGCGGGACGGATACATGATGCGTGGAGATGAGCAGGTATTTAGATTGACCCATCGAACGAGAATTATGGACTCCCATTTGTGTAGAGTACTGCGCTCTTAATATTGCTACCTTGGTTCCATTGAGAGGGTACAATTCAGGCTCTCATTCCCAGGGTTTTTTTTGTTTTTTTTCACTTGTACCTTTTTTGGGGGACTGGTTGGATGTGATGTGATGCGATGTATATGTGCTGATGAATTACTATGTGATGGATGTGTATGTATGCGTGTATGTGATGGATGTGTATGTATGCGTGTATGTATGTGTAAGGTATGTATGTAAAGGAAGGAATGTTCATTGTTCTTATGGTTGTGACTTGATCGTCGTGAGATTTAGGGGAGAATGGTGTGTGGATTGGCATAAGTTAGTGTGGAATAGAAAGTATGTGGAACTGTATGAAGGATGGTGTCGAATGGATAGGTGTGGAGTTGGTATATAATGGTATATCAGTAGCATGTGCATGGTCATTCGCGGGTTTTTCAAAACGGCATCCTCGATGCCGTCCGTCATCTGACATGATGGAGATGGGATCGCTTGTATTTTTTGAAAATTAATGCGATTCACCATATATTTATTATCGTGTTGCAAAAGGAATGAATCTGAAAAAGATATTATTGATTACTCTACTCCCTAGGGAATTACCTAGGTCGAATTATTGACATCTCACAGACGAATGACAGCGGGGTACACTTCTCATCCTCCTGCCTCTCTCTCTCTCTCTCTCGATTCGGAATATACTACCTCCACCTTCCCTACACTATGGCCTCCACAATCCTCTTCTTTCGTACCCACTCTCCGACGCTAGGGGATAATGCGGATTGCACAGACTGGCGCTTGGTGTCGCTGGGTCTGCTGGACTTGGCTGGACGCCGAAGCCGGTCTGGTTGTAGGCAGAGCAGGTTGCGTTTGGGAAGGCCCAGTGTGCGCATGTGCTATATACCGTTAGTCCTCGCCATTCGGACACCTTCTTTGATACCCAATGTATGGATTATCGAGGAGTGGGATGCGAAGACGAGGGCATAGCACTTACGTATCATCTCCACACATCGCTTGCAATTCGCTCGGCTGATAGGGAGCGATTTTCTGTGCAGGAGAGCACTTTTTGTTGAAGATGTTGTCGAGGGCGATGCCGATGGAGATGGCGTCGCCGACATGGGTGGTGAGGTCTGGGCCGGCGACACCGAGCGAGACGGCGGCGTCGTAGATGGTGTGGATGAAGTAGTGCATGGACGGTGCGGGGAGGTCCATGAATCTGTGAACCTGTTTCACTTGATGAGTACGTGGAGGGATTTCTGGGAAAGCAGAGAGAGGATGTACCTGTGCCTGCGAAGACGAGCCCGTATATTTTGGAAATTCGGGCGATGAGCAGCCGAGTATGATGCCAAAATACTCATACAAATGGGTCATTAGTCTATACTGGTTGGAATTGGTATCCCATGCTGGCACATTACTCAACAGCGCCGGCGTACTCCCTCCGTCCAAGAAATTAACCGCTGTTGCTTTCCCACCCCGGTTGTTGGACTTGTACGTTCCGTTGAAATATGGTACCAGATTTATCGGCGTGACTGTGAAGCATGGATCTCTATACACAGCATTCGGGTCCAGGATACCGCTGGATTGATAGCTGCCGTTGGGGTTTGCGGGCCAGAGATCTGGAAGGGGGACGTAGTCTCCTGTGAAGGCCAGGTTGACCAGTTTGGTGATCCAGGCGTATTGGCTGCTGTTGGCGGGGGTGTACTTTTCGCAGATGGTGGCGTTGGTGGGGCTTAGGGTGTGTGGGATCAGGGAGTAGAGGGGGAGGGTGGCGACTTGGACGGGGAGGAGGTTGCATTGGTCTTGGGCGGCGACGAGGGCAAGGTGGAGGACGAGGAGGAGAGAGACGAGTAGGGTCATTTTGGTGGCAGGAGATTGAGGTTCCTGATTTGCTAGGAAGGGTTTGTTGACTGCAGAAGGGCAGATGGAGAGATGGGATTGTAAAGGCGGTGGATGAGTTGATGCATAATCTCAAAGGCGAAGCAATGACCATTGAAGACGAGAACGGCGCCCTACACACCTTTGCCAGACTTCAAATGACCTGAAGACGATGTCTCCAACGTAGACGATAAGCCCATGGCAGCAAAGAGACCGACACCGTCCATTACGGATAGTAATTTTCATGCTCTTCGTCTGTCGTCAGTATCCTCACCTGATGGGCCGTCAAGGTCCAGGCCAGATCAACAAGCAACTTCTTAGAGGATCTGATCTGCCCACGTTGCTTCGGAGATCGAGTATCCGCATCGCATTGCAGAAGACGCGATGCCGGTCAACGAAGCATGTGAGTCAGTATATCTCCGAGGTGCAGCAGTAGCGTGCATCGTCGTATCGGTCGACGAGACCACATGCGAGCGTTGAGAGGATGTGCATCCGGTCGAGCGATTGCGGATACTGAATATCCCGTGGGATCCATGAGGAGCGAGGAGGATGGGCGGTCAACGGGACATTGGGCGAAAGCATGCGGCCTTGTCCCTCGTCTCGACAGCCACGTCTTGGATTCCCGGACACGGGCGGAAACATTGAAGAGCGTGGGGGTCTACGGATAGCCGTGTGAGTGGGTGTGACTGTGTGGATGAGAAAGAGGAAGCGGATGAGGAAGAGGGTGTAGTGGGACAAGGCAAGGGAGAAGGGCGGCGTGAGGCTTGATCGGGAAGGCTGTGCCGCCAAGACTTGTAGGGCTGGCATGGATAGTGCCGGATGTTCACTTCACTCCTCTTCAGGCCGTGTCAGATGTACAACATACATATCACTGAAGAGCCAATAAATCGAATCAATCGTTATTATGGATTATCATTACTAACAAGCCATGAGCCTCAATCCCACGTCAGCCACCATCAGTCAATCGACTATACGAAGATATCACACCGGATTACCAAATGCTAAACATCTGTAGGCGGGTAAGGGTAGGAGCTGAATGGAAAATTCTTCTAGAGCACAATCGCGTATAAACACAGACACACTACAAACCAGCATCGATCTGATCAACCATGGCACCGCCCGAGTAAGCAGCCCAATTCCGGCAATTCTCGAAACTGGTAGACGGAATTGGAAGATTTTTGATGTCGTCGGGGCGTTCCAGGAAGTTGGCGTTGAGTCCTCCGGATATGTGCCACGCGATGTGACAGTGCATCGGCCATACGCCAGGGTTGTCCGACGCCCACTGAATAACCAGGTATCCGCCTGCCGGCAGGATATGGGTGTCACGCCGCTGAGGGTTGCTCGGGTTGACGATGCTACCGTCCCAGGTGCCGGAGCCTGCCGCGAGTGCTTGCCTACGAGTGACCTGTCAGAGGACATCGCCTGAATGTGGAAAGAGGCGACTACTCACATCTCATGTCCGTGAAGATGCCAAGGGTGGCTGGTGGGAGTGTGATTGTTCAACACGACCCTGATAGTGGTGTTGGACCCTGTGTTGTACACGTTCCATTCAGGGTCCATTGGATACGAAGTGTTTCCAGTACTGGCCAAGAGCAAGATTGGGTTGTTGAAGTTGCCACGGAATCCAGAATCGTTGATAGTCCAGATGAGGTGCCCAGTGGAATTGATGGTGAAATTGACATTGAGATCGATCGTGGTGGTAGGATCGCCTGCAATGATTGGGTACTCGGGAATACTGATCCCAAGATCATCATTGTCGCAGGGTGGGCTTGTGTCGACGTGAGCCACTGAATTGTTGCCCGGTGAGGCCGTGGTGTTGGCATTTTCGTAATAGATGGTGGCAAGAGCCAGAGGCTGATTACTGGGCTCCGTGCAATCGCCGCTACTAAGCATGGACCGCATCCAAACGGCATCGGTGGATTTGCCGGTAGCCTCGACGACTACGTCGCTACGTTGACCAACCTGCATAAAAGTCAGTGTGTAAGCATGGAGTATCGATGAGGGAACATACCGCGAGTGTGACAACATTAGTGGTGTAAGGCTTAACGGGGATGAAATCATTGGCGAAGATGGTCATATTGTGATTATCAATGCTGAATTTTTGGATGCCTGCCACGCCAGTGTTGATCAAGCGTAGCCTGTGCTTCTTTCCACTGACAAATTTAAATTTCGACAATCCTGCGTTATTGACACAAGCACCTGAGGTACTGCTTGATGTGCCGTTTGAATTGCTACTCGATGCGCTGTTTGACGTGCTGTTACTACACTGGAAATTCATTTTGCCATTGATGAGATTGTTGTCGGATGCGGGCCGGATCTTGGTGAGATCGTTACCCATCACGTCCGTCAAAATATCGAACTCTTCCCTATGATAGTAATCATTGAGGGTTACAGGACCCAAGTCAATGTCATACTCGGCATTGCTTGGTCCATGAATGATCATGGGTCCCCAAGTGCCGTCGACATATTGACTTGAATAATGCGAGTGATACCAAGTAGTTCCGTAAGGAGTTGCTTTGAAGCTGTAAGTGTAGCTTGAGGCGGGAGGGATGGGACACATGGAGACGGAAGGTGTTCCGTCCATCCACTCTGACTGCTGTTGAAGGAATCCATGCCAATGGAGACTCGTGCCTTCTTCAGGATTGGTGATTTCGTTGTTGACGGTTACTTGTATTGTGTCTCCCCAGTTTGCTTCAATGGGCGGCTACAGAACCCTTCGTCAGTAACGGCAGATGAGACTTCGGCGGCGAACTCACGCCTGGGTATTGCCCATTCACTAGCAAAAGGCTCTTCGAGTATCCATCAGGTGCCATTACCCCTCGAGCAATTGTGAAATCATAGGATCGAACCACACCAGTATCAGGTGCTTGTTTGTATGGGTCCGAATTCGAGGTACTTTTCGTTCCCCATGGGTAGCCGTTCACGATTGGCTAATACATTCAGCCAAATGCACCTGGATCGGCAAAAAGACCATACATTGTTTGTCATAAAATGCGGCCATTTGGGAGCTTGCAATGTACCCCATTGGGAGTTACCTGATTGGTACCGTCAGTAAGACTCTTCGCGGCGCGAGCCCTGAACGAAAGTTTCGGGTCTGCGAAGAAAAGGAGACGTGCCGTTTGTCCATGTCTGAGGAAGAGTTGCAACAAGGGCGGTAGTGCCAGACAACAACGTTGAAATGACGGTCATCTTCGTCTAAAGAAAATGCACGTGGAAACAGACGGAGAGACAATATCGAAGAGGACGTAGGCAGATATTTGTAGGACGCGACTGTTGACGAAAGACACACGTGTAGTGCTCATTGACCTGGAACTAGATCACAAGGAGTAACGACCGAACGTGCTAGCATGGACGATTTGTGTTGATCGTGCCTTTGTTGGCCAGTTGCTCCTTGGCTAAACCACATATCCGGCCGTTCGAGGACTGTGAATGCAAGGAAGCGGCCAAAACAAGGTATCCAAAGCCCATTCACAGGCCCGGGAAGGCCTAGCTCGTAGCCACAAATTGCAGAAAGGTCATGATATCCTGAGGGACCATGAGATCAGTACATTGCTGGGTTCTTCGGTCGAGATTACGGCGTCATCAGCAGGACCATTCGAGACAATGAGTGGTGTAGACCACACTGTCGAGCCAGGAATCATTAATCTTGGAGACTTTCGAGATGACCGAAAGCTGCATGAGCGAAGTCTGGGCGAGACTTGTCGGTGTTGGGATTAGCGCATCTTGATCATTCATCCAACAATGATTGATCTTGCCACACACAACAGGACACACCGACCATGTGTCAGTCACGTTGGTTGTAGAGGCTCCCTTCGAGTTACACTGCCATGCAGCAGGAGCACTCGCGTGCATGGCGAATCTCTGAAGAAGGCAGGGTATCTGCTTCGGGTAACTTCACTTTATTGACTTAAGTAGAACAATGATGTATACACGAGGGCCTCGGTGAGCAGGACACAAGAGGATCAGCCCCTCTACCTCATAATTGTAGCAGCCAATATCATTGTCCGACTGATTGTATTTGTTGTCGCCCTGCCGTTCTTACGCCGTCTCCACCATCTCCAGCAGTGGCAGGCAGAAGCCAGATGAATCAATCCCTACCAGCGAAACCACCGCACGTGTGTTGCAGAATAATTCGGACACTTGGTGGGTGATCAATTGTTCTCTTCGACGCCAGCATTGCCAGAGCCAAACAAATCTGTGGAGATCCGCAACACGACCAAGTTGTGTCTATTTGCAACATCTTGCGGCCTCGAGACTTCTCCGCTCCCTGTAGGGCTCATGCTTATCAGAAAGGCCTACTGTTACGACGTCTGCGGAAGCTTGAGGCCGCTTTGGAAGCAGACCTGATAGCTGTCACGACCCACTGATTTTGAATGCAATGTGTCCAAAAAGCTGAGAGTGGACGCTTGCTGAGGCCTATATTGGTGCCTCTTTGCTAGAGTGTAGGTCTGTTTATAGACGAAGTTTCTCCGATTCCCATGAAGTCATGGCCTATTGTTCTCAGTGACCGAAGCCATCTCACCCTTTCAGACCGTATGCCATTCGGGCCAGTACTCGGAGAGCTGTTTGAAGCGCTCTGAGAGGCTGGAGAAAAGCGAGCCGTAATTTGATGTTTGTGGGATTCTCGCTCTTTCTCTCCCAGTCTTATGGGAACCTGATCCGCTTTCGCGAGGCATCCTTCCCCCTTTTTCTTGCTGGGCGGTCTCCGACTCGGCAATATCCTGACCGCACCTGGTCACACAAACTCCAATAAGCCAGTTCATGGATGCACCATTAGTGGGCGATGCCACGATCGGGAGTGTCGAAGTGCAGAGGATCGCGTTGTGGGCCGAGGTGGGAGGGCTAATTGAGGTCTCGAGAGGGAGCAGAGGTTGATTTGAGCCGCGGTAGGATCTGCGAATCTCTTGCAAGACACCTCTCGGTTGTGCTACTCGGAGGTCAGTACGTTTGAAGAACCCCTGTAATCCATCTATGCATCAGCTGAATATCTGTCAACTCCCGCCTCAGCATCTCCTCGAGTCTGAACCATGGCAATGCGATATGGGATCAGTGCCATTGATTAGGGGCGACAAGAAGGCTTTCGCAGACGCTGCCGCATGCATGGCCACCTTTTTCCATTCGCAAAGCTTTGTCCAGCAAGGAACGCTGGAGCTTGCTCATGGTCG
>JAABUW010003234.1_pt1 | contig 23498 bp, 26 predicted proteins | sample 5560081 | NCBI WGS metagenome assembly JAABUW01 (sample SAMN10711882, study PRJNA513363) | rock metagenome | isolation source: Antarctica rocks | place: Antarctica: Victoria Land, Knobhead sud | reverse complement strand
TGCATCAACTTGCGGTACTGCCGTGAGCGTTTTCCCCTCATCCTGACAGCATGTGGGCTTAATTAAACCAAAAATATCATGGCGTGAAGTGATAAGATGCTGCAGCTTCGAATATTTAGTTAAGCGAAAATATCGATACCGCCCATCAATATGCTGGGATTCACAAGCTAGGGCTGCGCTACTGTAAACACGATATGACAGCTATGATATATCAACATGAGTTGGCGAAGATGAATATCAGGAAGATCAGAGGCTTGAATTAGAAATGGGCGCCATGCCTCAAGTCTCACGACTGTTCGCCGTATGTACTATCTACAAGTCCCTCTTGTGTCCCCCCTTATGTGTCAACTTTATACACCTCCGTCCATTTGATTTATGGTATGATATGAGAAAGAACACTGCCTTATGATAAGCAGGCATGGTTGGGGTACCTCGTTCCCTCTTGGGATCTTTATAAATCTTAATGTCCTTTGTAACAATAACCTTCTTCACCTCGCCGTCCTGATCGACACAGGGCTCTGGGAGCTTCACATCAATGCTGTCGATAGCGGTCTTTGCAGCCTTCCTCTCAATGTCCACGGCATCCTAGGGTCCGTACGCCTTACCTAGAACGCCCTGTAGATCGTTATTTACTAAAATTTGGCAGGATTATGAGGAAGACTAACGATTTCATAGAATGCATGAAAATGATCTCAATTCATCATACAGACCTTAAGACATTTGTTTAACGGCTCGTTCTGTCTATTACAGAGCTGAGGGTCAAGTAGATGTAACGGCATGTTACTACCTTTGGAGCGTCGGCCTCGACAATCCACCAGTCAGAATTGTCCAAGTGAGTGAACGGTATCTTCAACGGTTGGGCCCGCGCTTCGTAGCGAGCCGCTGGTGCTTTTGGCTTTAATACCCTCTGTTGAAGTGTGGTGCTCTTGTGAGAATCTGCGGAGAGAGATTAGGGGCGAAGGCCAGGAAATTTCATCCCTTTCGTCTTCTGCACAATCCAGCCACAACGCTAATATCATCCATCTTGCCTAAACGTGATATTAGTGAAAATTATTTGGGCCCTACAAAATTGATGATACTGACCTCCTTCCATCGCCAGACCTTCCTCAATTGCTCTTTCCATAAAAGGGCTTTCCGCGAATGGATCTTGGGCGATAGCTCTAGCAGCCTTCATCAGTTCCTCAGCCACATAGAGCATACCACCCTCCGCTCCACCAGTGCGATCTCCTGTTGCTTCACCAACCTCTCCAGACTCCCATTTGCGGATACTGTCGGCAACGTTCTGAACCACTTCGTGTTCCCAAAGATTGTCCACTACTCCATCTGACAAAGCCAGCACTACATCGTTTTCTTCAATATCCACCTTGTCCATGACTGCACTCACATTTGGAGTATCTGGGCTGTTTGTGCCCAGCTGCCGTGGGCAGTCAAACCAATGCCATTGCTCGGAAGTCTTGTAGACAAGTTCTTGATCCCTTGGGCGCATTACCATGACTTGTGAATCACCTAGATTTGTCACGTATAACCTTGGCTGCACGGCTGACTGTATCATTTTATAGTGAAGTAACGCAGCACAAGCTGTTGTGGTGCCATGCCACTCGTTTGGAGACGTAGTGGCAGCCAAAGTCTGCTCGTACGCTTTCTGCAGGTATTCGACAGGCTTTGGCTCCGGGGAAGATGAATCAATCATATGAACCGATGCATCTCTTTCGATCTCTAGAGCCCAGAAGTGCAATATCAATCTTGACCAGAGCCTACGCTGGTCAGCCCTCTCAATTCTAGCGTGGCCTGATTAGTCTTACGCAGCATGGCCCTTGGGCCTCGTAGCCCATGCTCCAACCCCGTCATTTGCCCCTATAAAATTCTCGCTAACCAGAATAGCATCATCCCCATTGGTTATGGCCCTTATCATCTCTCCATTGACGTACGATCGTCGATCTCTGCTGCGATTGTGCGTGCTTAAAGGGTCCGAAAACGAGCCAGATGGCAGGGAAAGAAATGGAGGTGGGAACGGGCGAGAAGGTCGCTTGGCAAACAGCGCATAACCGGTATCGAAGTAAAACGGTGATTTCGACGTTGGAGGTGCCTCAACTGGCAGAGGAGTCTTCGTACCGGTGCTGGATTGAGATGCGGAAGACCTCCATCGCGTTTGTATTAGAAAAAGATGGAGTTGCAAACTTCGCGAAGTATATGAAGGTAGAGGTAGTGATCTGGAGAGGCGCATCCCGGCTTTCAACGAGTGGCAAAGAGAATGTCGGGAGGAGGTCGAAACGTGTCAACAACGAGAATATCCTTCTACCATGTTCAATTAATTGCAAAACAATGCAAGCAATGTCTCAGCTCCTTGGGAGTTCTCGATTTTTCTTTGAAGGTACGCGCTTCTCTGTTCGGATGTTTCTGTAAAGCAATGGAAGGTACGGATGTATGGCAGCTCGCATCTGGATACTTGTCGGAGATAAGCGTTATTCTATATGGTACCTCCGTAATCCGCATTTTGTACAGACCCTAAAAAGTATTGATACGACCGCGTTGATTCATTCAAGTCACTCTTTATACATGGTCTTGTTCAAAGCTATAAGGTGGAAAATGGGAAGAGCGCTGGCTCAGACGCAGGTTGGGTCTTCAATGCTTTAACAGTTACTGAATCCGCGCACTGAAACCATGGATCTTCTTGCTTCTCTGGAATCAGCCTCAAGGCTTGTCTAACCAACCGAAACATGAAATATGCCCGATTGAACATCCCCACAAGGTTGGCTGGGATCTACGGATGGAACTTTACATCAGATTTGGGAAAGGGGTACTATGTATCATGGTTTGGCTGTCAACGAAATCTCGTTCCCCAAGAATCATCATGAGCAGCAGGAACAGATGTGGTTGTGAGGGTATTCAGATGGATATCTACTTTATTTCGGAACTTTTCATTAGATAGCCCCCTGGCGGGTCTATAGGCGGTAGCAGAAGAGGACACAAGTAGGCTTGAAACGCAAAAGAAGTCATTACTCATGAAAGCAGTCAATATATTCATGATTCGGTCTGCAAGAACTTCGTATGCATGTTCAACCTGCAGCGTAACAGCATGTACGGAGTACTGGCGGCGAACAGCGGCGGAGATTACTGAAAGGGCTTCTGGCAAGATGTTGAAACGAAGAACAATACTGTGCAGAGGTAGATGCCCGTTGGTATTGCCGGTGCTAATTGGAAGGACTGTCGAATCATGACGCTTCGTCTCCTGTCCTAATAGTCCCTTCTAAGTGTTGTGTCAGGCCGCTGAGTTGCGTCGTCAGCTCCGGAAATGTGGAATTTTCTACGGCAGGTCATAGGGTAAACGAAACATATTTGTGTCAAAGCGAGTGACTCTTCTGGTGTTGGAAGTCCAGCCTGGCAGCCACTCCACACTCTACAGCGTGTGTGTTGATAGCTCACAGATGTTGATAGGTCTGTCAAATAAGAGAAAGTGTAGGTGAGGTGGTGAGGTGGACAGCTGGAGAGCTGCTGACACTTTTGAATGGGGAAAGCGCTAAGCAGGTGGATGACGCCGGTGGTGGTCGGCGGATTATTCCTCTTCGACTAGTTAAATTTCTCCGGACCTGGCACGCCTGGTTCCTTGGTCTTCGTAGAAAATGCTGCCAAGAGTATAAAATCACTTCATTCTCATGGATTTCTAGTTCATCGTGTGTTTTCTGTCTGCATCGCCAGTTCAGCTGACCGAGAACCCTACGTGTGTAGAAATAGAACGGCTGAATCCTACTGAAAAAGCCTCAATGCAACTCACTTATACATCCGAGAATCCCGCCGCTATATACCGCTCGCTCTACTTATTGACCTGGTCTATATCGTCACTTCCTTCTCTTTTAGAATATAGTTGGAAGCTTTAAGATCCTTCAGAATGGGTCGTTCTCGAGGTACTATCCACACGTGCTACGTAGTTTTTTGATATGCACTGCTAATCCCTTGCATAGTCATGTCGTTCATGTCGGCGTTTGGAGCTCCCCGGTCTCCAACTTCAGCCTCAACGCCCTCCAATCCACCACCTACACAACAAGACGTTCATTACTCATCTTCTCCACATCATCTCGAAGGACCAGCCCGCGATTCCCCAACACCAAGACCCAAGACCGAGCGCCCAATCTCAAGGCCGATGTCAATGGTCCAAACATACCAACCCCCTTTGATGGAGATCGCTGAGGATACGATCCCCGAGCTCCTTCCCATCTTCACATTTCTTAACAGCCATTCCAACAAACTATATCAGGAAGGCTATTTTTTGAAGCTGAACGATCTGGACTCGCGTAGGTTCTAAGACGGTTCATGCCACACTTCTCGCTAATGCCTTATACAGATGGTCGGCCAAACGCGGACAGATCATGGACTGAGTGCTTTGCTCAGCTTGTTGGTACTATACTCTCTTTATGGGATGCAGCTGCTCTTGATGCAGCGGGCCAAGATGGAGAGGTGGCGCCTCACTTCATCAATCTCGCAGATGCCTCGATTAAAATGGTCTGCACTCATTTTGTTTCCCAGAGAATTCTTGTCATTCGCTGACTATTAGCCTTAGATCGAGACGTTACCTACTCGTTCACAAGATGTGCAGCCACTGCAGAATGTCCTCAGCATATCAACTGCTGGCAAGAATCGATACCTCTTCCATTTCAACTCTCTGCACTCTCTTACGCAGTGGACAGCGGGTATTAGGCTAGCGATGTTCGAGCACGCCACATTACAAGAAGCCTACACGGGCTCTTTGATAGCAGGAAAGGGAAAAACTTTGAACAATATCAGAACTATCTTAGATAGGACAAAACTGAAGACTGAAGATTGGACCAGGGTACGGTTTGGAGCAGGGACTCCCTGGAGGCGTTGCTGGTGTGTAATATCGCCCCCGGACGAAAAGGATGTTCAAAAACAGAATAAATCTCTCAAGAAAAAGTCCGCGTATGATCGTCCAGCGCCAGCTCTCAAAGGAGACATCAAGTTTTACGACACGAAGAAGACCAAAAAAACGATGCCTATCGCAACAATTAATGACGCATATTCAGCCTATGCCATTTATCCTCAATCAAAGCCCCTTATCGATCAGTCCACGTTGGTCAAGGTGGAAGGAAATATCACGATACATTCCACGCCCGAGACAACTACTGAAGGCTTCGTCTTCGTCATGCCAGAGGTTCACCCTGGAGTAAACGGGTTTGAGATAATGCTCCGATGGCTTTTCCCACTTTACGATGTTTTCACGCTCTACGGACGGCCGAACCGTCTTGTTGCGGATACGCTGGACGTACGGAGTCTGATGTTTGCTCTGCCTCAGGAAAGGAGATATGGGTACCTCGAAATACTTGATGTGGCACAGCTGATTCACGAACCTGGCAGTCAGACCTGGAAAGAGATGGAATGGAGAAGAAGGCTGAAGGAGCTGACTTCCTCCAGGATTGCAAAGTTACAATCTAGTGGGAGCCGGCCACGAAGCAGAGCGAGCACCAACCGCGGACATAGAAACAGTCTTCCTTCACGCGCCGGAACTCTGCGCTATGAGGATGGCGCTTCCATAAAATCAACGCCCTCCATAAGGAACGAAAGCAGTCCGTTTCCTCCACCCCATCATACAGGATCCGCACCACCAGCAGAAAGCCCATTCCTGCCGCCACGAGACAATCTCAGGCATCAAAGGTCTGTTTCGGAAGTAACACCCTTCTCTATGCCTCCAAATCAACGGTCTCAACGGTACCAGGAAAGCCAGCAAAATTATGCACCTTCGAGGTTGTCGTACGAGGCCACACCAACTGACATGCCTTACGAAGAACCACCACCCGTACCCCCTGTTCATGGTGTCTCCATTGGCGCAGTAGCTCGCAATCCTCAAATGCAGAGATACGCTGCCGAGCTGGAAGGTCCAAACGATCGCAGTAGCTCAGAAAGCGAGAGACGGTTCCGAGCAGATGTCGGACCCGAAGCCCAGGAAATCCGCCACGACCTCCGGCCAGCTTCACCGCCGACGCCCGTCGTTGCACCGCCTGTATTTGCCCATGAGCCGGGAGCCAGGCCGCAAAGAAGGCCGGAACTCTCCCCTGAATTGCGTCGCGCTACTAGTCGAATGTCTATTACTACACTCGCTCAGCTGGCTGACGCGGGACAGCTTTCTAATGGCGAAACTGTAGCAGCTGCAGGGGCAGCTGCAGCTTGGAGAAACAATGGCCAGCAGAGGAATGAAGGATATTCGGAGGATCATGGGCAACGTGGGGTAATTGACGACACTGGCAAGAGTGGGACATCTGCTGATTTGTCTTTTGCTGGTGAAGGGATGGTACTAGGCAACGCTGGCCAATATACCACGAATGATTCACGATCGCAATTTTCTAGTTCCTTCGAACCCCAGGGAGATTTCCGGGACCAATCCATTAACCCAGCCAGTGGTTTGGTACCACCGCCCAGTTCGACTCCAAGGAACATATCACCTTTATCACAGTCTCCCAGTTATCCCGAGTCTCCTATATCACATTTAGAGTCTGGAATATTGAGAAATAATCTGCCGAATAATATATCTCAACCTTATGATATACCCACAGAAGCATCTATCCAACAAACAACATCGACAGGTTTTCGGCCACCGCCCATTCCGGTAGACAACGATCGTCCTGACATGCGGCGCTTAAGCACCAGCCACAGCATTACGCGGAAGCCGGTTCCTCCAACTATGCAGCAACCTGCATCTGAACATGTACCTGCATCAAGATCAAGCTTGGAGAGCCTGCGTCAACAATTTGTCGATGAAGACGCTTTGAATCAGGTCATTGCCCGCGAGCCAGCCCCCTCTGACACAGATAGCCTTAATTATTACCAGACACACGATGCCGGCAGTATATACGATGGTGACTCAACAGCCTCTCCGGACTATGCGAGCACTCGTCAATCTACAGAGACCAAGCGGTCCAAACCCTCGATGGATAAACCTCGCAGAGGCGTACTAAAAACCGTTGGCACGATCGAACCCGAACAGAAGCAAGTCATGGTTGGGGACATGCATTACCAATCAGGCGTGCCGAAGCCGCAAATCCAACCCGCTATTCCCAGTGTCGACTTTGGACCCACACATGCGTACACACCAGGAACTACATCTCGCCCAGGTACCAGTGGGACGTTAACCCACCTAACGCACGAGAGACCCAAATCACGTGATAGATTAACGCCTAGTCCGCAACTGACCTCCAGCCCACGAAATGAGACTCCAGATGTTTCGCGCCGCAGTAGTAAAGCCTTCAACTTAGATACCTGTGATCCTTCAGGAAGTCGCAATTTCGGCACTCCTGAACATCACACTCGGACCCCTTCTGGTGGCTCCGAGCAAGACAATCGAAGGAGTGTTGCATGGCAACCAGGTGCAACTATAGGTAGTGGAAGTCCGGGTAATCGTCAATCCATAACGCCTGAACAATTCGTACAACAACGTGCAGCACAAAGCGGTACAGGCCGAGTAATGACCCCAATATACGCCCATGGACGAAAGCAATCGAGCACGCCTCCAATGGTGTCGAGGAATCCTTCAGCTGAAATCCCTACGCAACAGCATGTTCGGCAGCCTTCGTACTCGAAGGACCTACCGCCTCGACCACACTCCCGTGGAGCCTCGAATGTCATGAATACCTCTGCCGATTACTCCGCGCATCTCTCGGCTCGGGAACAGGAGCATGTGGCCCGTGTAACGGGCTCACCACTGATCAATGTGGCCAGTAATCCTAAGAGACAGCAACCACAAGGAGGTGGGCTAATAGGTGCCATTGAAGCCCGAGAGCAGGAGAAGAAGAACATGAAGGAAGGACTGAGTGGTCAATTAGTGCAGCAGGCTATCGCCCAACGCCAGCAACACAGTCAAGGATACCAAACAAGGCAACAATCCTTCCCTACCCCAAGTCCTCAGTTCTCGATGCCTGGTCAATACCCGGCAACTCCTGGCCAATACCCTCCAATGCCCGGGCAGTACCCTCAAACCCCTGGACAATTTGGTCAGGCGTACGATCAACCACAGTACCCTTTGCAGCAGCCACAACAGCAGTGGGGTCCACCAGGTACACAGGCTTACTGGGGCAATGCTCCGACTCCTCCGCAGTATCGACCACAGCTTCGTCAGGGAACTTATTCGCAAGAAGGACAGCCTCCGCAGGGGCAGAACTATCAAAACCCGCAACATAATTATGGACCGTATTTTGGCAACGGCCAAGGTGGTCGACAATGAACGATCATTCAGCATTGCATCTCCCTTTATTGCATAGCATGGCTCCAGTTCCTAGCATTGAGCTTGAGTGGAGTTAGGGATACTTCGGTTTTTCGGCATTTGTTGCAGGCTCTGGTCAAAGAAGCGTGTAGGGATATATGGGTCTTACTAGCTATCGTGGCATGGCTTGTAGCTGAAGCATTCATAGAAAATCATTTCCCATCTTGGTCTCTTCACAATTTTCCAGCCTTGCTCATTTCGGTTGACAAAAAGCTAGATCAAAGCCCGCGACATTTCTCGATATTCAGCTGGACATATCAATGATTCAAGAAAAAGGTAAGCGTCAAGATCTCTTGGTTACCGTCGAATTTTTACGGTCTCACCTTTGCGGCACGACTTTGACCTCTAAATGAAAGTGTAATTGTGCTATCTATTGCACTGCAGAAATCTACCTAGCGTTGGTCATGAATCTACATTTGTCGTCCTCGCTTTTCTCCTTTGATTCAACTACTGGTAAATCCACTTTGCACACACGAACTCTCTTCCTCGTCCTCCTTCTCCTTCTCCTTCACGAGCGAGAAACCTCAGACTAGCATGCTTTAAACTACCCCAGTCCCTTGGACATCCTGCTATCTCTCCTCTGAGTCGGTCCTTGGCGTTCGTTGCTCTCCAACGAAAATTAATGGCCGCTGCCGGTCTCAAGAAGAAAAAAAGCCTCCCATTTTGATGCTGCAGGTAATTCTTTATCTGACCCAAAGATCACGGCTTAGAGGTATTGTACTCTGATTTGTTTTTTTGGATATTAGCATAGCTAGAAAGTTTACGTATCGCCATTCTCCCTCAAAGACCCGTTCCATCCCCCATCCCCCATCCCCCATCCCCCTCACTCCCACCCCCACCCCTGCCCCGTCCCCACACTCTCAAACCTCCCCCGCAACCCCATCACAACCAACTCTCCCCTTCCCCTCATCAACCACATACTCCCCCTCCGGCGGCAGCGTATCCTCCTACGGCACGAACCGGAGCGTTTGGGCCAGCAGCTCGTAGTAGTCGTCCAAAGTATCCTTTTTGCTTGCGCCGCGGGGTTGCCAGGTCCGCCGGCCTTGGGACGTGGTGGCTAGGAAGGGGAGGCGCGAGCGGGCCCCAGGGGGGGGGGCGTGTTCGATTATGGATGCTGTGGGGGGGAAGTAGGTGTTTAGGATTTGGGTGGGGGGGGGGGTGTTAGCGATCGAGGAGGTGAGGAAGGAGGTGGGTGGATTTTGGGGAGGAAGGGGAGGGCATGGTCGGAGGGTGGGGTCGAGGGGAGGGCGGGGCGGAGGGAGGGGGGTTCGAGTGGAGGGGGTGGTTGCGGGATGGAGTGGTGAAGGATGGGTTAAGCGAAGGAGTTTCCGAGTGAAGAGATGTCGTGGTGGATATTTGACGTGATGCTTGTGACATCATATCTTTGGTGGGTACGAAACGGAGTGATGAGAGGCTCAGTTTTTGATTCACATGAGTTGCTTTGCATACAGTAAGACTAGATATTGCACTTTTATAGCTGTAGAGGAACTTGAGGAACTTGAACACTGAATACTACATCTCAAGCGCATAATCAACATACGTCATGTCTATGTCCTCGTCTTGTTTGATTTGCACTATACATACCCTCCGTGAAAGGAGATGTGTGGGAACGTTCGCTGACTCGAGGGATAACTTAGTTGAGTAAGGGCTCCAGGCTGTTTTTGAGTAACAAAGGCGTCCCAACGTCCGGAGGTATGGACTGTCTGTAGACTTGTGTTAGTAACGGACTGTGAATGGTGTTGGCGAGGGATGGTTCTTGCGGGAAATGGATCAGGGCGTTCAGGATGTGGGCGTGTAGGATTTTTGCGCTGGATGGGAGGAAGTGATGGGCTTGATTTGATGCATGTTGCCTGGTGGTCTCGCTCGATGAGGAAGGGCAGAGGGAGATCGACTCGTCGCCCGCGGGTTTGATAGATGAGGATCCAAAGTGAATTTAGATCGAATTGATGCTCAATGTCTATGAGCTTGATGGAATACCAATCTTTCAACTCGATGATTGCGTCTGTAAGAAAAGAGTGCGGGAACCTGCTTTTAATTCCGCTCCGAAGATAACGTTGGTATAAATACAACGAATCAACTTCTTAACGTTCCCAAAATGCGCTTGAGAGCATTAGGATTGCTGCTTTGTTTTGTCTGAATGGATTCAACCAAGTCAAAAAGCTGAGTATGACGTAAGTTAACATATGGAACTCTTATAAGAAAGATGTCCATTGAGCTAGACAGCACGATTGACTTCTGCTCAGTACGCGTGGGATCCACAGGCTCATTTTTGACAGGAAGATCCTCTATTCCCAAGACCTTGAGGTTCTTTCTAAGAGTATAATGAGAGTTTATGAATAGTGTTGCCGAATGTTGGCTTCAAAAGCACTGGGTCCAGGCTGGCTAGGTTGATTGTCAGGAGGTGCAAAAGAGTGTACAACATGCGGTAATGGCCATATCTATGTGAACGTCAGTGTCTCAAGAGTAGCTCAGACATGACCAAATTGCACCGGCTTGCTGGATAGGTAGTTCGCCATGGAACGCCAACTGTATGACAGAAATCTCACATCTGACTAGCATTTCCTAGACTCAGGGGTAAAAGTCGGAAATTATAGTTGATGCTTGCGTTGATGCTTTAATACTGTCATCTGTTTTGGCTCACTGTTTAGCAGAGGACAATTATGAAAAGGTGCTTCTCCTGAAACTGGATCCGACTCGTTCTCCGGAACCATTGTAAAGTGTGTAGCAACAGAACCTCGCTTGGTGGCAGTATCATTGAGACAAAGGTTCCACCAAGGGAAGTTCTTTGGATGTTAAATAATATAAGGCTTTCATTTTTCGGTCTACTTCACGAGGTATCTCTAGAGTCGTTGTGTAGTATTAATTCCAATGTTGTTATATGTGGAAAAAAAGGTCCCGAAGGGATTCAGATAAATTTCAGAAGAGGTGTGGAAGGACAGCAAGGTGGAAGCCTTTATAGGTCAGTCACTCCTTTCAAGTCGGAGTTTGGGACGGTACTCTGGCTACTAGTATCCGTCCTATCGATACAGCACTATTCTTTTCAGTATCTTGGGACAATATCAGTAGAATTAAAATCTCTGATTCGGAGAGTTTGCAGACACGCCAAAGACTGTTTGTAGGGTCTATTCGTCAAGGCCCTATGTCGCAAGCTCACGGTATCATGGTTTGGGGATCGTAGAGTCGAAGTTCTGCGGCCGTAGCAGTTGCCTGATTTGATGCCCACTTTGGCACCTTTTGCACCTGGTTCCCTCATCCAGAGCTTTTGACCTTAGTCTCCTGCTTGAATTGATAGTTGTATAAGGTTGGAAATGGCAACCGCAGCCTGCGGTGATGTTTGAGCAAAAGAAAATATAGAGCTCATTGCCCCTGAACGTGAGGTGTGGCGCGATGGACTTGTAGTAACGAGCGAGAGGTTTGGATACAATATCACAACGAGAGATTCATCGGTATCGGCCGATTCGGCCGAGGTGTACCCAAGTTCGACACTGGCCGCTCTTCGACGATTAGCGTTCCAAGGAGGTTTAATGTTTAGAGCTGCTGATACGACAGTCAGGCGAACTCCTGCGCACGATCTTACCCTGATCTCGGAATCAGTATAGCAGGAACTGTATGGAGGTTTTAGAGCTGTATGCCAGTTTCTAATAAGACAAATTTCATTTTAGACCCTGCCATGCAGACAGAAAACGGGAATTCGAGGGCTTGTACTGTTGGGGTGATCGGAAGGATAGACGGCCCTTAAAGTCAGAGCTGCAGGTTGGTGCTTGAGCTTTCAAGAGTTCCCACATATTATTCAAGGTTGTTGTAAAAGAGGATGAGGTCCAACGTTGAAGGTGGTAGAGGGTATCAGTAGATAGTTTATGGTATGCACCACGTTTAGGTCCTACAAGAGAGCGCATCATCTTCGTCAGTACTTAGGAAGTCTTGGCATAGGGATGAAGAGTGACAGATTCTAAATGTAGATGCCAATAGTTTGAGATGATAGCAGCATACAGACACGAAGTTCGAGCACTCTCAACCACAGTCTGTCTAATCCAGGTGCAAAAGCTCAGTGGGTTCAGAGGGTACTATGCCAAGTCCTAGGGGCTGTAACCAATCCGGTATATGCTTGACGGTTAAGCTAAACATCTTGATGATTGAAACCTCTACCTTTACTCTGGATCGAAATAGATATCTGGGCTATCGGAAAGCCGATCAGAGCGCATAGAACATTGCTCATTAGCTGACCGTGTATCTAATTGTTGAATGAAGCACTTGAATCATGGCCCGATCATTGGTGGTAAAGCTCAACAGAAACAGACATGTAAGGAGGCTGCAGGTCCTGTGACCTTTCCCATGCAAGCCACTATGGTAATATATTCAGTAGTGAGACTTGATCAACCCGTGACAGGAGATTAGTCTCGGCTTGTCCTATCGAAGAACCAGTAACGCTTATATTTGGTCCCGTAATATTGAGATCATATGCCGATCTACCCCAATCAGGCATTGATTCGCGCTCACATAAAGCTCTCGAGTGCTGGACCGCTTTGCCTTTGCCAAATCCAAGACACTATGTTTTTTGCATTACCCTTGCCATGTGCATAGATGAGGCGTAACTCTTGTCGTCATGCTCTGCAGAAGTTCAAACCTCGCGGCTCCAAGTTATTCAGGAGCTTCAGCTGGTGTCCAGATAATATGCTTGCAGTTTGACAAGGCATCTAATTCATTGCTTGATGTGCGCGAGTTGATGCCACCAACAGTCAAATTTAAGCCTTATATTCCCTCTCTCAGCAGAGTAAGTAGAACAAACTGGCCATGAGTACACTGTAGCGGCGAGATTGAAATAATTCCGCTTGAGTATAGCGGGCTATGTCATCACGCCGAGTTGCAGCACACGTGGTTCAGTGCAGCAGCGTGGCATGAATATTGCGTGCATATCGCATGCAAGAATAGAGCTGAAGAGTAGTTTCAGAGTAGCGGAAAGAGCACAAACCCCAGATTCCGGATGTTATTTCGGGATAAGCAGCCAAGCTGCTTGGTCCAAGCATTCGACATTACCCTTAGCCGAGCGTCGGTTATTGCAGCGGATAAAGCCCCTCAACTGTTGCCTGGATCCTTCAACTGTTTCTGATGGGCGGTTGCTGCAGGTTCGCGGTAGGAACCATTTGTATGATGACTTGCATTCGCAATCAGGCGGTCTCGGGAAATTCTGCGAGCCAGAAGGATGATCGATGGCCCTTATCTGCATGGGACGTTTCGAAGATGAGGTCCAGTAGCGCTTGCGATCTGATTTCCCACTTGGTGTGTTCATTTTCAATAACGGCATTTCTGGTTGAAATGCATTTAATGTAATCCGGTCATTGGTCCATACATTCAACAGCTTTGATTTCCACAAGTGCAAAGACTTTGTTGCCAAGCAATACCAGGCAATAGGCCATGGATACTCCCTGACGGATTGCGGGCGGTTAGAGATGTGTACAAACAAAGAGCCACGAAACCGTTCGGAACCGTAAAACACCTAACAACCTTGAAGCAGTGCTACAAGTGATGAGAGTCTGTGCCACCTCCACGCAGCTGCTTTAACCCGTTCATATATCCACAGAACGGGCAAACAGCACGGAGCTTCCCATGATGGTAATTTGTCAGAGGGTATGACAAGGAGGCATTGATGGACTTCGGGCCATCATGCTTTCGTGATAAGACCTTGGATTTATGGCTTCCTTGTTCGGCAAACTCTTTCGATATGCTAGAAGACACTGTGAGGTCTAGATCACTCCACCTTGTGACATTCCGGCGCGATGTTTAAACCCCTTATGCATTAAACCCTATATGATACGGTCAATGAAAACCTGTGCAACCCTGTAGATTCCCAAATTGGGCAAGTTGCTTGTCGTTCAAAAATCATGTACAGCAGAGTCCATTCCGTACTCATGAACTCTGTACAGATCAGCATCACCCCACAGTTCGGAGTTACCATTTATGATTGCTGCGCCAATGAACCGCAAAAACCGCCAGAAAGACATGGAGATCGAAATGGAACATACAATGATTGTACATAACAACCCTTCTTGTATGATCAAGTGAAACCACAATGCACCGGCTTCTTCTCTAGTTTTCTGAGATAAAGCTTGTTGTGATAGAATCCTCCAATTGGCTTCATGGTTAATCTGGCCGTTACCGAAGGGGAACCCTACCCGTGAGCCCAATCTGTGCACGGACTACAATAGTATCTGATATCTATTATCCTAGCATGTACTTGCGGAGACGTCTGCAGGATTTGCAACTTGGCAAAGAGATCATGATAGCGATCTGCTTTGAGACGTGGCATGAATGAGCCGTCAATTGCTCATGTTTCATGGTGTATTTGAAAAGGTGCTGGCTGTATAAGTATACGCCTTCCCGCAACCGGTGAAAACCCCCCCTCTTTCTCTCTCATTCCCCGCCCAACCCATCTCCGTGCGAATATAGGTAATTCCTGAAGTGAAGGGAACAGCTCGGCCAGGCGGTTAACCTCAGTAACTTGCCTCGACGTTATTCTCGCCTGTTAGCATCTAGCAGCTACGACATGGCGTTGTTTATACTCCGTTTCACTCTTGCCTGAGTTTCACTGACTACCGTGTAGCCCAATTGATCCCTCAGGCAGGAAGAAAAAGATCTCCTCATCAACAGATCAAGCATTTCGCACCGTTGCTCACCGAGATCCTTCCGCGATAAAGAACTACCTCGAAGAAAAAGATAAATACCGAGCCTTCCTCGCAGGTCACCGCCAAAGAGAGGACGACAATGGGCAGGCAACGATCCGGGAACTGCTGAGTTGGAGCAAAGCTTGGAAGGATCACAGTGGAGATCGCAATTCAAAGCACGGTAAGCTACATTCCAGAAGCCTTCTCAATTTGTGGACAAGAGTGATGGCCCACAGGAAAGCCGAAAATCTAGGCGTGGTCGGTGCTCTTCGAAAACGTTGCCCTCGGCCAGTCATATTTTCTGCTTCTGTTGGCATTGTACACAGTTCTGTACCTAAGCTTCGCAAATGGAGTAGGATAATGAGATGCAGGGAATTTTGCGGTGGAGGAAGAGATAATGGATGAAGTTGCCATACATCTGCCAAGGACTGAAGCGTTGAGTAAATTCTAGGCCACTTCCTATGTTCCCTATTGGACCGAATCCAGTATGGTTCAATAAAGAACCCCGAACGTAAACCCTTAGTCTCATAAGGACTATTTAAGATATCAGCCTTAAATCTCTGGGTATAATATAGAAGCAGGACTGGTGAACCTAATCTTGCATATCGCCCCACCGATCGCTATTCTTAGAGTACACTATACGAACTTGTGGTGTATGATGATGGAAACGTTGCAATGTCGCTAGACTAGACGTTTTGGGAGAAAACTTAGCTGTGTCTAACTCTTACGAGATTCCCATAGCCTGGGGACGCTGATTGTATTTGAAGGTCAATGTTTTGCCTGGTTGTACATCCGACTATTCAGTGCTTCTCCAATTAGTTCACCGGAGCAGCGAGTGAGAATTCTGTATGCTTTATCAACCCTCTGCAGGTTAAATCCCAATCTACGTGCGGAGCAGCATTTATAACTTGTGTGGATTTCTTGACTCAACAATATATCCATATTAGCGGCGCTTTCAAATATCCAGCCATTGACAGAGGTCTCGCATCCAGTCGACCGATCAATGCCGTAGACTTAATCGTGTTCATCTATGCTTCTGCAAGAGGATCAGAATCCTGTTGGAGTGACTCGCATCAGTAAGTAGGAAGGCCGCTTGAAGGTCGCTTGAAGGCCACCATGGTATCTGCAGTCGAATGCGGGCAGGACGATATTTATGTAGTACCTTAACCAAGGCACGCAAGGGTACTGTTGGCGGAAAGAGTGCTTCAAATAAGGTTTTTGGGCCAAGCGATCCTTTGGTTGCCGCCCGGCCGCTAATCTAGATTAGTAGGTGGTAGCGTGGCAGGATACTTGTACTGTACCATATACCTAAGGTATCTAGTCTACCTAGTAGGGCTAATCCCTCAAGATTCTCCAGGTCCGATCCGACATTCAACCACGAGGTTACTACTAAAGTCGTCATATTACACGTGAATCGCCTTGGTATCATGGTCTGCGTTGTTGAAACCTCTGTTAGGATCAATGATATTGTGCAGCTAGTTCTGTAGCCACTCACCTTGGTAGCGGCTCCTAACGACGAAGAATGGCTGCCGAATTCCTTAGAGGTCATGGCGTTGACCTCCAGAAGGAAATTTCTAAGGTCCAATTCGGCCAGGCGTCAGAGGCTTCTAGTATCTCAAATCTGACAATACCACGTCCGCCACGTCAGCCAATTTCCAAAATCCAAGGCGTTCGATTACCATCTAAGCCTCCCAATAGCTTGTGGGATGTAATCCTGAACGAAAAGAGGATCCATTCAATCTCACCGCACGCACCTTCGCTTGTCAGCCGTTTCTGCCCACCAGATGTCATGGATGGCAGGGAGCAGTTCCTCGCTCCCTCCCTGTGTCACCCTCACATTCACCTAGATAAATGTTTCCTACTTTCTGACCCCAAGTACTCTGACCTTGAGATCATCAAAGGCGACTTTGTTGAAGCATTGGAGCTTACGGGAAAGGCGAAGTCGAGGTTTCAAGAAGACGATCTTTTGAGAAGGGGTCGATGGCTTGTAACCGAGAGCATAGCTGCTGGTGTAACTTCAATACGGGCCTTCGTAGAAGTGGATGCCACTGTACGCTTCAAATGTCTAGACGTTGGCTTAAAGCTCAAGAAAGAATTCAAGGACCGTTGCGAGATTCAAATTTGTGTCTTCGCACAAGATCCTGTCATGACTACGGGCAAGAACCCAGAGGGTCAAAAACTCATAGAAGAAGCATTGGGTAGAAAGGGTGTCGATGTGGTTGGAAGTACGCCCTATGTTGAAGGAGATGAATATAAGATGCGTGAAAACATCACGTGGGCGATATCAACTGCATTGAAGTATGGCAAACATTTAGACTTCCACCTCGACTACAACCTTGACCCTAATCAAAAAGCACTTACCGAATATGTAATCGAAAGACTAAAAGCACAACACTGGATAGCTTATACCCGCGACAAAACCATTGTCCTTGGACACTGCACTCGACTAACCATGTTTACCGCCGACCAATGGCATCAACTCAGGACCAACCTCGCCGACCTACCAATTTCTTTCATCGGCCTCCCCACATCAGACATTTTCATGATGGATAAACCTTCACCCCAAGAAGGCGGCGGCCAACGCGTACGAGGAACCCTCCAAATCCCCTCCATGATCCAAAAATACAACCTCCAAGGCGCCATCAGTGTTAACAACGTCGGCAACGCTTTCACCCCACAAGGAAGCTGCGATCCGATGGCTATTGCTAGTATGGGTGTTGGGTTGTACCAAGCTGGAACGAAAAGAGATACAGAACTGTTATTCGAGTGCGTAAGTACCAGGGCTAAGGCAGCCATTGGCAATGCGAGGAGTGAATTGGGGTTGAAGGAGGGGGATTATGCGGATTTTGTGCTTTTTGGTGCGAAGAAGGTGGGGGATGAGACGTATCTGGGTAAGCCCAGAGGACGAAATACAATCCAAGAGATCATCTACGACCCTCCGCATGAGCGGAGGACGGTGTATAGGGGCTGCTTAATAGCATTCTAACCCAGATGAGTTCGGTGTCGGCTGCCAAAGTGTAATTCGCTGTATAAAGTCTCGTCCATATCACCGTTTCATCATGGACAGCGCGTTGGCTCGACAGTGATGGCCATAAAACGGAGAACAAACACGAACAAACGGCTGCTTCCGAACAGTATGCAGCTCCGCGCCAACAGACCAGTCTACTCAAGGACGCGGCCAGGTCGGGCGCTTATATCAGCTCATATTAGCCTGAAGCGGCTATCTCTGATAGAAATGCCTCTGGCATCAAAGGCTCAAAGCTCAAAGACAATGACGGTGCTCACAGGCCAATGGGCCAGCACCGCCCTAGTTCAACCGCACACTCGGTGTTTCACGAGTCTGGACTCACGACTACAGTATAAGGGCTTAGTGCGAACGAAGAGGCTGCTCAAAATCCATCATAAACAAGAGAAGACTGCTGCGAGGACCAATGAATTACTCATGTAATCTACATCTTGCCATTTTCTACCCCCCACCCCCCCCCTATGAGCCCCAACCCGTATATCAGAGCACATACTGTACCCTCCAACAAAACCATCTCACAGTCCATACCCAGAACCTTTAAAAAACCCCTTTGCTACGCCCCATACCCCCACCAAATCAACCATCGTACCAAAACCACCCAAGCGCTCCTCCCCACCCTAGAAGCCCTAACCGCTATCGCGTGATCCCCTCGATACACCTATACCTACCTTACCTTACTGAAGACAACGCAAAAAACTAGCACGCTTTAACAACACGCGTGTTGCAGCTTTTGAAACACCCCCAAACCCAAGCTATAAATCAACACCGCCCCTCCATCCCAAAGACAACCTCGTAGGGCAGTTGTGTTAGATATGTGTGCCATCGCATTTCGGTGCCCAGTGCTCTATTTCAATAGTCAACAGCTGGTGTTGGGTTTATGGTTGGTTTGGGATTGGTAATGGGGGGGGGAGAGGGGTTCGGCTGTGAGTGCTGCTGTAATTGTTTGCAGATTTTTTTTAGGAACATTGTCTTGTTGATGTAGCGAACCGCTTGCTATAGTATGTAGGGGCGCTGAGTGGTATGCATACTCGATATCGGCTGCTGAATGTCATGCTGAAAGTGCTTTTCGTGATTGTTACGAAAGAGATATCTGGGAGTGCTGCTTTTGGCTTTCATGCTCTGGCGTGCTGGTTGGGGCTGTAGCTACTTTAGGCTTCGCGCTTGCGATTTGGTAGATGAAGGGGGATTTTGAGAGAGAGGTGTGCAGGTGGATGTAAAGAAAGGGGCCATTACTACGTTCAGTGCCAAACCTATCCCAAAAAAATATTTACGGGGCACAAATGTTGTAGAGATCTAAGTAAGACGCTCTCACATTCTCCTCCGACCTTCAACTGCCTCATTTACCTTACTCAACAACCATAAAAATACCCCTCTCATCAACACGGTTGTTTAGACTATAGGCATAGTAAGGGGCTTCTTCCGAAGACGTGAAAGTTGTAGGGGGGCTCTACTTCAAATCGGCGGTCGGAGGTTGAGTTTATTATGTTAAAGAAGGAAATTAGGGGGGATGAGGGAGATTGATGGAGTGGGGTGTTGAGATGGCGTGGTGGTGTGGGATGGAAAACGTGGGGTTGTTTAGGAAAGGCGTATTGGGCATGGTGGTGGTGGTGGTGGAAGAAAGATAGATTTTCGGGGAGTAACTAAGCGAATTCGAATTATCTTTAAAGAACACACCTTTCCAGAATCTGAGGTGGTTCTGGTGTTGATAGGGGGTTTGCTTCGGCTCACGTTTGAGCTGACTTTATTGCTTTTTGTAGTTGTTTCCGTTTTTGTTTTGCCCCTTTAGTTTTTGAGTCGTAAGAAAAGTAGAAAGCCGTAAAGATGTTGTGAGTATTTGGTCGAGTAATGGTGGTAAGCCCCTATATCACAAATTTTGATGTTCTGAATATTGAAATTAAATATCATAATAAGACCTTTTTTGCTTCATACAGAAACAAACCCAAGCCAAGACATGTCGCTGTTCTAGTCAGGGGGTCTTGCGGGGGCGTTTCTGTCAAAAAGTTAAAATCACGCCCATTGAGTTGGTCGGGTTTCCTTCAGGCCTATTGAGTAACAAACCTTTCAGGACGCTGATTGGTGGATAACACCGCTTGTTTCTTTTTGCTTCGGGTTCGAGCCCTGTCAGCGCTAATTTTTGGGAGTTTTGCTTTTGACTTTGCTTCCTCCTCTTGAGCCGTAACACCGATACAAGATTGTTTAGAGGCAAGCGCCCCATCACTTCTGTGCGATAGAATCTGCAGGCGATGCCTATAAGGATGCCAAAATGGGTTTCCTTCATCGATTGACGATTGTGATGCTAAGCGAGTCTTTGGTGTTGGTCCCCTTCCCTTTCAGCGTGGGCCAGAACATAACTCCTACTATCGGCATCGTAGTATTACTTCGAGAGCCTGGTAGATATACATTATTCCTTTTCAAAGTACCGCTTATCGATTGTCTTGCCTTGTGGCTATACTGCACTTGGCACATATCACAGTACCTCCTGGCTGCCTCTGATCTGCATCCAGCTTCCAAGGGCCATTTCCGAGAGTGCTAACCCACTCCGTTCTCGCATCATCTCCTGTTCGTGCGGAACCAAGACCATACACACGCAATCGTTCATCATGGACGTTTTATAAGTCAACACGAAAGCATCAATCCGTTGATCATGTTCTTATATCCCCTCTAATTGTTGCGCTCATAAATGGGTAGACAGACGTCGTTGGCTTATTCTGGCTCTTGGTCTTTCCACTGCTTCTTTACGGCCTCAACGTCAGTACCGCAAGCTTCAGCTCTGTTAACGATACTCTTCGCTTTTCCGACCACAGGCATATCGATCATCTTGCCGTCCAAGGTCCACGCTCCTCTTCCTTGCTGATCAGCTTTCTTATCTGCAGTCAAGACTCTTACAGCCCAAGCTACCTCCTCACTACTAGGGGCAAAGGCCTTCTGCGCAACCTCGACTTGACTAGGATGGATACACTGCTTTCCATTGAAGCCCAGCCCTTTTCCTCCGAGACACTCTTCTTCCAGCGTCTTCAGGCCTTGTTCGCCCTTGTACAAGGTGCAAACAAGATCAATGGTTGAAGGTAGACTGTGTGCACGACATGCTGTGGCTATGGCTGATCTAGCATATAGAAACTCCGTAAGGGATGGTGTTCTGGTCAACGACAAATCCAATGCAAAGTCTTCAGCAGCAAAGATGAGACCTTGGATATAAGGGGAAGCTTTGCAAATGCTTGATAGGTCAGAAAGAGCTTTGGCAGATTCAATGAGAGCAAGAATATTGAGAGGTGGTGAAGACGAAGTGGATGATGTAAAGGCCGAAGGGTGTCTCGAAGGTAGGGCATGTCGTATCACGTCTGTAACAAAGTGAAGGTCAGAGGCAGAGTTGACCTTAGGGACGACTATGGTGTCGACATTGCGCGCTTTCAGCTGCGCTTCGTCAGTAGGCAGAGGCAGATCCGTGAGCGGCAGGCAAGCGTACCACTTCTGTCAAGTCCTCTAGAGCTAAGCCAGTCTCTACGGCATTGATACGGACGGCATTTTCGTTTACACCTCCAAGGCGTGGCTCGTTCAGAACGGAACGAACGTTCGATCTCGCTTCGGCCTTCTTTCCCCGAGTCACAGAGTCCTCGAGATCGTAGGCTACACAGTCAACGGATAGTCCTCGAGATTTCTCGAGCATCTTCTGGGACGACCCCGGAACTCGACACTGTCAGCCGCGTTGAAGTCTGTGGGTCTAGCGGAAATTACCATAGAGCAGCGCTCGTCGTACAATTGACTGGGCAGTGCTCATCACGCCTTACTGCCGACGATTCATATGAAAGTCTACTCAGAACCGACACTAATATTTCTTAGCTCTACAACATGACGGAAAACCGCGCAAGAGAAGCTGGAGATCTAAGGTATCTAGTAGCTGCACACAACGTCCGACGTTGAACATTCGAATAAGGCCTAGCTTAATATCCGCGACCCCTGCCGTTATGACGTAGCGAGCGGGAGCTCTTAGGTCCTAAACATTTCCGTACTCTACTCATTCACAATTCTCTTCTAATAAACCAAATCACCTACTGCTAGAGGAACTCACAAGAAGCTCGAAACAAAAGCCAAGCTTCATCCAAAATACCATAAGCAAAATGTCCTCCGACAAAAACCAGCAACAACAAGGCGGTCTCTTCTCAGGCGTCGGCTCCCTGGTCGGCGGTGTCGCGAATACCGCTGGTGGCGCCGTAGGCGGCCTTACAAACACGCTGGGTGATACTGTTGGCACTGTTGGCAAAGGGGTTGGTGATACGCTGGGTGGAGTGACCAAGGGACTTGGCGACACGACCAAGGCTGCTGGAGGGATGGTACAGGATACAACGAGTAAGGTTGGTGACGGCACGAAGCAGGGTGGGAAATAAGGTAGCAGGGTGGCCAAAGGTGGGAGCAAGAGGGGGTGGACGGGAGATGGTCATGTGTAGAACATTACACTTGACGGTATGAGAGGCTGAGGCGCTTTTTTGATTGTAGGTGTACAGAGCGGCTTAAGTTCTTCGCTACTCAGTTTTTCATTTAGTTTTTAATGCTCGCCATGGCAGAAGAGAGAGATCAATGTGGCAAGACAGCCACATTAAAGCAGAGGCGCCTCCAATCGGACAACTTGTTAAGCTGATTGATAAGGAGCAAAGCGAAAGATTGAACTGGCAGGCAGCCTACCAACCTTCCTGTTTACAATCCTGTATTTCACCTTGACGTGTCTAAATCGATCACCAATTTCTTAACTTCTGGAAAGATTGCACGTATCGACTTGCATCTAATGTTGAAGCATGTGCGTCAAGTTTATGTGGAAGAAGGATGGAGAATGCGGACGAAATCGCTACGTGTTCTGCTGGCCGGCCTGCTAGTCAAATACGGCAGTGTATCCATTGGTCATTGTCAAGGACATCCCTCAGCACAACTGTGGTTCGGCGCTGTTGAATGTGTTGCTAAAACGAGGCTAGACACCCAGAGCTTTGTTCAATGGTAGAATTTTGTTATCTTGCCAGCACCGTTGTATCCTTTGTGGTGGGAAGAAAGCAACCACTACTCGGTGTTTTCCTGATAAGCCAGCATCAAGACTCTCCAATGCTCTTCTAATCCATCAGTAGTTGGGATTGAATATCTACTTTAAATTGTGGGTGTACTCGGACAGCCACGTTTGCATGCAATCTGCAATTAATCAGCCTTTGTACAACCTATCCGCATAATCAAGTCTTTTTTCATGCCACAGCGAGGTTCTAATCTAAAGTGCTGCATGACGGGCGTAGCCTGTAGGAGACTCTGGCCCGAAGATTTAATTAAATATGAACGCAATCGCTATGGCCGGGCTCGGGCCGTGGTGTGCAGAAAAGAAAGACAACCACAACACCATTGTACCAGCGCTGTTAGGAATCGAACCTAACATAATATAACTCTCCAACGACAGTGTGTGTGGGTAGAATAGAGCTTCATTGGAGTGGACAGCCCACTGATGATGTGTCGCATATTGCTATCCAATCTGTTGGCCGTTTCGGACGCGTGTTAGATGTTCCCCCCTCCAAGCTATCATAGC
>JAABUW010003230.1_pt1 | contig 23511 bp, 7 predicted proteins | sample 5560081 | NCBI WGS metagenome assembly JAABUW01 (sample SAMN10711882, study PRJNA513363) | rock metagenome | isolation source: Antarctica rocks | place: Antarctica: Victoria Land, Knobhead sud | reverse complement strand
TTTTGGCTTTCCTGACAATAATCGCTTTAGGAGCAAGGCCATCTCTACTTAACCCCAAAGCCCAGTCCTCCTCAAATTCATCTGCTATCCTCCTTTGGAGAGTCCGCTCGGACTCTTGTCCAAGGACGCGAATCACCCGGCCGAAATATAGCGGCTAAGGCTTGTGAAATCCTGGAGACGAAGCAGCTTAAGCCATCCAAGGGGCATACTGTGCTCGATCGACCTTCACTCGATCCTGCTGGAGGCCCCAATCTGGGAAACCGTGCTTTGAGGATGGCACTGAATGGCGCCAATCTTCTCGGTACACCCAAATCGCTAAAGGCAGCGAGCGACTTCCGGCCGGAGGACTTGCGCATTAAGCTCTTAAGTCTGGAGAACAAGCGTTGACCTGGGTTGATGGAAAAACAAATCCAGCTGATCTATTCACTAAACCTCTTCCACGACCTACTCTGGAGGAACATATGACCAGATTGCGACTTATCGATTCGGAATAACGGAATTGCGCATGAGTCCTGCTTGCTGTTTTCAACACTTTCTCTCGAACAGCAGTTTCGTTACTCCGAATCGATGAGTCGCAATCTGGTCATATGTTCCTCCAGAGTAGGTCGTGGAAGAGGTTTAGTGAATAGATCAGCTGGATTGTTTTTCCATCAACCCAGGTCAATGTTATTGGTGCATTGACGGGGACTCGAACCCCGACCTCGAGCATGGGAAGCTCGAATTCTACCCTTGAACTATCAATGCTGAATTTGGCCGTTGTGGGCGCGCCGTGCTCACCGGATGGTCTTGTGGTACACATTGCATGTTGGATTTCTGACAGGTCCCGCATTGGGGTTTGGCTTGATTTTTCTTGAGTTGTTCGTCTGTAACCTCCATGCCTTCACTGACTTTGAGTAACCTTCGGAGCCCATCAATGCTGAGATGGCCTAGTCTGCGATGCCATTTCCAGACTGGATCGTTGAAGTCGACGGTAGCAACTGTAGGAATGTTGACTGTTACCGATTCATTGTGTGCCTCCTCCTGTACTTCTGCGTCTCCAGGCAGACGTCTATCGAAGCAATGCTGAGCTCTATGAAGCCAGACTGGACCTGTCACAATGCCGATGTTTGCTGGCTCGTGCCGAAGAAGATTTGGATGGTTCAAGAAGATGTCACGAGCAGGTACTTACAGAGCTTAGGCTCGAGCTGGCACACCAAAGGGAACTCGTAGAAGCCTATCAACAGGTGACCACGGCGCAAAAGCGGATTGCCAGCTTTACCTCGCAAGGGTCGGCCACAAAGCGGCCATGGACTAAGCTACAAAGCCATATGTGTGCGAAGCATGGTCTGCTTCGAGGAGCTGGGACTGCGCCAGATGCTTGCTTCCGCGAACTACACTGGAAGGCAGTATAAATTGTGCGCTTCGTGCTACACTTAGATCTCACAGAGCAAGTCAAAGGCAAAGCAAGCTTAAATAGGGACAGGTGGTAACCTGCTTAAGAAGCTTCCTCTTTCTAGCAAAGTTTTTGCTGCTCACGAGGGAGTGATGTAAGGAGAAACATTAGCATACTAGCGCTATCAGTACTGTTTTGTTCCAGCTAGTAGACAGGTTGCGCAGCTTCAATTGTAACAACTGTTACAATCTAGCATTACCCGATCGGGTTAGCGTTAATTTAAAGAGATAAGTAGATCTAGCGACTTAACGATGCAATTCTAACACTATTACAAATTTTGTAACAAAAATACAACAAAAATATTTTCTAATTTAATTGCATCAATTGCTTGCATTAATATTAATTTTTTTTACTTAATTTAATGTCGGTTTCCTAGAATACTCTAAGCTTTCTAAGATTTCTAAGAAAGTCTAAGATTAAAATTAAATTACGTAATCAACTAAATTAATCTAAATATACAAAATTTGTATTTTTAGAATTTTAGTTTTTTTCTAAAATTTAACAATCTAAAATTAATCTTAACTAAGTTTAGCATCAAAAGTTTAAATATTTGCAATCTATAGTATACACTTAATAATTAAATACTTGTATTAATATTAATATTAATATTGTATAAATTTTTAATTTAATTAATTTGAACAAAATTTACTTAAGAAACAAGTCTTAATAGTTGTTATAAGTTGTATACTTAGTTCTACTAACTACAACGCAAAACTCTTTATAGCATGTAGAATACAATTTGTTAAGAAAGTATTATATAATTGAATCAATAAATTAGTAACATTAGAGAAATCGATCTATTAAGACTATCGATTTAGAAATTAATAAATTATTGAAATTAAAGTAATAATTTAGTAATTTAATTAATTTATTATATATATAATTTTTGAACGCAACTCTCTTATAGATTGTATTTAATTTATCTTAAGTCTTAATTTATTGTTACAATTACTTAAGTTGCAAACTCTTGTTATTAAGTAATTGCTTATATTGTTTAAAAACATCTATAGATCTTTTTGATAATATAATTATTTTTAATATTTTTATAAAAAGTATTAACGTAATACTTTAAATACTTTAAGAATATTTATATTAGATTAATACGCTTTTATTTTAAACATTAATTTATTAGTATTACGTCGATTATCAATTATAAAAGATAACAAAATTAGAATTAATAAATTCGATATTTATTATAGAGATTGTATCGATTTAAAGAATTAATTTATATAAATAAATATTTATTTTATCTTTTATTTTGTTTTAGCAAATTAAAAAACAATTTTTGTATTAATATTTTTTAAAGAAAGAGTTTAGCATTAATTTAAATTAAATTTACAAAAATATTTAAAAAATAATAGCAAAAATTCTTGTATAATATTTATAAATTTTAACAACTTTAAAAAAGAGCTTCGAAAAATCTTTAAAATCTTTAATAAGAAACAAATTGCAAAAAAAATAGTTTAGTATTTAATTTAACAAATCTTTGCAATAAATTACATAACTAGATTTTAAAAATATATTAATTTAATTAAGTAAAACAATATTGTATTTATAACAATATTTCGACAAAATTTAAAAAACAACTTAAAGAACAAAATTATACGTAATAGAAAAACTCTTAACAATATATTTAATTTATTAAAATAGCTATCAATCTTAACAACAAATTGTACAAGAGAATTATAAAAAAAGATACAATTAATTTCGAAAAAGAATAAAAATGTTTTTTAAATTAGCAATTAAATATTAGTAGAAAGAATTTTGTTTTAATTAGAAGTATAGTAACTTAGATTATTATAAGTTCATATTTATAAAATTGAATTTTACTTAACAACATAAAGAAGAAGAAAAAAAAATAAAAAATTATATATTTTAAAAAACGTGCTATTTATATAATAAATCGAATTACTTTGCAAGAGATTATTAATTATAAAACTTAATAAATTGTTAATAGATTAATATTATATTTAAAAAGATACTTAATAGTTAAAATAATATTAGAAAGCAAATTGATATAGAGACAAAAACTTTTAAAATTAAATTAAATAACAACTATTATTTAATAAAGAATTTAAATTAGTTATAGAAAGTTCTAAATAAAATATTATTAAAAAAAATTTGTATCTACGTAGAAGATTAATTAAATACTTAATAAAATTATAAAAATAAAACAACTAAAAATATTATATTTTTATTTAGTAATAGATTTAAATAACAAATATAATTGAAAATACTTTTATAAATATCTAGACAATATTACAAAATATCTTAATACTTTAACTAGTTTATTAAAAAAGAGAGAGATAAATTAAATTGTAAATAAATATCAAAAAACGCTAGAAAACAATATTACTAAAGAATTTTTTTTTAACAAAATTGAATAATAATTGAGCAATATTATTTTATTTAAATAAGCAATAAAGAAAGCAAAAATATATATAATACTTAATTGAACAATTTATTACAACAATTTGTATTAAACTTATTTAAAAAACAAAAAAGAAATTAATTAATTCTTTGAAAAGTTAAAGTTATTAATTTAGTATAGAAAGAAAACTTAGTATAAACAAATATTTAAAGCAAAAGTCTTAGTATTAAAATAAGAAAAAGTTTAAATTTTTTAATAAAAAATATATTAGAGAAATACAATATATTAGTTTAGTAGTAGCAATTAAACTTAATAGTATATATACAATATTTTATTATATTAGTTAAAGTTAATAGAGAATAATTTATTACAATAGTCGATTTTAATATAATAAATAATTTTATAACGAAAATTCTTATTAAAAGAAAAGAATATTTTATTTGAAGAAAGTTTAATATATACAACTTAGTAGTTGTAGATAAAAAATTATTATTTAATAAAAATAAAAAAATAAATAAAGAAACAAAATTATTATCGATAGCTATTTAGTAATATTACAAAAAACTAATTTTTAATATAGTAAAAATAATTATTTATAATATTGTTTTAAAAATATCTTAATTAAAGCAATATAATTAAGAAATTAATTAAAATATACAAGTACTTAGATTTGCTAATACAAGTATTGTCTAGTTAGTTGTTAATACAAGCATTGTCTACTTAGTTGTTATTAGTTAAGATTTATATTAGTTAAGATCTATCTAGTTAGCATTTGTTTCTAGTTTGATTATTAATTATAATTATATTATACAATAAGTTGTTTTGCTTGTTTTGTGTTTACAACAATTGGTTTTTTTTGTATCAATATCTTGATTAACGTTTATTAAGTCGACGCATATTATATCGATCTCGAAATTAGCGTTATCTTAGATTGTTTAATTTGTTAAACTTGTTAATATACTTTTTATTTAAGAAATAAGCTATTTAGATATTTACAAAATTGTTATAATCTTAACTGTCGAATAAAATAAGATTATATCGAAATTTTTTAAACAAATTTTAGTTTAGTAAACTCGAATTAAATTGTTAATAACTTAAATATAATCGAATTTAACGCAACAATTGTTGTTAATATCGAGTTAACTTTTCGATTATATTATTATACAACAATACTTTTAAAATTTGCTTAATATAATATTATATATTCTATTTGTGTCGACACAAAATATATAATATTTTTAATCGATTATCAATTCTTAAACAAGCTTATATTAAAATATTTATTAAAAAAAGTTAATACTTTTATCTTAATGCGCAAAATTGATATCGAGAAATATCTTACAAATAATTATCTACTTCTAAATATATATATTAAAGAATAGATTAATATTAAAAATACAATAATTTATATTTGTCGAGAGATTTATATAGTAAATTATCTAAAAATTAAGATACTTCTCGAGATAGATATTATAATTCTAGAGCAAATAATAGTAAATCTAAATAACAAAATACTAACAATTAACAATTGTTAAAAATTGACAATCGATTTTAAAGTTATAACAAAAAATAATATACAAGTTTGTAGAATCTTAAAAGCAAGTCGAAAAATAATTATCGATACTAATACAATTATTGAGTTATCTATCTACTTGTTACAATTCTCGTTAGACAAAAACTATCTATTTAAGTCAAAACTTATCGATATATTAATCTCGATTATTTGACAAAATATAAAAAGCAAAATTGCTATTAAATTAATATCGAGAAACATTTATAAGCAATAAAAGAAAAAATACAAGTAGATATATTAAAGAATAGTTATTAAATTATCTTGCTAAACAACGTTTATATATATAAATCTTTGTATAAAATTAATTCTTTTTAAATGTTAATTAACAAATTTGTCAATCTATAAATCGATAGTAAAAAAACAATTAATTTATCGAAGAACAACTAAATAACAATTTTTTTTACAAAGAATTAAAATTCGATAAACACTTTTTGTATTATTTATAAAGTCTACTTATTAGATATTTAAGATAAACAAGTTGTCGATAAGAAATTTAACAAACTTTATTAACAAGACAAAATAAAATAATTAAGAAAGTCTATTTTTTTCGAGTTTTTAATATTTGTTGTTTAATATATTGTTAATAGATTGAACAAACTCGAAAGAAAGTTACAAATTGTAACAAATATTAGAGAACTTAATAAGTTTGTTATTATAAATAGTTACTCTATTTCGATACAAAGTAACGTTATTGTTTATATAAGAGACTGCAATTATATTAATTTAATAAATAATTTAATCTTTTTCTTTCAATTTTTAGTAATTATAGAAAATAGATATAAATTCTCTCTTATTAGTTATTAAGAAAAAAAAGAACTACAAGTAGTTGCTATAGAATTTAAAAACTCTTTAATATATATAGCAAATAATAGATAAGCAGTTGCAAGAATTTCGAGAATTTGTATATATCTATATCGACAATATTACAATTTTTTTTAAAATGTTTATTTAATATTTAAATTATTTTAATTAACTTTTTTTTAAATTTATCGAACTTCGAGTTATCTTAAATTTAAAGAAAATCTTTTTAAACTACTCGAATATTATATTGTTAAAACAAAAAATAGATATTTTCGATCTATTTATAATTAAGAAGCAAATAGTTGTAATGCGAGCATTGTCTAGTTAGTTGCTACTAGTTAGAATTTATCTAGCTAGCTGCTATCAGTCAGGATTCGTCTAGCTAGTCGCCATTAATTAGAATTTATCTAGCTAGCATTCGTTTCTAGTTTAATTATAAATTATTATATTATACAATTAGTTGTTTTGCTTGCTTTGTGTTTACGACAATTGTCTTTCTTTTTGTATTAATTAATAGCTTTAATATTAATTTCGAAGACAAGTAGTTTCTATTGTCTAAATTATTGCATCAATTGTTGAGTACTATTAGTTATTTTTTTTTGTTGCTTTTGTTCGAACGCATCGACGCAAATCTCAAGTATTTAAATTCTTGTATTAAACACTTATCTTATTAAGATTGTTAACTAGCTTATTGTATTAACTTCAAACAAATATCGACAACAATATTGTCGATACAACTTATTTAGCGTCTTTTTAGTTATCTAGTATTGTGTTTCGAGCTCTTGTTGTAAGTTAATATTTATTGTTAAGATTTTTTTTTTAAATATTTTTGCAACAAACTAGACAATTGTTAAGTTAGCAAATGTCAAAAATTTTTCTTAATTTGTTTATCAACTTTTTGCTTTCGCAAAAATTAATTATTCTTTTAAATCTCTTTTGTCTTTATCTATTATTAAATTAGTTAAAAAACTATTTCGACAAGTTTTGTTTTCTATCTTTGTAGAATTAAAAGAACAACAAAGCAATAAAAAAGTTAACTAGTTATTTATTTAGTTATCGAAGTAAACAATTAATAAAATTTTATTTCAAAAAGTTATAAAGAAATTTACAATAACAACTAGCAATCAAATATTAAATTCGAACAATTTTTCTATTGCTAAGACTTCTAAGTTTAAAACTTCTTCTTTTATAAATATTGCTAAAACGTTTAGATCTAAATTTTGTTTTTCTATTAGCTTAATATTTTTAGACGAGAAATCTTTTGATTTTTAAAGTACAATACAACAATTGCTATTTAAAAGATTTTAAGAAATTAAAAGTAACTAGAATGTTCTCAATTAATTACTCAATAAATTTCGAAAATGTTTTTCGACAAACGTTGTTGCTCTTATTGTTAATACTCGCTCGAGTAGCAATTTTAACTTGACAAGATAACTATCTATTTTTTTATATCTTAATTTATCGACAATAGACAATCAAACTCAATTTTTATTTTTTCAAATTATTAAGAATTAATCTTCGAATTTATTAAATAATAATTTTTAACGTAAAAATATTTTAAGATTCGACAATTATTTAATTAATAAGAATGCAAATTTAAATCGAAAAAGATTATCTTTGTTTTTGTCTAGAAATTGCGAGAATTGTTTTTTCGCTTTTAATAGACAACATTTAATAATCGAAGCAATACTAGATTTATTTATTAATAAGTCTTGTCGATAAGACAAACGACTAGTAAGCAATCAACAAAATTAGAACGCTTTCGAATAAGCGTCTTTCTTTCTACTATTCGTATTTATTGGCGATTGTTAGAAACAAGAAGTCTTTGTTTCTTTGTTTGTCTCTATTAATAACTTCAAACAATTGACTATCGCAATTGCAACAACTACTTTTGGACAACAATTAGTTTTAACTGCTATCTTTGTATAGTTAGCTTTAATTGCTAACTATAAATAGTTAACTTCAACTATTACTTTTGAGCAACAATCTAAATAGCAAACTATGTTCGATTAGACAACTAATTACGCAAACAAAAAACAATACAAAAATTAGAATTTCAATTAACATTTTAATCAATTAGAATATATTTGTTAAAATCGATTTTAATAGAAGAATTTTACTTTTACTCTTTAGATAATCGATTAACTTGGAGATATTATATATAATAAAATTAAACAAGTTATTTTAAACTTTAATAAAAATTCTCTTTATTAGAATTGTGCTAGACAACAAATTAATTGTTTTTATAAAAAGAAGTTTTCGATTATTAATAGCAAATAATTGTCGATTAAGTTTAGAGTTGCGAATATTAAATTTTTTTATTTAGATGTTTTCAAAAGCTATAACGCAAAATCTATTATTTTTGCTTATAAGAAAATAATCTATCGCAAGATTTTTATCTTTGTAGATCAAATAAATAACTATATTTATATTGTTGACAAAGTTGTTGTTTGCAAAAATCTTTTCTTTTGTTTTTGAAAATCGACAATAATATAATATTTTAAAAAAATTGAGAAATTTAAACAAAGAGCTTTTTAAACAATATTATTAATTGATTTTATAAATAAGTTTTAGACACAATTTAAAATGCAAATTAATAAAACTCTAGATAAACTAATATTAAAATTATTTATTGCGAAGAATATTATAAACAATTGAAAAACAATTAGCTATTTTTAGAATGTTGTTCTTTATTTTTAATTTGTTAAGATATTTGATTTGCAAAATTAATTAATTTGAACTTAACAACAACTCGACTTAAAGCTTAAGACAATAGTAATTATATTTATAACAACTATTATAATTTAAGACTTTATCGAGAAGCTCGAAGCAAAGCAAGAATTTTATAAAGTTATATTTATTTAACAACAAACAAAACGTAGTTTAAAGACTAACAAACGTAACAAAAACTCTAAGTTTAATTAATTAATAATTTGTCAATTCTTTGCATTAATACAATTACGCGCAATCTATCTTTTACGCATGTTATACTACAATACTTATTAGAATCTTGTTAGATATTTATTTTGTTTCTTAATGCAAAATTCTAGATATGTTGTCGATCAATATTGTTTAATAATGCAATTGTCGCAATTTACATCTTTATAGTTTATACTATTGCAATTTAATTTAGCAAAAGAACTATTAATATCTAAATATTTAACAATTATTGTCTCTAATACTAAGACTTAAGTTAACAAAGAAAATAAGAATTCTTTCTTCTTTAAGATAAACAATTGATGCAATAATATTAAAGAAGATTAAAATTGCAATATTTATCGAATTTAAAAATAGCAATTTATCTATTAATTATATAGTTATTAGCGACGTTCGTATTAGCAAAAAAAATATTTATTGTCGAAATATTAGCAAGAATCTTATTAGCTCTATATTGCTTTAACGTATTATATAGCGTCTTTTATCTACAATTTTTATAATAAATAGCAATTAAAGATCTCGACTTATTTTAACGCAAGATATGCTAACAAGAAATTGTTTGTTAAAATCTTAGTTTATTATGTTAAGAACAAACAATTAATTAACAAAGAGCAAGATAATTGTGCAAACTTTTTTGTTATCTTAATTGACGCTTATTAAGTTAACACATATTATATCGATTTTGAAATTAGCGTTATTTTAGATCGCTTAACTTGTTAAATTTATTAATATACTTTTTGTTTAAGAAATAAGCTATTTAAATATTTACAAAGTTGTTACAATCTTAATTATCGAATAAAAAAAAATTATGTCGAAGTCTTTTAAACAAATTCTAATCTAATAAATTTAAATCAAATTATTGATAGCTTAAATATAATCGAATTCGACGTAACAATTGTTGTTAATATTAAGCTAGTCTTTCGATTATATTATTATACAACAATACTTCTAGAATTTATTTAGCGTAATATTATATATTCTATTTGCGTTAATACAAAATATATAATATTTTTAATTAATCGACAATTTCTAGACAAACTTAAACTAAAATATTTATTAAAGAAAGTCGATACTCTTATTTTAATATGCAAAATCAATATTAAAAAGTATCTTATAAACAATTATTTATTTCTAAATATATATATTAAAGAACAAATTAATAATAAGAATATAATAACTTATATTTGTCGAGAGATTTATATAGTAAATTATTTAAAAGCAAAAATGCTTTTTGAAATAAATGTTATAGTTTTAAAGCAAATAATAGTAAATCTAAATATTAGAACACTAATAGTTAATAGTTGTTAAAAGTTAACAATTAAGCTCAAAATTATATCGAAAAATAATATACAAGTTTGTAGAGTTTTAAAAACAAGTCGAAAGACAATTATTAACATTAATACAATTATTAAATTATTTATTTGCTTGCTACAATCTCTATTAAACAAAAACTATCTATTCGAATTAAAGCTTGTTAATACGTATATTTATATTGTCGACTTTAATATATTTTTTATCTATATTTGCAATATCAATTTAGTGTTAATAATTATCGATAGATATATTAATTTTAACTATCTAATAAAGTATAAGAAGCAAGATTGCTATTAAATTAATATCGAAAAGCATTTATAGATAACAAAAGAAAAAATACAAGTAGATATATTAAAGAATAGTTGTCAAATTATCTTGTTAAACAACATTTATATATATAAATCTTTAAATAAAATTAGTTCTCTTTAGATATTAATTAACAAATTTGTCGATCTATAAATTGATAATAAGAAGACAATTAACTTATTAAAAAACAATTAAATAATAATATCTCTTACAAAAGATTAGAATTTGATAAACTTTTTTTGTATTATTTATAAAGTCTATTTATTAAATATTTAAAATAAACAAGTAGTTAATAAGAAATTTAACAAACTTTATTAATAGAGCAAAATAAAGTAATTAAGAAAACTTAGTTTTTTCGAGTTTTTAATATTTGTTGTCTAGCATATTGTTAATAAATTAAACAAACTTAAAAGAAAGTTACGAGTTGTAACAAATATTAGAGAACTTAATAAGTTTGTTGTTACAAACAATTATTTTATTTTTATACAAAGTAACGTTATTGCTTATATAAGAGATTGCAATTATATTAATTTAATAAATAATTTAGCTTTTTTTTTTAAATTTTTAGTAACTATAGCAAATAGATATAAATTCTTTCTTATTAGTTATCGAGAAAAAAAAGAACTACAAATAGTGATTATAAAATTTAAAAACTTTCTAGCGTATATGTAGCGAGTAATAAACAAGCAATTGCAAAAATTTCGAAAATTTGTACGCGTCTATATTGACGATATTACAATTTTTTTTAAAATATTTGTTTAATATCTAGATTATTTTAGTTAATTTTTTTTTAAATTTATCGAATTTCGAGTTATTTTAAGTTTAAAAAAGATCTTTTTAAACTATTTAAATATTATATTGTTAAATTAAAAAATAAACGCTTTTAATCTATTTATAACTAAGAAGCAAATAGCTATTGTTAAAACAATCAAATTTCTAAAGAATCTAAAAACTCTCGAAATCTATCTTGATTTTTTTAACTATTAATAAAATAAGATTGCGTAATATGCACAAAAAATTAATACTTTTTAAAATAAAAAAATGCAATTGTTAAAAAAAGTTTCGACTCTAAACAATCAAAAACGCAAAATATATATTAAAACAATATCTATTAAAGACTTATTAATATTAAGAGAATTCTATATTTAGCTTTAATGCGCTTTGATAATTTCTAACTTCTTGATTTACTTTAATAACAATTGACATTTTTATATTAATTTAGATGCGACAAAGAAGCGCAACTTTAATATCGAAATATATTATATTAAAAGCGATTCAACATTAGACAATTTTAGAAAGACAAATATTTAATATATTTTATTTTTGTTAAAGATACTTATTATAATTGAATCTTATTATTAATTTATTAAGTTAAAGATCGTTGTTTTGATTTAAACAATTAAAAAAACTTAATATTTTATCGAAGCTTCCAAATAATTTATTGTAATTTATACAAATTACTTAACAACAACAAGAATTGTTAAACAAAGTATTTTATTGTTTTTGTTAATTAACAAGTTAAATTTAAGATTAATTAGAGTTTCTTAATATTTGTTGCAATTTACTCTAGATATCTATTATTGTTCGAGTCGATTTAATACTATTTTAGACGCTTTATTAAAATTTGTTACTTTAATAAAAAAGAAGAAGCTAAACAACAATTAAGATATACTTGACAACATTAATATCTTTTATAGCAAGACAAAAATAGTTGTTAAGATTAATATTAAGACAAATACTATAGATAGATTAGTCGAACAAACAATTAAAAAGAAAAAGAATATTGCTATACAAAATACAACAAACAAAGCAATTTCTTTTTATATTTATTTTATTAAGATAAGTATTAATTTTCGAATACGTTTTACTAATATCTACGATTGCTTTATTAAATATACAAAATTTTTAAAAACTTTGTAAAGAATTTCTATATTTTTCGAAATTCAATTTATGCTAAACAACAAACTTATCTATTTTATTAATTATATGCAAAGAAAGCGTCTATGCTTGTTTAAGAAGTTCGAGAAAGAGATTTTTAAACAAATTTATAATAATAATTATTATACAAGCTTCTTAAAGATATATAAGACAATTACAATAAATTTTTATTTTCGAAAGCTAACTAAGCGATTAAAGCGATATATAATTTATTGTTGTCAATATAATATATATTAAATTAAGCAATATTAATTATACAATAATCTTAATTTAATTATTAGTTTTTTAGTATTCTTTTATATAGTAAGTTTCGACTTTATTCTAGTACTATTAAATATATAAGATATAAATTTTGCTATATTTGTTATCTACAAGTTCTTAAAAAAGATTTTTTTTTTTAAAAAAGACTATTTATATTGCAAAAGATTAGACAACAATACTAGTTGACAAACTCGCAAACTAAGATATGTTAAAAGTATTTATTTATAATTGAAATCGAATTTTTTTTTCTAAATTTTAAAAAACAATTTTTAAGAAACTTAAAATTAGTTTTCTAATCTTAATTGTCTATTATTCGCAAACAAATAACTAGAGCAAACAAATTAATTAAACAATTAAAATTGTATTTCGATATATAATAACTAACAATTTAAGTTTCGACTAAATTGTTTTTTTTTCTATATTAAGAGCAAAACTTAACAATTTTTTTAATTTTTTAATTAAACTTTTGTTTAACAAATTTATTATAAGTTTTAAGATATAAGACTTAATATTGTTACTAAAATTAAACAAGCAAAGCAAAGATTAACTTAAGAAGAGAACAATTAATATTAGTAAAACAAAAGTCTTTATAGTTTAGACTAATATAATCTCTAAATTTATCTACAACAAGCATTATTAATTTTTATCTTTAAAAGTAGAAGACAAAGCTTTTTTGCAACTTTACAAAGAATATAGTTTGCTATTAATAAAATTGCTTAAGCTTGCTATTTAATACGTAGATTTTTTTAAAATACTCAAAAAGAAAAGTAATCTAATTTATCGATTTAAATTGCTAAAAAACTAAAAAATTTATTCAATTATTTTTATAGCAAACTTAGAGTTTGTATTAATCGACATTAACTTTTACAATTGTTTAGTACTAAATTATTTTAAATTAATCGAAAAATTTAACAAAAATTAACACTTATATAAGATCGAGATTTTAATTAATTACTAAATGCGCAAATATAAACAAAAAGAGTCTATCTCAAAATTCTTAATTTGATAAAAAAAATATAGTTTAAAGTTCGATTATTAGTACAATAAGAATCTTTTTAATAAAGTTAAAAAGCTTGTTCAAACTTACAAAAAGAAGCACAATATATTTATATCAAATACTATTTGTTGTTTTAATTCAATAAATAGTTAAGTTATTGCAAAAGAGAAAGATCAAGTTTTCTTACAAACTAGCAAGCAAAATAGCAATGCGTTATTTTCTTTATAAAATAACAAACAAAATAGCAATTTACTATCGCTTTTATACTTTAACAAATAGAACAATAATTATCTACTACAAATTATTAATCAAGACAATCTTTTTGTTAAACGTTAACAAAATAGATCTTGCAAAATAAAGACAAATAATTTTGTCTAAATCTTACAACTATATCTAACTATACTAAAGACATTAAACTTATACTATTTATATATATTGTTCTTATATGTTTAACAACTAGACTTAGATTTAGAGTTGCAATATAACGCACTTTTATTTACTATTTATTTACTTAACGCAATTACAAATCTTATCTAGTACTCTTTTCTTTATTAATATACTTTAACTCTTTTTTACTTACTTTAGTTGTTAACTTACTACAACTATATTTTATATCTTCTAAAAATCTATTTAATTTAGAAGTTAAAATTTCTTTTGCATTGTTTTTTATTAAAAGATTTGTAGACAACAAGTTAATATTTATATTAAATTTTAATTATTAAATATTATTCGCAAATCTATTCTATTTAATCAAAAAATTAAATATAACAAGCAATAAGTTAATACAAAAGAAGTCAAAAATTAACAACAACTTTACAAAAATTAATAGCAATAACAAGAACAACAATTGCTATATTGTTTATTAATTTAAGAGTGTTTACGCAACGTCTTTATAATATAAGAACGTCGAAATAATAAATATTAAACAAACAAATATTATATATTTTTTGCAATTTCTTCGAAACAATGCTTAGATTCTCCATGTAATTAATATTACGTTTATTATCGATTTAAAATATATTGAACAACAAAGAAATGTAAAGTATTTTGTGCTAAACACAAAAGTATTTAAGACATTTTACAAAAAATTAATTAAAACAAAGAACAATTAGCTTGCTTTTAACTAAATTAAAAATATTGTTAACTTACTACTATTAAATATTGTTTTAATAAATAAGAAGTTAATATAGTTTAAAACGCATATAAATTTAAGTTATTATAATATTTGTTATATAGTTGCAACAAGAATTTCTATTAAATTACAAACAAATATATAAAAAAGATTGTTTAATATAAACAAAAATATATTAAACAATTGTCTATTTCTAGATTCTACTATTGTAAACAATACAATTAATTGAATTTATATTTACAAACAATATATTACATTTATCGAGAATATACTTAGCAATAAACTAAATTTTAAGATATATATTATTAACTATTCTTTTTAACAATATAATCGAAATACGTTTGTAAAGACAATTAACAACTTATATCTTAAGATTAACAATATCCTATTAACAAAACTAGAATTTGTAAAAAAATACAAATACAAAATATTGTCGAATCTCTTTTCAATTATTTGTTATGTCTTCGAACAAATAAGAGTTAATAATTAAAATATAATTATTCTTTTTGTAGTCGAAGTCTCTTTCTAGTTATCTTTAAAAGTTGAGCTATCTATATATTTGTTTGTTTAAGTTGCTATTAAAGTATTTAAGTTATTTATTGTTGTCTTATTTAATTTAATGTTATTTATTATATTCGACAATATTAAGCAAAGCTTTTTAGACAAACTACAAGTTAAAAAGACTCTTATTAAAGACAAAATGCGCAAAATTTTATTATTGTTGTCTTTTACAACTTCTACAAAGAGTATTTACAATATAGTTGTCGCAAAAAAGATCAACAACTATTTAAGTAATATAATTGGTATACAAATTACAAAAGTTGCAAAGAAAGATATTTAATAAGAAGCAATATCAAAGATTATCGATATAATATTTGCGAACAATAATCAAATTAATTTGAAGATTATCTTAACTCAAATTTAAGACTTTGTTAACAAAAAAAGTAAAACAAAAGATTGCGCTTCTAAGCAAATTTCTATACTACAATATTAAATAGAAAATATACTTTTTTACTTAATTAAATTAATAAACAACGATCTAAAGATTATCTACAACAAAGCTCTTAATACAAGCTACAAAAAACGTTATTCGAAATTTCTCGAATCTCTAGATATTTTCGACAACTAGAAAATCAAAATACAAGAGTACAACAATTTGCAAGCAAAACGTATTATTGTTAATAAAGATCGATAAATTGAGATTAACAAGAAAATTAGTCAACAAATCAAGAATGTTTAGCAAAACAATTAAGTTTAATAAAGACAAACGTCTAGCAAAACAATTGAATCGATAAAAAATCGAAAGAATTATAGATAAGAGTAATAACTACAAAAGAACAATCGACGAGAGCGTTGTAAGTTTTTTAAAAAAGAAGCATTTAATGCAAGTATTGTTTAGTTAGTTGTTATCAATCAAGATCTATCTAGCTAATCGCTATCAATTAGGGTTTGTCTAGCTAGTCGCCATCAATTAGAATTTATCTAGCTAGTATTCGTTTCTAGTTTAATTATAAATTATTATATTATACAATTAGTTGTTTTGCTTGCTTTGTGTTCACGACAGTCGTCTTTCTTTTCGTGTCAAGTTGTTATTAAAACAATTAAATTTTTAGAAAATCTAAAAGTTCTCGAAATCTATCTTGATTTCTTCAACTATTAACAAAATAAAATTGCGTAATATGTATAAAAAATCGATACTTTTAAAAACAAAAAAATATAATTGTTAAAGAGAGTTTCGACTCTAGATAATTAAAAACGCAAGATATATATTAGAATAATATCTATCAAAGATTTGTTAATACTAAAAAAATCTATATTTAGCTTTAATATGTTTTGACAACTTTTAACTTTTAAATTTACTTTAATAACAATTAATATCTCTATATTAATTTAAATACAACAAAGAAACGCAACTTTAATATTAAAATATATTATATTAAAAACAATTTAATATTAGACAATTTTAGAAAAACAAATATTCAATATATTTTGTTTTTGTCAAAAATACTTATTATAATTGAATTTTATTATTAATCTATTAAGTTGAAAATCGTCGCTTTAATTTAAACAATTAGAAAAACTCGATATTTTATTAAAGCTTTTAGATAATCTATTGTAATTTATAAAAATTACTCGACAACAACAAGAATTGTTAAACAAACTACTTTATTGTTTTTATTAATTAATAAGTTAAACTTAAGACTAATTAAAGTCTCTTAATATTTGTCGCAATTTATTCTAGATATTTGTTATTGTTCGAATTAACTTAATATTATTTTAGATACTCTATTAAGATTTATTGTTTTAACAAAAAAGAAAAAACTAAACAACAATTAAAATATACTTAATAATATTAATATCTTCTATAGCAAAGCAAAAACAATTGCTAAGATTAATATTAAGATAAATATTGTAAATAAACTAGTTAAACAAATAACTAAAAAGAAAAAAAATACTGTTGTATAAAATATAGCAAACAGAGCAATTTCTTTTTATACTTATTTTATTAAGATAAATATTAACTTTTAAATATATTTTACTAATATCTATATTTGCTTTATTAAATAGACAAAAATCTTAAAAACTTTACAAAGAGCTTTTATATTTTTCGAAATTTAATTTATACTAAATAACAAATTTATCTATTTTATTAATTATATGCAAAAAAAATATCTATATTTATCTAAGAAGTTTGAGAAAAAAATCTTCGAACAAATTTATAACAATAATTATTATATAGATTTCTTAAAAATATATAAAACAATTATAACAAATTTTTATTTTCGAAAACTAATTAAGCAACTAAAATAATATATAGTTTATTGTTGTTAATATAATACATATCAAATTAAACAATATTAATTTTATAACAATGTTAATTTAATTATAAAATTTTTAGTACTTTTTTATACAATAAGTTTTGACTTTATTTTAGTATTATTAAGTATACAAAATATAGATTTTGCTATATTTTTTATTTGCGAATTCTTAAAGAAAATTATTATTTTTTCAAAAAAGACTATCTATATTGCAAAAAATGAAATAATAGTACTAGTTAACAAACTCGCAAACTAGAGTATATTAAAAATATTTATTTATAATTAAGATCGAAAATTTCTTTTTAAGTTTTAAAAACAATTTTTAAAAAACTTAAGATTAGTTTTCTAATCTTAATTATCTATTACTCGCAAACAAACAATTTAAATAAACAAATTAATTAGACTGACCGTTCGGGTCGGTTTTTCCCCAAAATCTATAACCCGACCCGAAAGTTATATCTAATTAGACCAAGTTTTAACCTAATATAGTTAGTATTTTCATAATTTATGCAATTCGGTTCCAACTGTTAGAATCGAACGATCAGTCTAAAATTAATTAAATAGTCGAAATTGCGTTTCGATATACAATAGCTAATAATTCGAGTTTCGACTAGATTGTTTTTCTTTCTATACTAAAAGTAAAACTTAATAATTTTTCTAATTTATTAATTAAAATTTTGTTTAACAAATTTATTATAAATTTTAAAATACAAGACTTGATATTGCTATTAAAATTAGATAAATAAAGCAAAGATTAATTTAAAAAAAAGATAGTAAATATTAGCAAAATAAAAGTTTTTATAGTTTAAACTAATATAATCTTCAAGTTTATCTATAACAAGTATTTTTATTTTTTATTTTTTAAAATAGAAAACAAGATTTTCTTGCAATTATACAAGAAATATAGTTTGTTATTAATAAAATTGCTTAAGCTTGCTATTTAACGCATAAATTTGTTTAAGATACTCAAAAAAAAAATCTAATTTATCGACTTAAATTGTTAAAAAATTAAAAAATTAATTTAATTATCTTTATAGCAAACTTAAAGCTTGCACTAGTCGATACTAATTTTTAAAATTATTTAATATTAAACTATCTTAAATCGATCGAGAAGTTTAACAAAAATTAATATTTATATAAAATTAAGACTTTAGTTAATTATTAAATACGCAAATATAAGCAAGAAAAACTTAGCTCGAAATTCTTAATTTAATAAAAAAAAATATAGCTCGAAATCCGATTGTTAATATAGTAAGAATTTATTTAATAGAATTAAAAAGTTTGTTTAAGCTTATAAAAAGAAATACAATATATTTATATTAAACGTTATTTGTTGTTCGAATTTAATAGATAATTAAATTATTACAAAAAAGAAAAATTAAATCTTCTTATTAACTAACAATAGACTAATTGTCGAATCGGATTTTGATTTCAACTTTTGAAACTAATTCGATTCGACAACTCTAATATTAGAAATTAACTTAAAATTCGATTCGATTTCTATTATTTTAAAATCGAATCAACTTAACTTAATTTAATTCTTAATTTTAATATTTAAAATCAAATTAAATTGTTAAGAAATCGAATATAATATTATTATATTAAGATTTTCTATTTTTGAATATATATTATTATAATTTTAAATTTTTTGTTATAGTATTAAGTAATATATTTCGACTTAAAAGCTATTTTTGCTTATATTATTTTAAAATAACTTATTTATATTAATTGTTATTTGTATTACTTTCTTGTATTATTTTTTTGTTTTTAAATTTCTTTCTTGAATTGTTAAAGAATATAATTATACTATATTTGTATTTTTGTTTGCAAAATATCAAATTTTTTAAAAGTTTTAAATTAATTATTGTTTTTAAACAAGAAGAATTCTAGCAAATCTATTTTTTGCAATTTGTTATTTAATAATTTATATTTTAATTAATTTGCAAGTTAATTTGATTAAGATTTTCTTACTTTTGCTATTAATACTAAAAAAAGAAATCTTTACAAAATATTTAACAAAATATTTATTATTTATTTATTGCTTGTTTTAAGAGAAAAAAACAAATATATTAAATAAAGTTTAAATATTAATACTCAATTTTAAATATAGTAGTTACAAACAACTATTAACAACAATATTTTAAACAAAATTTAATCGAAACTTGTTAATTTATATTAAGCAAAAAAGATTAATATAGAAGTACAATTCGAACTTTAAAATAAATATATTTAAATAATTTTAATTATAGATAGTATTTCAAAAATTGTATACAAAAGTTGTTATAAAATTTTAAATTATTCTATTGTTTACAATTATTTAAACATATTAAATATAAAAAAATATCTTCTATTTTTCTTTTGTTTAAAACAAAAATAATTTTAATTACAAACAACAATTAATCTAGTCTTTAGTTGTATAAATTACAATTAATAATATATATAGATAATATATAACTAACAATTTATTAGAAGAAGAGTTATATTAATTTGTTATTATTTTTTATTTAAAATAATTAAGAAATTAACTATATAAGACTTTTATAGATTTAAATTTGTTTTTTCAAACTATTAACAATCTTAATTTTCGAAAGTTGCTAGAAATATTTTGTTCAAATTTAATACTTTTAAATTGTATTAAACTATTTAAGATAATTTTCTTAAAATATAATTAAATTTGCAAGAAAATTAAGATAAATTTTAAAAATACTTAACATATTTTTATTGCTTTAAATATATAGTCTAGTTCTTAAAAAGTTATCTATCTAGAAGTTTTAATATATTAAATAGATATTATATTTCAATTTTGCAAATATTTAATTAATTTTTTTTAATATTAAATATATAGATTGTTAATTAATATTAAAGCTTATAAAGATTTTAAAATCTTTCGAGATTAAAGACAAATTTTTTGAGATTATTATTAATAATACAAGTAATAACAATATATTTAAAAACAAACTTAATAAGATTTTAAATTAACAAAAGTTTTAATAAAATAAATAATAGAATTTTGTATTTTGTTTAACTTATATAATTAATTTTGTAACTTAAGATTTTATTTTAACTATAAAATTAGAAATAACAAATAATAATATTGTTATACAATTGAAAAATAAACAACTTTAAGATATTACAAAAAACACAAATTTGTCTAGTATAGTTAAAAAGATATTTAAATTTATAATAATACAAAGAAATAATATATATATTAAATTTATTAAATTTGCGCTTTTATAATTGTTATTAACAACTTAGTTTCATATTTGTTTCGATTTAAAAAATTTTAAAAAAAAATTAATAAAAAGTTACAAAAATTAATACAAAATATTTGTATTTGTTAAAACTCTATTTATTTTATATTTTGTTAAATATATTAATTACGCAATTATATTAATTTTTAAATAAAGAAATATTCTTAAAATTTAAAAATTTAACAAGTTAAGTTTAACAAAAACAAATAAAATTTAGTTTTGTTTATTAACAATATATTAAACTCTTTTTACAAATATACTTTAGTATATAGTTTTGCAAACAATTAATACAAATACTTATTTAGAATTTCGAGTATTTAATACAATATTTAATTATTTTAATTATCTAAAAAAGATAATAAGAATTAATATTTATTTTTTAAAAAATATTGTATTTAAGATTTGCAATAAAGTTTCAACAAAATTTGCAAAATACTATTTAAAAACAAAAAAATTAGATAGTATATTATATAATCTTGTTAATATTTTAGATTCTACGCAAAAAGTTAGTTTTTATAAATTGTAAAATAAGAGAAAAAACAATAATATTATTAATTATAAGAACAAATACAAAATAGAATTTAAAAATTATTATTAATATTATTACAATTTAACTACTAATTTAAAAACAAAAACGCAAAGAGCAACTATTGCTAAAAAAATAATATAATATAGTAATATATATAATCTTTTATTAATATTAATATAGTCTACTATAATTGTTATAAAATTCTTATTTTAACAATCTTAACAATCTTGTTCGATTTAAAATAAAGATAATTAATATTTTTGTATTAATATTGTAAAAAATAAATATTCGATCTAAAAATATTAAAAAAATAATATATTAAACTTTTCAAAGCTAATACAAATAATTTGAAATATACTTTTATATTTAGTATTATTAATAAATATAAAACAAATTTTTAGTCTTGCTTAAAAAATATATTAATAAAATTAATTTTAAATAAGTTTGCAAACAATTAAACAAATTATAATAATTAAATATTTTAATTATACTATAAATCTAGACGCAAAAAAGATTGTTCTCAAATTATAAAATATATATTATAGAAAGAAAAATAACAATTAAGCAATAAATAAAGAAGAAGATTTTTTTATACTAAATTTTAAGATAGTTTTAAATTAGATTTATTTATAGATAAATTAATTTTTAAAGAGAAATATCTTTAATAATTATAGAAATTATTAGATACTATTAGTAGTAATATAAAGAAATAATATATTTAATAAATTAAATTGCTAGAAAAAATTTATTAATAATAGAATTTCGAAGATTTGAATTTTAGCTAATACAAAGAACAATTATAATTGTTTTAAAAAAAACAATATATTATATTTGTTTAAAAAAAATATAATATTGCTATAAAATTTTTAGTTTAAAAGATCGAATTACTCTATAAAATTTTTAATAAAAAACAATTTTTTTAGCTAAAATATTATATACTTTGTATAAATAGTTGCAAGATTCGAATCTATAGTACGCAAGATATTAATTATAACTCTATTATTATAATAGTAATACAAAAAAATAATATATTTACTAAAAAAAAAGATAATTATAAATATTTTTATTGCTTTTTAAAATATTGCTAAAACTAAGTTCTAAATACAATAGTTAATTTAATTATACTTATAATTATTAATTTTATTATAAAAAAGTTTACAAATTAAACGCTAAAATACAAATCGAGAAATAAAAAAGTTAATTAATTTTTAATATTTTTAAATTTTACAAAAAACAATAATATCGAACTTTTATTTTTGTGTATACTATTGCAAAATATTAATATATTAGTCGAAAATATATTATCTATTTGTATTATCTTAATTATATTAGTATCTTAAATATTCTTTTCTTTAATACTTTTTTCTTCTTAAGACTTTTTTTTGTTTTTATTTATTTTATTATATTTAGATTAAGAAATTAATTTATTGCAAAAAAAATTCGAAATTAATCGATAAACTAGCAAATTAAATATATTAATTCTAGATAAGATATTTTGTATTATTTGTATATATTATCTATCTACTTTACACAAGCTATTGAAAAAGATAATAAATTTAACAATATTAAAAAGATATTTATATAAATATAAAAAAAAGATATTAAGTTTAAAACAAAATTTAAAGAAATTATAATAAAATAAACAATATATTTAATAATTTTAACTAGTATAGACACGTTAAAAAATTATATAAAAAAAGATATTTAAATTAGTAATTAGCAATAAAAATATATAATATAAACAATAAAGCAATTAACAAATATAAACTTGTATAATATATTAACAAAATCAAATATATATTAATATAAAAAAATAATAATTTTATATTAACAAAAATTTAAAGTAAATA
>JAABUW010003229.1_pt1 | contig 23512 bp, 19 predicted proteins | sample 5560081 | NCBI WGS metagenome assembly JAABUW01 (sample SAMN10711882, study PRJNA513363) | rock metagenome | isolation source: Antarctica rocks | place: Antarctica: Victoria Land, Knobhead sud | reverse complement strand
ACAGAGTTGAGAAACGTCAGGTCTGCGTCGCTGCGTCCCAAAGCGGAAGCCTAGATGTCTTGTTGTCCCGAGGTTTGACCATGAACTCTCTTCCTTCAAGCAACAATGTCTTCTCTCTTCAATTCGTACGAGGTCGCATTCCTTCGGTTCGGTATACACAGAGCGAAGCTCGACATGTCAAGTCCGAAGCGGGAGCACATTACCACGTGAAAGGCAACAGCATGAGGTTGACGAGGACAAGTCTTCATATTCACACTTCTATCACGCCTTCCATAACCTTCACAGCACTCCCACTTAGCTCAACCCTTTCCACCTCATGCATCGTCTCATTCAACTCCACAACAACCCCAATGTCACTCTTCCTCCCCATCTCCACCCCCTGCGTAAGCTCAAACTTCGTCCGCCTTCCCAGCTGCAACTTCTTCGCCAGTAAGATACTGAGACCGCAGGAAGCACTCCCGGTCGCTGCATCTTCCTCCGCCCCTCTTAGCATCCGAGTCCGGACCTGCACCAAACCCTCCTCGCTTTCAGGCGCGTTCGTGATCACGTAGAGGAAAGAGCCGATCAGCCCCTGGTTCCAGCCATCATCAAGTCTCGCGCTAGGCAGTCCATCACTATCGACCGACGCCAGCGTCTTGAGGTCCTCGAGCTTGATGCAGATGAAATTCATCCCCTTGACTGGGCTGACAACATCCACTTCCGGCGCCATGCCTAATCTGCTAAGACTATGGTGCATCGCGTAGATTTCGTCGTCGAACACCGCGTGCTCAGTATGTTCGTGGAAGTTATGCGGTATACTCGCTGTAGCCACACCGTCCACGTAGTCGATCTCAATAGGGCCAGCATTGCAGATGAGCCTGCCCTTCCGAGCTCCCTGGGCAAGCGTTCCGAAGGCGTAGACTGCGGCGCCGATAGTTGGATGGCCAGCGAAGGGGATCTCGGCGTCTGTTACGAAGATACGCACGCGCCATTCGGGAACGTCGTTGGAGCCTGGGGACTGTTCGTGGAGGAAGAGAGTTTCCGAGAGGTTGAATTCGCGGGCTACGGTTTGCATCTGCTCGGTTGAGACATCCTGGCCGGAAGGTATTTGTACGACTGCTAGTGGATTGCCTAGGTATCTGGTAGTCGTGAAGACGTCAAGGGTCACGAAGGAGAGTTGAGGCATCTTGAATGTTGTCTTAATCTCAATGGCAATGGCCTGGCCGGAGGCTGTGCCTAGATGTCAGTTATGCGGTCAACTGGAAGAAGGTAACTAGAGAGGAAATATGGAAAGCTGTAGGAGGAAAGATATTGTAGAAGGGCGTTCGTGGTGACTCAAGGGTCCACTCTCTTCTCGGAAGCACGTCGTTAATAAATCGATCTAGCCGCGATGCTCTGGAGCTCATCAGAAGCTCTCTCCCGACGTTCTACACCAACGCCTTTCCAGAGGTCGTGCCGTGTCGTGCGAACACGCTCCCGAGAAGCAAAGAAGTAGTAAGCAAGACGAAGCAGGCGCGCAGGCGCTTGGACCTTCCTCGTCCAACCACGGCCTAACCATGTTTGGATCACAGCATTCCGGGCGGCTAATTCTCCCTCTCCCCATCTCCTTCTCCCCAAGGCACTTGAGGCTGCCCCAACTTGTACAGTCTGCTGCCGCTCGCTCTCGGACCTCAGCAGGGTGCATATGGCCCGGTTGCGTGCAGTACGGGCTGGGTGCTTTACCCCACGCTTCTGTTTCAAGATGAAGCCACCATCCGTGCCGCAATGTGTGCAGACCGTGGCACTTCGACCCAAGGTTGGTCTTGAGCATTCTCTGCTCCATCCTTTCCTTCGGAGTGTAGCCGGTCTCCATCGCGATTTCTTCATTGTGCATTTCTGGCTTTCCATTCGTTCATTAAGATGGACGACAGGACGACAACTATACACTGGCTGGCTCCAGCGAGCATGGTGGGAGCCCTGGCGGCAGGCGTTGTATTCGCAGGCGGACATCATCTTTTCTACCAGCACCTTGAAGGACAAGCAGTGTCTTCTGGAGCGATATTCGGGTCCTCCATATCATCCCAACAGGCCAACATAGCCATTGGCACCGCGTTCGCCTTCATCATCAAGTCCTGTCTCGTGTTCGCTATGTCCATCGCCTTTGCTCAGCTGTTCTGGAGGGAAGCTAGATACGCGATCGAGCTTCCGACTTTATCTCGTCTGGACTCGATGTACTCGGCTTTCGACAACATCGTGGGTCTCATGAGGGTTCGACTGTGGCTGAAGTACCCACTACTCATCCTGGTGGCCGCTTCTGCGTGGTGAGATACTTAAAACACCGGTAAGAAGAGCGTAACCCGTGCTGAAGAGTCACAGGATTATCCCGATAGCATCCATCATAGCACCTGCGACACTGTCAATCGAAAATGCTGCAGCTCGCCCTTTCGATGTACTTACACGCCGAGTCCCCAACCTAGACTTCAGGAGCATGAACTTCTTAGCAGCCATGCCACATATGGAAAGTGCCGATACTCCAAGCTTAGGAAGCTATCTCTACAATGGCCCCAATCAGCCACTACTAGAGACCTCCAATGCTGTCATGTCTGGATCTCGGATATTACCCATCACACCTCCCGCAGCCAACTCAAGCTGGAATCTGCAGTTCCACGGCCCGTCGTTGAAGTGCACGAACGTGCCCGATAGCTTGCATCAGCGGCTGCGTCGTAACATCGCTCAAGGCATTGACGATCAGTCGGACATCGCACTTTATGGTTACTTAGCCTGGTTTGCAAGCTCAGGCTGGTGGGGATCGGATCTCGTCTCTGATGTCCCTTTCACCTCGGACGCTATCAACAAGTCCATCCACTTCGACGGAGCTTCGCTTGCGCCTTCATTAAACTACAATGCAACCATGTTCGTTGCCGCCCTACCTCAAGTATTCTCTGTCAACCGGGCGACGATATTCGAGGCCTACAATGACTACAACGGGACCACCCCAGAGTGGGTCGATGGCACTATACTCCAGTGCACCCTCTACAACTCCACCTACAACGTGTCGTTCAACTATATCGAAGGTCAGCAGAGTATCGCCATTGATCTGCTCGATGCTCAGAACGATTTGGAGGTGATTCCGCAAACTTCAATGCTCGGCCCGAATCCACACAACATCTTGAACAACGGGTGCGAAGGACTGGGAAGCATCAGAAGCGATCAGACGCCTATGTGCTACAGTAACCCCGAGCTGCTCAGAACTATGTCGTATCAAGCCATCATGGATGCCTTCACAGCGAATCTGAAAGGCACAATGTCCGTCAACTCTAACCAGCAGCTGCAACGCGAATCGAGTATCATGGATACAGCCCTCCTCAAGACGCCGGAGTTATCATACCTAAGGACCCGAGCGGCAGCAGCGACTTTCGGAAATGAAACGATGCAAGCAGAAATTCAAGCTATCAACAATGGATACACACAAGGTCTGATCAACAAGGATACCAAGGGCTCTTCTCAGCCTCTTGCTCGAGCGATAGAAGAGATGTTCCTCAACTATACCATCAGCCTCATGAGCTCACCAGCTTTGCAGTGCGTACCGATCCCTCCTGTCCACGGGTATCACAGCTGACCATCATACGCAGACCCAACTACTCCTCGATCACGGCACCTCCGCCGGCACAAGTGACTATGCCAGCCTACCGCAATATCTACGTCTACTCTGCGACGAAGCTATGGGCGGCATACGGCGTCGCGGTCTTCCTTGCCGCTCTTTCAGTGTTCATAGGCTTCGTTGCGCTGTTCTTGAACGGCGCAAGTTACAGCCACAATTTCTCCACGGTCTTCAGAGTCGCTCGAGGTGCAGAAGTGAGCACGCACATCGGAGCCGAGGATGCCAAGGGTGAGGATCCGTTGCCAAAGCATCTCGTGGAAGCTCAAGTGTGTATTGAGAGTGCCGGAGATGCGAGCGAGGGAGACGAGGCTCTGAGGTATAGACGGCAGGACTCGAGGTTCAAGCCGGGAGTATCTGGTACTGTAAGACAGGTGGAGCGTAGTCCAGACTCCAGACATAGCTAGATGGCGAGACGTACGCAACGCAGCTTATTAGGTACTACTTCATCCTCATCGCTTCCATGAACAACTCCTTCTTGACCTCGCCAACTTCAGCGACGACTTCCTTCATTGAATCGACTTCTTTCACACCAGAGCCGTGGCTGAATGCCCATGCTTCATCGTCTTCGAGCCGGACCTGGAAAGCTTGCCAGTTCTGGCTTTTCAAGTCGTTCACATGCTCGTGAACGGCTTGACTTGGTCCGGTATAGACGAGCACGCCAGGGTAGCCAGGCTTGGTCACGCCCGATACATCAGATGATGGAGGAGACAAAGCTAGCTTCCGCTTGTTGGTGTTTAGTAGATGGTGGAGCCAGACGACTATGGTAGCTCTACTGGAAGCACTTGCGTCGGTAGCCTGTGACGCTTCGAGTAGACGGCTATGCTCGCCGATAGCTGCAGTCTCGGAGAGCTCCGTGGACGCAGTGATGATGGAGTCCAGCACCTCCTCTCCGGGACCTAAAGTCTTCACTTGCTGCCTCAGTTGCTCCCGTTGGTCCACCTTGCCAACGCTAGCCGAGAGCACTTCTGGCAAGCTGTCTTGTAGATATCCAGCTGGCAGGCGTAGAGCGAAAGAGCTGTTGTCCATAGTATACTTGAGCTCGCGAGTCTTGCTGTTATACGCTACTTGGTCAGGGTACATGGCCTCGAGAAGGGATATCTCGTTTTGAAGCCGCTCATCCTGTTCTAAAGACATATCGTTCTCCGCAATTGCCCTCTGCGTTGCGAAACACGCTTCGCAATATATCCATAAGCTCTGCGTTCACTGTAGATGTGGAAAGCAGTGAAACTCATGGCCAAAGTCTAAGTGAATTCCCAATAGGAAGGCGCACGAGCCAGAACGCGGTCGCCTTAGGCAGTCGTGACGTCACAGCTTTCACAACGCGTCGAGCATATATGGACTTCATCTCTTCCATTGAACCAACTCTCAAACACCATCAACTTCTTCCTTGAACAATCCCCTCAATAATACAACGTCTATCAGCACTCGCATCGAGACCGTCACATCAAGTAACGCTAATGCTTCAAACCTCACTCATTCACCCATTGGCCACTTGCTAACAGTACTCAAAGGCACTGCAGCAATGGCAGGAACACGCTCTTCCGCTCGCATCAATTCCAGCCCTCAATCCGAGAAGACCACCAACGGTGGTACGAAGCGCAAGGCTGACGACGCAAGCCCGCCTGCCAGCCAGAAGGCCAAGCGTGGTCGTCTGTCGAAGGCTTCCAAGCAACAGAAGACCATCGAGGAGACGCTCCCAGCTACTGGTGACCAGCCCGAGTCTGAGGATGTCCTGATCAAGGATGCCGAGGAGGCTGAGCCCGATGCCAGCGGTGAAGGTAGTCTTCTCCAAGGTTTCGTCACTCAATATGATGCTAACCTGCTTCAGGTGGCGATGAGACCAAGGACGCCAACGGCGAGAACGCTGCCGACGGTGGAGATACTACCAACGGTGCTGAAGTCAGCGACGAGAAGATGGCGGATGGCACTGAGGTAGAGCAGGAGAATGCTGCAGTCGTGACCAAGGGCGAGGACGAGAGCCACGAGAAGACGACCGACGCTCCAAACGCGTTCGACAAGGTCAAGGCTGACGACAGGAACCAGGGCACCACCAGCAAGGTTGGTCCCTCCGAGACACCAGCACTCGATGTCCTGCTAACAAATGCTCACAGACGGACGAAAGCAAGGTCGATGACACCAACGCTGGCGTCGCTGCCGATGCGATTGAAGAGGACAAGGAGCGTGAGCAGGCCCAGCCGTCCAACATTCTCGAAAAAGGAATCATCTATTTCTTCACTCGTGGACGCGTGGGCATCACCGAGCCTGAGAGTGTGCAGGAGCTCCAGCGCAGCTTCTTCGTGATGAGGCCGCTGCCGGAAGGTGGAAAGATCACAGACGGCGCCATCCAGGACGTCGGCAACAACCGCTTACTCGCTCTCCCGAAGAAGGTCTGGCCCAAGAGTGGCAAGGATCGTTTCATGGTGTTCGTCGAGAAGGCGTCGGTCACCATGGCCACGCTCAAAGAAGAGTTTTTCTCCGGCAGCGACTACGACACGAAGACGGTCGGCACTCGCCACACCCCAGAAGTCACGCCGATCGGAGAAGGTGTCTATGCGTTGGTCTCTACCCAGGGCAGCCCAAGCACTACGCATCTCGCTTACATGCTCACGATCCCGACTGAGATGGGTGAGGTCCAGAAGGACGTCGGTCTTGCGGCGAAGGGTAGCTTCGTCGTCAGCGCCAAGAACCCAGAATCCTCAGGTCCTGCGAACGCTCAGCTACCGCAGGGACCAGCGTGGCCAAAGGAGTTCATCGAGGAGTTCGGTAGCCGTGGCTGGATGCCTGCCAAGCCGAAGTACCTCGACTACGCCAACGCGCAGATGTTGCTCATTGGGGAGGACTTCGAGAAGAGCGGCAACCTCGAGCCAACTCCAAAGGACCAGAAGGACGATAGCAAGGAGACGCCGCAGGAGGAGCTGGAGAAGCTTGAGCATGAGGATGAGTTGCGTGTTGAGCACATCAGCGGTAAGTCAGCACATATCTCCGTTGTAAGCATCACTGACATGCCCTCAGGCGACGATACCGTGTTCGCAGATCTCGGCATCTCCAGCAAGGACTACCCATCCGTGAAGACCACGTGGTAAACTCACCACCTAGGTCTGACACCTCACACCAACACGATCTATCAAATGAGTTCACCGCGCAGTGGCATCCATCTACTCGTCACATTCGACACATTTGCTTGACGGCAATGGACGGATCTGAGAACGATCTATTTCGCCAGCAGCGAGACATTGCCATTGCTTCGGTGCTCGCAGCGCAATGCTCCTCAGCAGTGCTTGATCAGGCAAACGTGAACCAGCTTCTATCGGATCTCAGCCATCAAACTGGCCGTGAGACCACATCAGTGGTGTATTATTAGGTCAATAGCAAACAGCAAGCAAGAGAACGGAACATCGACCAGATTCGTACCCTCATGTCCCTTCCTCTTCCTATCAACTTGTACCTACACACCAGCATGATATACATTCCTATTGCTTCGTGCGCATTCTCAGCATGCAAAGCTGCTTGCTTGACCAGGCGCACAAACACAGCTTCTATCGGATCTCAGCCATCACACTGGCTGTGAACCATATCAATAGCTGAACATCCGTGTATTAGTAGCTCAATGGCAGAAAGCAAGCAGGACAACAGAACATTGACCTGACTCTCATTCCATAAAACTCTGCTCTCCTCACCTACTTCACATCGACCTCATAGAGCGTCCCGACACAGCGGCACAAGGCGGTCGCTCCCACGCATCGTGGTCTCCACCACGCCTCCATCCTTGTAGCCGCCGCAACTCAAACGTCGCCCTGCGCCTCGAAGCGGCTGTTTCACGTGTCCTTGACTCTCCGTAATCGGTTCGTATTGGACATATTCGGAGCCCAACCTCAAACACCACCACCCGTAGACTCCTAGTCGATACAGCAGAGACAAGCCGGACTCACGTCTGGGATCGGGAGATGAGGAAGATGTGAGTCAAGGCGAATCGGGTTGCGCACCGAGCCTTTCTCGGGCGCCTGTTTCTGCTTGCCTCAACCCCTCCATCCGTTGGTGAATGCTCCCGCCGTTGCTATTGTTGGACCCAGTGGTTTCGGAGGTTTCGTGGCCGCTTTGTCGACCGTGGTATTCTGGGAATTAAGCTCACAACTGCCGGGCCTGCGATCTATTGCATATACAGAGCATCTCGACCTCATACCGATCACGAACGATTGCGTTGTTGGTCTTCCGATAGCGAGGACCCTGACTTTGTGCCTGACTTTACTACCTACCCCACCGACCGGCGGCCAGACGTGCTTCGTGAGTGATAACCTGCAGTGCGGCGCCCGAAACGGTCTTTGTGATCGGTTCTGGCTTTGCTGCATACGGTCACGGCCGACTCCATTGTCTTTGACGAGCTGGAGCTGACTCTTGGTTCTTGACTTTACAGCCTCATACTTGATTCCGACATCTCCTCGTTCTTGAGCTCGACTTTGGATTCTTGTTGGTCAAGGGAAACATCCAGTGAGAAGCTTGGAGGGCGAGAACACAGTTGAGAGGTATGTCAATCCCTTCCATGGATATACACTGCGACGTAGAGCTGTCCAGGGGTGTGCGAGGCTGTCAGCGGATGCATGGCATGTGCATTTCGTGCTTCCGGACCACGTGGAGACGAGCTGCATACCACACCCGCAAGCATGACCGCATTCGGAAATAGCTGTGCTAACTTGTGCGACAGGGAGAATACACCGGCTCCTGAAAGCCCGTGACACTCAAATATACCCTGCCGACGATAAGCGCATTGAGCGAGTGTCAGCCGATCATACGCCCTCCTCGAAGCAAACACACCGAACGACTTATACTTCAACACAAGGAGTAGCTTGCAGCGAGCAGTTCTGAATACACACACATCCCAAATGGCGACTCGCGCACCGCCATCAGGCGGTTCGAGGAAGATCTCCTTCAATGTGTCGGAGCAGTATGACATCCAAGATGTGGTCGGTGAGGGAGCATATGGCGTGGTCTGTTCGGCACTTCACAAGCCTTCCGGGCAGAAGGTTGCGATCAAGAAAATCACGCCCTTCGACCATTGTAAGAAAGAAATCAGGAGGTCTCGATCGTGATGACAACCGCTAATACTCCTATCCTACCCTCTAGCCATGTTCTGCCTTCGAACTCTCCGTGAGATGAAGCTCCTACGCTACTTCAACCACGAGAACATCATATCCATCCTCGACATTCAAAAGCCGCGCAACTTCGAGAGCTTCTCGGAAGTCTACCTCATCCAAGAGCTCATGGAGACGGACATGCACAGAGTCATTCGCACGCAAGAGCTGTCCGACGACCACTGCCAATACTTCATTTACCAGACCCTCCGCGCACTCAAGGCAATGCACTCCGCCAACGTGCTCCATCGCGATCTCAAGCCCTCGAACTTGCTTCTGAACGCCAATTGCGATCTCAAAGTCTGCGATTTCGGCCTCGCGCGCTCAGCAGCAAGCACTGAAGACAACCAAGGCTTCATGACCGAATACGTGGCCACCAGATGGTACCGCGCACCGGAGATCATGCTCACTTTCAAAGAGTACACCAAGGCGATTGACGTATGGTCAGTAGGATGTATCTTGGCGGAGATGCTGAGCGGCAAACCACTCTTCCCAGGCAAGGACTACCACCACCAGCTCACCCTCATCTTGGATGTACTCGGCACACCAACCATGGAGGACTACTACGGCATCAAGTCGCGTCGTGCGAGAGAGTACATCCGGAGTCTGCCGTTCAAGAAGAAGATCCCATGGAAAGTCATGTTCCCGAAGACTTCAGATTTGGCGCTAGATTTGCTTGAGAAATTACTGGCATTCAATCCAGTCAAGCGCATCACCGTGGAGGAAGCGCTCAAGCATCCGTACCTGGAGCCGTACCACGATCCTGAAGATGAGCCGACGGCTGAGCCAATTCCGGAGGAGTTCTTCGATTTCGATAAGAACAAGGACAATTTGAGCAAGGAGCAGCTACGTCGTAAGTACTTGCAGCAAGCTCAAACTGATGCAATAGCTAACCCGAGTGACTGCAGGTCTGATCTACGAGGAGATCATGCGGTAATGGCTGTACGAACTGAGACGACTTTTTCTTTTGTTCCAACAACGAGCCGGAAGACACTGCGATTTTCGGCGACAGCATCACCTTCATCACGATACCAACACCATCTACATTTGCTGGCCAAGAAGCCACCCAGAAATTGCATGCTTTGGACACTCCAGCAACTTCAGCAACTCCAGCAACTGCACTACGGACATATGAAGCCGGGCTCAAAACAAAGTTCATCATCTGGTCTGACAGCGGAAACACGTTCTCCTGCGAAATCAGAGGCAAGAGTGCATTCTGTGGGCTATGGTGTTATGAGGAACAAGACCATGGTGAGAGTGCACACTCACTTTGTTCCGCTGCGAGGTAGGAGGCATCTGTCCTACTGCCTGAACAAAACTTGATAGCGCGTGTATGCATGCTCTGTCTTGCTCAACATCGCTTCTCACCTTGAATGCTCATTCTCTCCCTAACTGCTCCTAGGTAAGTAAAATAGTATCTGGTGGAGATTTGACGGGCTCAAGATTGTGTATCGGTAAGGCAAATGATGTCGTCTTACTTATTGGACTCTTACATCATATCTCATGTACAGTCTGTCACTCTTCCAGCCAACCCTATTACGCTGGCCTCACTTCGAGCTCCTTTTTTGCCAGACTGGACGATATTGGAAAGCACGATATGAAACCTGAAATGCATGCCGGCCTTTTTGGTCAAGGATGCATGCATACACCTATTCAGAACGGTTGCAATCAAAGGACTCTCACCCAGCTGCTCTAGAAAACCACAGAAGTACAGACCCACCTGGGTACCAAGCGCAGTCTCTGGTGAGCAATGCCTTTCCTTCCCTGCGTGCTGATCATGCTTCATCATTCGTCTCATCAACACAGACTTACGGAGTGCTGATACCCAACAGTCCTTACAGCATGGTCAGTGAAGCTGCGGCTATGTCATATTCCCCGTACATTGAGTGACGACGTCAACACCTCATCTTGCACCGCTGTGTCTGCTGCCTTGTCAGCACACTGATCCCACCACAGTCCAACCACACAAGCTTCGGCGACACTATGAATCGGAGTCATCAGACCACTCCGAAGAATCACCACTGCTGACCGCGGCAGTGATCCGGCGAGGCCGTCGTCCGGAGTCATCAGCGGGGCCAGTTTCGTGACCGTCCAACGCATTGAGGAGCGATTGGCATTCCTCCATCTTGCGCTCAACCGCCTTTTTCACCAACTCAGACAATCGTCCCAGCTCAGCTTCGTGCTTCTGAACAAAGCCAGCCAATTTGGCGTCTGCGGCCTCATCAACGTACGGTCGAATGTCAAGATCGGCACGCAAAGCTACTACAAAACTGCGCAGTCTTTCCAGACCTCTCTGCTGAACGACCGCTGTTCTAGTGGACAAAGTTGTCTCGCGAACGACCGACTTGCTCTTGGTGTTCTCGATGACCAATTTTGAGATGCTGTAGGCTTTTTGAGCTCGATGCAGGAGGTTGATGGCTTCGCGAACATGGTGACCAGTGTTGATGCGTCTCATCTCGGTGAATAAGTGTTCGGCGGTAGTAGTTGATACACCAGTGATTGTCGTATGATCAGGGCATGGAAGTTTCGCAAGCGGCCAGAGCACCTTTTTCTCGATGTCGCTGAAGCCTGGACAGTCCTCAGCTTGCACTTTGACGCTGACTTTCTTCAACTGCTTGTTCTGGATGAGATGGGAACATAGATCGTAGAGATAGGAATTGGTCCGTTGCAGGTCAACCCATCCGAGTGGACTGGCCGCGTTCGCATCTTGCTTCTTCGGCGTAACCCAGATTGACAGCCTCTGCGCTTTCAGTAAGAGCGCGGGAAACTTGCTCTCGAGCGTACTGAGTGCGTACGCATGTTGACTTCCGTAGCCTGTGCTCTCAACGTGCATCGAGAACCTGCAGTTGTGGTTCAGTACCATCGCTGGATTGGTGTGAACAGGCCTTGGGTCTTGACTCTCGAAAAACATGACCTGACAGTCGTTCTCGCGGTACAGCACGTCCTCTGCTTCGTCACGGACTTCCTTCGAGGTCAGGATGATTGAGGGCCAGCACTTCCGAGCCCTGGGGTATTGTGGTAGATGGAGTAGATAACCGTAGATTTGGTTGCGAATTTCGGCAGGGAGATGGAGAAATCGAAACTGGTAATCTTCATCCTCCTGGCGTAGCTTGTTGATTATCGCGTGCTTGGTCTTGCAGCCTTCTGTTACTTCTCCAATACGGGCGATCAGGAAACCACGCAATTCAGCGATCCGGAATCTTTGGTAATCGAACTGAGCAGAAGCCGTGTCGTTACGACCTGGGCGACGAGGCATGGTGTCTTAGTAAGTCGCTTGATTTGGCCTTGCACGTCTGTGTGGGAAGAGAGAATCAGCTCGGTCAAGCAGAAGTACTGGTAACTAAATACCTTCTCTCAACCACAGACAACTTCTTTCGCAACTTCTTTTCGCATCGAGCACTTTCTCACATGTGCCTCTTTGTCCCAGCTGCGACCGCACAAAAGAGTGAATGTATTGCAGCCACCATGCACTCTATGCATGATTTTGTGACTAAAACCAACCGGGCAGTGGAATGATCCGGTACATGGCTACTACAACCAAAGCGAACAAACAGGTTAGCTCGGTAACGTAAAGGTAAGTTCAGCAATAAGCAGGACAATCTAGACTCACAATCAAGCGCGGCTACCACCATACAACAGTATTGCGTTGCAGATGTCTCATCATGGCAAGAATGGGACTGAGACAGCGATTGAACGGTGCCCTGTGGTAGCAAACTCGTCAGTGACTTTGTGAAGCGTTGGTCTAGGGAATCGATGCCTTGCGTGATTCAGGCTTTTACGAGTAACGCTGTACACCGCGTTAGAGCGAAGCTGTGCAGAATACTGCAGCACTCATCTCGATCGCCCAAGCCCCTGGCAGCCAGTCTAAACGTGTTCCTAGCCATGGATCTCCTCTTTCGTTCCCAGAACGACAGGACGCGCCACTTCATCGTGCAAGCTCTTTGAGCAAGGCTTCTAAGCGCTGCGCCTGTTGTTTCGCGACCTGCTCCACGTCGTGCACCCTTGCGTCTAACGACCTTCTCCACGCTGGAACAAGGCGTATCAACTGGGCGTTCCTGCCGCGGTCGACATAGCCTGGAATCTCAAGAACGTTGCGTATCGACGTCCCAATGCCAGAGAGTGTCTTGGAACTTGAGCCAAGCTCGCCAGTGTAGCGTAATGCGTCCTTTAGCCTGCTAGCGCGGTCGAGAAGGTCAAGTGCTTCTTGAAAGATGTTGCCTGATTTGAGCTGGCGCATCTCACCAAGTAAGCTATCCACTGTAAGGGCCGGCACGCCTGTGATAACGAGGTTTCGGGGATTTGGAAGCTTGACGAGAGGCCAGAGAACCTTGTACGCAATAGTGTCGAATTCTGCGCACTTGGAACAATCTACGGAGACTGTGACTTTCCTGAGACTCTTGTTCTCGGCCAGGAATGAACAAATGTAGTAGAGGTAGTAGTTGATGTCCTGGAAATCGTTGGTCGAGGTTTCGTCGTACGAAAGTGGTCTGGCAATGGCTTCCTTGGCTAGTTTGACCTCGATCGACAGGTGTTGTGCTTTGAGGAGAAGATCTGGGAGCGTGCCTGAAGCATCATCGGTTCCGTCCGCGATCCATGAAAGACCCTCCGCACTTTCGTCAATGTAGTAGGCGTTCTCTACCATCACTCTGGTAACGTGGTATCTGTTGTTCGTGTGGTACTGCTGGGAGATGTAGATCTGAAACTCATTCTCACCGTACAGTACACCCTCTGCTTCTGCATGAAGCTGCTTTGAGACGGAAAGGATTGCTGGCCAGCACATGCGGTCCGGATTTCGAGAGCCGTCTTCACGGTACCCAAGGGGACCACGAAAGTGCAGAAGCTCGCCATACAGTAGGTTGCGCAATTCAGGTGGTAGGTCAAGAAAACGGAACTGCCAGTCTTGATCGGCGCGCTCCAGTGATTCGACGAAGTCGTGCTTGAGCTTGCATCCCTTGGGAACCTGTCCGGTGCGAGCGATCAGAAGGCGTCGTAGTTCAGCGACCGTGCAGCTCCAGTAGTCGAGATGAGTGCGAGACTCAATATCGTTGCTGTCGTCTCCGTCGTCTTCCGGTGCGAATATGTCCTTGATGTCTTTCCGAACGATCGCCCTGCCTCCCAACATGGCTGAGGTGCTTGCAGATGAGATAGTCGACAGCATCAACTGCAGGACGATGAGACTAATATATGTTCGGCAAGACAAAGGTTGACGTTAGCCCTGCAACTTCCAGAAGCTGGTAAGGAGGAGTATGTTCTAGATCAATCTTCTGCACAACCACCGCTTGGTGTTATCATCGCGCACACAGCAGCGGTGCAGGAGCCGTAGATGACCTCCGTTCCCTGAGCTCCGTAGATGGCGGTAGGATGGCTCCCGTTACGAACAGAGATGTAGAGAAGTGTGAACAATACTGTCATGACAGTAAGAAGTCCGAGGCTTATCTGAAAATCCGATTTGAGTGGCAACATGGTTCGTTGTATGCCTATAAGAGGATTATTTCGGTAGGCGTAAGCACATGCACCAGGCATGCAAGGTACGATCTGTACAGCATAGGTGAGCGAGCGATCACGACGTCTCCCCCGCCTCGTCCCTCGTATCGTTACCACTCAATGACTGATGTACTGAAACACAGCACTGACATCCTTCTGCTCCGTCTCCTGCCTCAACAGCAAGTCCTGAATCCTCGCCATCGCACCCTTATCACCCTCATTGATGAAGTGATTCCACGAGCTCGTATCCCCGTAGAGCAGAGCCGGCGCCTTGATCACCTGTCTCCCTTCCTTGCAACGCTTGCACTTGAACGTATCGTGCGTATCGCTCGTGGTACCAGGTCGATACTGGAACAACTCACGCAGAGAGTCGAGACTGAAGTGGCGCTCGACATCTTCTGCGGAATCGACAACGCAAGATGAGAGAGACTGCTTGTGAGATTGGCGCTGGAAGATCTTCTCCTCAATCGTGCCGGTGGCGATGAAGCGGTACACGAAGCAGTCCTTCTTCTGTCCGTCACGCCAGACTCGAGCGAGAGCTTGCTGATCCGCAGCCGGGTTCCAGTCAGGGTCGAAGAGGACGAGGCGATTGGCGCCGATGAGATTCAGACCGCAGCCACCGGCCTTCGAGGAGAGTAAGAAGATGAATTCAGATCCTTCCGGGTCGTTGAACTTGTCGACGAGCTTCTGGCGCTTGTTGACATTCATTGTGCCGTCAAGACGGAGTGAACCATAGTTGCGATTGCGGCATAGCTTCTCAAAGATGTCGAGAGTCTGAGTGTAATTTGAGATAAGCACGATCTTGTCGTTGGTGTCCTGTCTGATGCGAGCCAGCATACGGTCCAGAACTTGCATCTTGCCAGAGTACCACGGCTTGACATCGCGGTCACGGCCACGGGCGTCTTTCGGCACGTAATCATCTGGGAAGTGCTTCTCGCAGCCAGGAAGGTCGTCCGGTAAGTTGAGCAGATCTGGGTGGTTGCACAACTTCTTGAGCATGCCAATGGCTTTGAGTGGTTGACTGCCTTTGCCACGGAGGAGGCTCTGAATCTCGGGAGACTTGATGAAGTAGTTGTAGAGGTCGAGCTGAAAGGGTGCCAGGTTGCAGAACACGACATGTTCGTACTTCACCGGCAGGTACTTCGATAAGATGTCGTTAGTACGTCGGATGATGAACTTGTTGACCTTGACCAGAAGTTCGGAAAGTCGCTCGTCACCCTTCTTGCGATCGGCATCAGTGCCAGCCGCATCACGGCCTCGCAAGATCGGGATCTCGTATTGCTTGCGGAAGTCCTGCCTGGTGCCAAGGTAGCTTGGATTGGCGAAGTTCAGCAGGGCGAAGTATTCTGATAAGTCGTTCTGGATAGGAGTGCCTGATAAGATGACGCGCTTCTTGACGTTCAAACTGTTGAGTGCTTCGAATGTCTGACTCTCGCCGTTCTTCAAACGATGGCCTTCGTCACAGAGCATGAGTCCGATGGGTGCGTTACTAAGTTCTCCAACGTACATGCGCAGTGTCTCGTAGGAGACGATCAGGACTGGTCTGGTAACAGTTCGTCCAGTAGCAGAAGCCCACTGCCTCATCTGCATTGTGAGTTCTTCCTTGGACGCTTTGCCGTCGACAGCAAATGGAATGATAGCATCCTTTCCGAGCCACTTCACGAGCTCATTCGCCCAGTTGCGGACAAGACTGGAGGGACAGGCAATGACACACTTCTGGATTGTGCTCTTCCCAGCTTCTGGCGATTGCTTCAGGAGCGTCCACATCAGCGTGATGCATTGCAGCGTCTTGCCCAGGCCCATCTCGTCCGCCATGATGCACCCTTCCGCATTGTCGTCGATCATTCCAGTAGTGCAGCGGTAGAGGAACTTAACACCTTCCACTTGATGAGGACGCAGCACCTTTGTGAGTCGCGGATCTATGACGACAGGCACCTTTGGCCGTTCGGTATCGACCTTCTTCTTGATGCCCAATATCTCCGCCAAACTCTTATGCATTATCGGCTCATCCACTTTGACCTTCTCTGCATCCTCCTGCGTTCCGCCTTCTATCACTTTTGGGGCAGGCTTGTCGTCCACGGTAGGATCCCACAGCACAATCGCCAGATCGTCGCAAGGATCGTGGAGCGCCTTTGCAACGAACGCCACGCCCTGCCTCAAACCTAAAGTTGGCGGAGGGCGACATGCATCGTACGCCGTGGTGTCTTTGTCTTTCAGCGGTACGGAGAAGCGTGCACGGAAAGCTGTGTCTCTATCTCTGGGCTTGAAGACGGGAAATTTGTTGATGTCGCGGGTGGCCAATGCGAGTCGATCATCGTTGCAGTATGGCTTGTCGTCTTCCGTACTGCCGTCACCGCCCGAGTAGTCGACCTTTCGTCTCTTCCGCGCTGGTTTCTCCGACGCCCTCGGCGCTACATTGGCACCAGGACATTTGAACGGCTTGATCAGGCGATCGGTGGATTGTGGTGTGCCGCCATAGAGTCGTCCTCGAGTCTTGACAGGCGGCGCAACGTTCTCCTTGTCCACGGCCACCGTCATCGTCGTGATGTCGAGTGCTCAAGTCAATGGTGTTGGTGTTGTTGGTGGCGATCGCAGTTAGTCGAGGGCGACGCGAGCCTGAGTCTTGGCGCGCCTGCCTGATCGCGCCCGCCACACGAAAGTTACGTTTCTGTGCACGTGCAATTTGCCGACACGCATTCCGACATTGGATTCTCGTATCACCACACTCTTGTTTTCGTCTCCCCACGAAGGCGCCATCAGGATTGTTACCCACGGCAAGCACAGCAGCAGAAATTCTATCGGACCTTCGTCGACACTGGACTTGCAGGACACCTAATTCCTGCAGTAGCTACCACCAATGTCCACCATCAACACATTTCGCAACAGCCTTCGAGAGTCAGGGCAGGATGGTCCCTCGATCGTTTCGACGTCGTAAGGGGTAGCGGGCACAAAACCCACGTCTTAGGATCCGGCGTGATGGTATTGAGCTTGGCCAATGAGCATTTCGTAGTTTCGAAGCCGCCACGGGCCAAACTCAAGAGACCCTCGAAGACTTTTCAGCCTCGCCGAGCTGTCCAAAGGCTATTGAAAACGTAGCGATGTATGCTATCGGTCGAGTGTATAAGCGCGATGAAGTGGGAAGGTGAGGTTGTTTGAAGAGTAGACGAACTTTATTGCTTCCGTTCCTTCATCCCCAGCTCTCATTGCTTGCGTTCGATCCATGCTATTGCAAGACTGGCGAAGGGGCTAACTGAGTTCAAAGAGACAGTGCATCACAGTTACTGATGTGAGTAGACCGAACAGACGCTCTTTTGTAGCAAGGTATATATATCTCGTCCTTCTCCCTTCAGTTACACTCTCCCATGCGTAATCAACAGAGCTAATCTGGTCATCAAGCTGCGACCGACTCCTCTACCGATTCCGTGGTCGGTCTAAGATGGAATTCGCACGGGAAGTCCGCAGGCTACAGCGACCAATTCAACTACAACGAACGACTCGGGCAACCGATGATTACCATCAAGTACACAGGTTCCAACGTGCTGTCGTTCGACTTCGAGTCCTTCTCCTTCTTCTGCGCGTATGGCAAAGGCCGGCCTAGCAACAATCCTACCGCACATACCACGTCGTGTGACATTTCCGTAACCGGCTTTGTGGATGGGCGCAATGTGGCGAAGCAGAGCTTCCGCTTCAACGCAAGCAAACATGAGAAGGTGGGTATGGCGCAGGCTGTGCTATCGGGGGCTTTCAAAGGTGTGGAGCAGGTCGTGTTCTACACTCACAACGCACCAGATATTGTCGCTACGGTACTTGAGGTAAGCGGGAAAGCTGTTGTTATGCGAGAGGCGTACGTACTTGCTGTGGTAGATGGAGGCTAATTATGTCGTAGGATGTCAGGTATACCACGTACGCTCGGGTGGAAGATTCGCCTGCCCAGCAGCCAGGAGAGGACGAGTAAGAGGACGAGTCATCGGGTGGGAAGCAGCTGGAAGACAAGTCTTCGCGTTCGGAAGCGTGCCAGCTTAAGGTCAGCTATACGGATGGAACCCGGTTGGTGAAGTTCGTTGTCTCGCGCTTCGATCATGTTTTTGGTGTGTTCTGCAAGTTCAAATGTATTTTTTTCTGGATCAGCTGTACTCCGAGCACATCTATAAGTCTCACGGAATCTTCTAATTACCACCTCGAAGATCTCGAAGTCCCAATGCTCTACTCACTTCCCGGACAACATGGTATTCGACAGCTCACATCGTACATCTGAAACTGGCAAATCGTTCGGTGATTGACTTACCACGAGGAGAACCCGCCTGTTTCATGCACACCATCCTGTCAAGAATTGGCACGTAAGCATTCGCTTACCTTACCTTCGATGCTGACTGGCTGGGTGAAGCAGGTCAATTGCTTCATACTCCGTCCCAGTCTGGCGGCAGACCTCCAGTCTCCGCCCTTGAGCTTCGCACCCGGCGAAAGAGCGGAGGAGTGTTTACCGAAAGTTGTGTCTGCCCATGTCGGCTCCGTCCCACATGCGTGAAGGCAAAGGTCAAACTAACGGACACTTTCCTACATGAAGGAGTTCGTGTTTTCTCTCTCGCTGCCTCCTGTACCCTCGGCCTGTTACCTCTGCTCTGACATCGACCAGTATACCGACTCTCGGCATCATGCAGCTTCAAATCACACTTCTCAGCATGGCCATCGGCGGCGTTGCTGCTGGCTCCTCTCCCTTGGTTGCAACAACGCACCAGGCTACTTTCAACCACGCGCCAGATTTTCTTGCCGATGGTTCCCTTGAGCTCGGTCGATACGAAGACCTCTACTATCACGGCCTCGGTATGTAGCACCCTTCAACACACAACTCAAATAACTGACCTTGGAAAGTCCTCCTCGATCGCTCGTCGGTTGATTTCGGGTTGAAGCTCGACTCACATGGGCATGTTGTCGGATACAACAACCTATTCAATTTCCAGCGAGGCATCGCCCAGCCTGAGATTACCGTCCACTATCAGTACGCGACGGTTTTGTCATTCGACTTTGAGTCCTTCTCCTTCGTAAGTCCAACGCATCACCATCTCTGATACACCACCTGCTCTCCCTCCGAGATATGGACTGACAATACCCTTTTGCTTTGGCAGGGCTGTTCTAAAAAGGACTTGCATAGCGAGAACGATGCAAACGACGCTCAGTCCTGCGACCTGTTGGTGACTGGCTTTGCTGGCAACCACGATGTGGCAGAGGCGAGGGCTCACTTCACCGGGGGTAGACGTGGCGAAGTGGAGATGATGCAGGTCGTCCTTGGTCCGGAATTCCGAGGTCTGGAGGAGATCTCGTTTTACACTTACGGGGCCCCAGATACGGTGTTCACGATCTTTGACGTGAGTGCAGGATATATGATCGACCTCCGAGGCGGACACAGGTATTCGTTCGTGAGACATATGCTAATTGTGTCATAGGATATGAGCTACACCACGTACACTCGGGGTGAAGATGCGGCCGTGCAGTCCAGGAAGGATGTGGCGAAGGGCAAGCCGGCGAAAGGCAAGCAACCAGATGGTTCGTCCTCTGGCCTAAGCAAACGTTGTGGTTGGTGGAACCCGATCCCGTTCTAGATCTCAATCATCGGATAGAACTATCAAGCGGTATGGCGGCAAGAAGCTCATGAGTGCCGGTGGCTCCAACTGGCCCTACTACACGGACCATGTCTCTATCGTCGAGATCGTCGTCATGTAAACATCTATCGCCAAAGTATAACGGAGCAAAAAGCGTAATACCCGTGACCGCAAAATTGGCTATTCCGTTCCGATCGCCCGTTCTTCAACCGTGAACGAGAAGTGAATGCCCGAACCGAGGCCCAGCCACAAGTCCGCTAGCGTCCGCTATTCACAGCTAATCGACTTGCACAAAAAAATAGATCCACACCTTATGCAAGTGAATGTTGAAAACTCGGGTCAACAAAAAGAAATGCAAAAACGTACAGCAGCCGGTATTCCCACGTGGTCACCCACCGTAGTACTAATCAGCCGGTTGCGAGCTTGAGTTCAGCTGAGCGAACGGGAAGCTCTATATTCTCGCACCTATGGCCGTACGTGGACGCATGACAGTGCAAGCGCAATATGACCCTCCACATCCTCCCCTCCTCCCCCAAACCTTCCCTGTCGGAATGTCAAGTTGAGGGGTGGAAGGCTTCTTCGGGATGGCATCAAGCCATGTGTAACGTCCTGCGATGGTTCAGAGGTTGATACTGGGTTCGAGAACATCGCCGACCCTTCTACCCATCACTCTGGGCGGATGAGGGTGTGGTAGCCCATCCATAACCCTTGCCTCTCTTTATCTCATCACGACACCAGCGCCCATCCCCCTCGCGCTGGCGGTGTCACAACAACCACCGGCCCCACCGCCGCCCACGTCGCGCAGCACGCCGCAACCCCACTCATCACCGCTCTGCCTAGATTGACCGCTGCCCAGCGATCGACCAGATAGTGCGTCGTCTCCTCCCTCTCCAGCTTAGCCTCGACATCCGCGCTACCATATACTCGCTCACTGAACTCCGCTGCCTTACGCTCGAGCTTTTTGTTAATCGGCTCGAGGGCGAGTAGGGGCCATATAATGGTGTTGATGAGGAGGATGGTGGAGACGTCGTAGAGGCGTCGATTGGAGCTGAAGAAGACGGACGATTCTTGGAGCGGGTCAGCTGCATGCTGGGTGCAGGTGGAGGGACGACTACCTTGGAAGGCGAGCAAGCTGAAGATCCCGCTGCTCAGCACGGCGAGGGCGGGAGCAAGATACTTGTCGCTGGAGGACATTACTTTCCACTGGCGAGCTAGTAGCGGTGCAGGGGCTGCGAGCAGGGCGGGTGTGGCGGAGAAGGATTGGGAGAAGGTTTTGCCTGGACGGGAAGATCAGCCTTGATGGTGAGATGGAGGAATGGTGGTCAAGAGCGCAGAACCTGCGAGGAACGCGGCGCTTGTCACTCCGAGTACTTGGGCTGTCCGGATGGGCCATGCTTGGGAGCTGGGGTTGGCCATGCTGGCTTGGTGGCGGCTATAGGTCTTTCTTGGAGGACGACTGAAAGGAAAGAGGTATGGAGGATAGAAAAGATGGCCGTCTGTTATTTACCATTGTGAGGTCGCACAAGCTACCTACCCTTGCAGCGGTATATGCATGGCTGCATGTCGCTTGACGATGCTCTCTCGATCGCAGGACTGCGTATTCCGACCTCGTGGCATCGTGCAGAACTTCATTGCACTTTCGACCTTCAACACTTGTGAGAGTTTTGCAGTCTGTCAAACTTCGAGTCTTTTCCAATGCCTCGACCTCGTGTGGTCCAAGCAGTTTACGCGACGTCACCATGCAGGTGTCAAGCCGATTTGAGTGCAACGCTACTGCACGGAAGCTTCTCCCGCGTGTCCGGTTGCTGGGTGGCTGGCGCGAGCTCTACCGGTGTTTTGGCGTTCGCGTTGAAGAACAACAGACGACGTGGCAGGTCGAGACAGCGGTGTGCGTCGTCTACTGCATGAGCATGCATAACTACACATCGAATGGATGAAGTTGCCAGTCGTTAGATGCAGTGATAGTGTTATGTAGCAGCCAGTGAGAACAATGATGAAGCGGAGAAGAAGCCCATTCGTCGAGAATTGAGCAATTGCTAGCCGCTCAATTTGATGGTCTTGGGAGAGCATAAACACATTGATACAACCTGCCCGAAGACAGGCCTTCCTTGCTCGAACGTTCCGCTCGTTCTTCGATCCACATCGGAGATTTAACATGATGCTGTTTTGGTAGGGATCGCTGCGGAGGAATCAGCGTAGAAGACGCCTCCTGCTCGGCCCGTGCAACTGTTTCCCGCCATCTTCAACTCTCGAGATCTTTTGCTTCCACAGCCACAAGGACGCATGCCGACGCCCACGAGACGACTGTGCGACGATTACAACCACCTCTGAACGAAGCACACTTCATTCACTGCTTTGACGAGTTCGAGTACATGCGCGATTGGCATCCGGCGTTGGGGAGTTCTGTTTTTGCCGCTTGTTGTTCTTCTCGCGACTTCTTCGACAACATCACCAAAGACAACCGCGCCAGGCAGCAGAATTGATCCAACCAGCCTCGAATTGGACTGAAGATTGTTGCAACCCAATACTACACTCACAAGCGTACATATGCCTCCGCGACGTCGAAGGAGAAGAGCAGACAACATACATACCTCCCACGACCGACAACGGCATTGAAGCGACCTTACCAACACGAGCATACGCACAACTGAACACACACAATGGCGGATCCGCCGCCACCACCGCCCCCTCATGGGCAAAACCCGCGGCCCCCTGGAGCCATGCCGGATGGCAACTACGACATCTTCATCATCCCACCTCACTCAGCCGGCGCCGGATTTCTCTACCTACCTTCTCTGGCGGTTCAGCGGAATAGCTTCCTCGCTGGTGTTGCTGCAGCATTACTGGCAGTAGGACTGTACACACTGGTAATGCCTGCCGTGAAGCAGTGGACCTCAACCTTGATGGCTAGCGGAGGTGTTGGAATCCTGTTTCTGGTGTTGGGTGTAGGAGTGGCAGGCTGGGCGTGGGGCAGGACCCAGACGGAGAATCAAGGTGGACCGAGCAGTGCAGGCGGGAGTGCGGGAGGCGCAAATCACCAGCAGAAAGCGTACGAGCCTCCACCACAAGCGAATGGATGGGCACCGCCTCATCAGCCTAAGCCAGAACCACGACCTCCTCCGCCTCCCCCTCCTCCGCCTCCGCCTCCACCCCCGAAGCCAGAGCCGAAACCGAAGCCTTCAACTGCCAGCGGCTGGGAGAAAGCACGGGAAGAGACTCGCAAGCGCGAAGAGGCGCGCAAGAGGGAGGAAGCGACGAAGCACAAAGCAGAAGAGCTCCGCAAAGCGCGCGAAGAAGCAGAGCGAGCAGCGAAAGCCAAAGCCGAGAAGGAGAAATGGGAGCAGGCGCGGGCTCGAGAAAAGGAGCAGCGAGAACGCGAAGCTCGAGAACGCATCACACGAGAGAGGATGGCGCGAGAAAAGGAAGCCAGAGAGAAAGACACCCGCGAGCGTGAAGCGAGGGAGAAGGCCTCCACCGCGCCACCATCCAAGGCTCGCTCTTCACCCGTTAAACCTCCTGGTTACCGTAAACCCACCGCCAATTCAGTAGAGGGAGAAGAGTACTCCTACCGACCCTACGACTCCGCGCCCTCGCAAACCCGTCGTCGACCTATGCACAAATCCTCCGCCTCCTCCGTCTCCGGCATGAGCGAGACGTCCTTCGCACCTTCCGCCACCACCGCCCGC
>JAABUW010003223.1_pt1 | contig 23538 bp, 20 predicted proteins | sample 5560081 | NCBI WGS metagenome assembly JAABUW01 (sample SAMN10711882, study PRJNA513363) | rock metagenome | isolation source: Antarctica rocks | place: Antarctica: Victoria Land, Knobhead sud | reverse complement strand
TACGACATTTTTGACGCGCAGTTGGAGGGGCGAGGCGAGGACGGCGTTGATGGTGCCTAGGGCGTGGGTTTTCCAGTCGGCTGAGGAGGTGTCAGTGGGAGGACGCGAATTGGAATGGAAGGCTTCTGAGAATTGCAGAGAATCTAAGTTCTTTGTGCGGGCGGCGAGATCGTTGGCAGCTGCGATATGATCAAAGGCTTGCTGGGGCCGGGAGGCTTGCCGAGAGAGGTGAAGTGGCCGGCTGCTGGGTGGGTGCCCATGACATCCCATACGACGTTTGGGGAGACGCGGTCGAAGAAGGGGGAGGGATCTGAGGTTCCGAGGGAAGAGGCGAAGAGTTCGATTTCGGTTTTGGTTGGGTAGGGCGCCATGGTGTGAGAGGGATGCTTGTGCTTGGATACTGGCGTTGGGTGCGATGGTCAAGATGAAAGTGGTATCACGCAGTGTGATGATCGATAAGGGTATCTTGCCGTACTTCTTGAGCAATACTGGACCAAGCAGATACAGGTAGATTACCTAGTTAAAGCTTCTCCGCATGACGTGTAGTCAAACGGCAATGGGTAGCCCGAGGTGTAAACCCATCAAGATTGACCCTCACATGAGAATGAGCAACTCGCCGACGAGGAAGACGGTGCCGCTCGATCAAACGGCAACTCACCAGACTCAGAAGTGGTGGATGTGTACGGCGGACTAAGTCGACCCAAAAGGACATGGAATTAAAAGTGAATGTAATTGGCTCTACAACGTAAGGATTATATACTATAAGTTACCGGCGTGATACTAGATCAAAAGGAGTAGTAGAGTGCCTTTCGTTTAGCGATAACTCGTGTCTATTCCATAAGAGGTAGCTATATACGTCGTCGTACTCTATAATCCCTATAATACGGAACGGGTAAGCTAGGCCCAATCGGGCCTAGCTTATTGAAATTAAGGTTACGGCTAATCACGGATGGCGGACGCTAGACAAGCAGACGCTAGTCGCGTTAGCTAATTACGTATAAAGCTACAAGTTAGCTAATCCGCGACTAGGGTCTACTTGTCTAGCGTCTACTACCCGTAATTAGCCGTAACCTTAATTTAAATTAGGCCTAGCTTACCCGTTCTAGAAGATGAGATAGAATTTGTACGTACGTATTTACCTCTCCTTACTTCGCCTATATTACTATATCTAGACTAGTTAATAACGACTAAGGGAGCGTTATATAGACTATTCGCATTACGTAGTTACAAAAAAAAGAGCTCTAACTAGCGTCGTCGACGCTACCGAGCTAGTCAAGCTATTTTAATTCCATGTCCTTTTGGGTCGACTTAGTCCGCCGTAATGTGCGTATAGACAAATGTCTAATAAAGGCATAATATCGGGCTAGGTTCACCGCCTAGCTGACCTTAGCTCCTCTTTAGCCTTATCATCGACCCCACCTCTCATGCAACAAGAGTACGGAGCTCACAACCAAAAGTCCTTAGGTAGCCTATACGCGTAGGGCGGCGGTAGTAGCGGTCGCTATATGTTAGTGCTCCCGATCCTAATTAATTCGATAGCTATATATCAAAGGGTTGACTAGATAGCTTTCCTAGCTTTGAACTGGGTTAACTACAGCCATCAATTTTAAAGGCTATATCGACGCTATAAAGTAGCTCCCGTTCACCTACGCACGGTTCGCCTAAGGACTTTTGGTCTACTCCTCCGTACTCTGCAAGCCACACCGACTGGCTCCATAGAAATCCAACCTGGCTCGCCTCTGTGATCACCGCCGCTGTAGCAGACTGCAGCTCTAAGTCAAGTCTGGGTACTCCGATCCAGCCCTATCTATATCGGATTTGCTGTGCCTGTCTCACTAATACCTTCGCCCTTGAGTCCTCCAATCTCTGTCCTGGTATCAAGGTGGTTCGTCTCACAGGTTCCAGACTTGGGAAATAGATCTCGATTCGCTCTTCACGGCAGTCTGGAGTGCTGGAAAGTCGGACGATTTCTGAGTTGTATAGCTCGACAACCAAGTTACCCATCATCCTGAGGCACTGGAAATCGGGTCACCGAGCCGAGATCCATCATGGCACCGCTCACCGAGTCCTACGTGGCGGAGAACTTCTTTGATATGCGTCCTGGATGGCTCACGCCTGAAGAACCAGAAAGTTTGGTCCCAAGCTATGGTGACATTCAAGGATGGAGGCAAGAAACAACGACCGTTCCCACCGCTACAGCACAACTTCGGCCAGATGTCAGATCTAAGACGAAACTCAAGCCTGTAGACGACACCACTAGCTCGAGCCTGCGCTTCTTCGTCGTCGACCACCCGGATCAGCTCAGAGACAGAAAGCAAATGCGTAAGAATCGCAAACATGTAATGCACAACTACCTCGACAAGGAAGCCAAGAAACCGGAAAGTAAAGATACTCGAGTCCGGAAACAGGTGCCAAAGCAACCAGCACCTGCACAGGCTTCATCACGATTGACTCCAGCTGATTCGACAGAAGAGAATGGGGCCTCGCGAAAGGATCCCGATAGCGAGCAAGACAGTCAGAGGACTGCCAAAACGCCTCGAAAACATACAGTTGGCCACAGGAAAGCTAGCGAGGAGCCTCTCGTGCCAGGCTTCGGTGGCACCTATGAGTACTCCCAATATATGCATTCAGTAGATGATGTTCCCTGGCCCACCAGCAGAACCAATCTTGGTAGCACTGTCGATCCATTTGGGACCCTACCTGCTTTCGACGATCCCACTCTGGGTGTTGACGAGCTCAAGTATAGCTGCACTCAAAGGTTCGGTAGCAGAAGCCTCTCGGTGCACTGGATGCCCACCATGCTCAAAGCACGTCATGCTTTTCTCAGCAGTCTTTGCATATCCTCCGCCTACGACGATATCATGAGACGCAATCTCCTGCCGCCCGACAAAAGAACCACTGGCTCTTTGATGAAGCGACTGCGGGTCAGGCAGGGCGTCATTTCGATGATCAACGAGAGCATCAGCGATCCAGAGATGCGAACGGCAGACGAGACGATCATAGCAGTTCTCCACGTCCTCAACAGCGAGATCTGCGGCTGCGATGACCGAAGCATGAAGATACATCAACTTGGTCTGCACGACATGATTCGCGAGCGAGGCGGACTAGCCAGACTTGGTGTCAATGGTCACCTCGCAAGGATCTCCACCATCACGATGTTCATGCTTGCGGCTTTGCGAGAGACATCTCCACAGCCTGATTTTGTATGCTATGCCTCTAAGATAACCACTCCTGGGCCAAACGACATGATGCGGTATCCGGAGTCGCCCATCTTCTGTCGGACGAGCGGCTACCTAACGATTGACACTGCTCTTTCATACGAGAGCGCTACATATCGACTGCTCGATCTTCTACGGCAACTGACCGAGCAGTTTTTCGCAGAGAACAACCTAGTACGAGTAGACTCTGGGCAGGCGCATGGTAACTCAAGCGCAACAATTGCAGCTCTGTCCAATAAGATCTTCGCCATGAAGCCAGCCTTGGAACAAGACTTCCATGGCATGAACGAACGGTACACATACGAGTCTCTACGTCTAGTAAGCCTTGTCTACGCCTACGCTTTACTCCATAAGCTGCCATTCTCGAAAACAACCGCCCGTCTTGAAGATTGTAAGTCCAGGCCGGCGTTCGCCGTCTTTCCGGACGGTTGCATACCAATACCCATCATGCTGAAGAACGCTCTGATGCGGACGGACACATCGTACTGCTGGGATCATTTAGCAGGGGTCCTGTTCTTTGCCACCTTGATTGCCGGAGCAACTGCCAACCCGGGACCGCTTGCGAATGAAGAGCGCGATGGGGAGGATGAGGAGGCGAGAAAGTGGTTGACCGCCATCGCGGTGCGATGTTGCATTACTTTGAGCTTTGAGTATGGTGATGCAGTTTTGGGCACTCTAAAGCGGCTAGTGGCCATCGAGCAGTTGCTCAGTCAAGTACCCTGTGAAGATGGTACGAGCTGCAGTGATAAGGACCTGGAGGAGGCTATTCCGGATGGCGGGAGTGGAGCGACTTGTTCGAGAGGCTTTGCGGACTTCGCGCAGGAGTTTATGAGCATATGACCGATCTTGAGATACCCGTTCTCGAAGAGAGGGACCGGTGTGGCTGCTGCTACAGCCGATGATACATCAGATCACTGCCGCCGCCGATATTCGAGAAGTTCCCATGTAATTGAGTGATTCTTGAAAGCGTGTGAGAATGTTCTCGAACATGGGGAGGCGACGCTGGCACTGCATTCAGTGATATGGCCACCTTTATCCGATTGGAGATCTTGAGAACGACAGCATTGGCCAGGGCTTGCAGTGCATTTCGTGCCTTGATTGTAGTTGATGTATGTATATCAGCAGCTCTTGAGCGCTCTATCTCTATAGCCATGAATTCATGCACGCTCATACGCACGAATGATAGCTTTCAACGCTTTGCTTCTCTGCAACATTGCTTTGCCGTGGATCATACGACAAGTGCGTCGCTAATCTCAATGCCCACGATACCTGTTTTGGCGTCACGGCCAGTCATCGTAACACTTCTCATATCTCGCACAATCCAGTCAGCTCCCGCATCTCGCAGCTGGTCAATCCTATGCGTGGTCGCCAGCGCCACAACCTTGAAGCCCGCCGCCTTGCCAGCCCTTACACCAGCCGGAGCGTCCTCAAGCACGAGAATCTCGTTCGGATCCGCGTTCGCTTTACCAAGCCGCTTTGCACCCAACTGATAGCACGCGGGATCAGGCTTTCCCTTCTGCACTTCCTCAGCCGTAACCATGTTCTTCGGGAACGCCAGCTTCATCACGTTCAGCCAGCCTGTGACGAGTGGTTTTGTGCCAGACGTCACAATCGCCCACGGTGCGCCAACCTTCTCCAGTTGATCCAGCAAAGCCCGGCTACCAGGGACCTCAATCGCGTCGTGGCCGTAGTCTAGTGGTATCTGGCCTTCGGCTTTGCACACGTACTCCCAGTTCGCGAGATGTGGCGCGTGAATGGCAAGTACGTCAACGCTCCGTCGGCCATGCGAGGTTTCGAGAATGTAGTCGCCGTCTACGCCAATCTGCTTGCCGAGAGCCTTCCAGTACTTGACGATAGCCGGGGTCGAGTCGATGATTGTGCCGTCCATATCGAAGAGCAGGGCCGAGAAGTTGTGGGCTTCTGACGGCGCGGAGAAGTTGTTGGATTCTTGGTGAGGCATTTCGATGTCTTTGGTATGGTCGTTGCCTTGTGATCTCGCCGGAACTGGAGATGATGATGGACTTAAGAGGAACTCTTATACCTACCTGCAGGGCATGGCGTCTACGCAGCAGCGCTTAGCGGCGCGGTGAAAATGTTTGTTGAGCAGAAGGCGCGGTCGGCGTTGTTCGGAACAGATCTGTCGGACTTGATTACTGCTTTCGGCAATGCCGCCAGAGAAGCGGTATGAACATATGGCAACAGCCTTGATGAGTCCTCGACTTGTGATTCTCCTTCTATTGGTTGTTGATCTAAAATATGACAGCTCTCATATCTGCCGCCATATCTTTCAGATCTCAACCTTGTCGGAGGTTGCCAGCAGGTGAACCCTGCTCGGAGAAGGAGCTCGTTCGCCCGTTGAGCATAGAGCCCCTTCACGCATGCCCATGCTTGCCTGTCGCCTCAATCACCCAAGCATAACCATATACTACATGGTTCTGAAACCAAAACTTTTTCTCACCCAATCAGAGCCATCTCGCAATGCCCAACCCCTCTCCTCACTCATCGCCATCCTCAGCCTGCTCGGCGTTCTTCGCACCATCAACACACCACAAAATGAACGGCCCAGAGTAGACACCCTCATTGTCATCGTCGGTCGGGCTCCACCATCTTCCCACAACGATCTGGCCACCTGGAAGCACCACGCCCTCATAAGCCCACAGCCCTTGGTGGTCGATCGATCCGTCCTCGTCCTCGAAGTACTTCATCATCGTCAGGCGCTGCCATCCTGGTATACCCTCTTGCGGTGGAAGCGCCTTCAACCACCCAGACGCCAGGAACTTCTCCGTGACATCCTGACCTTCGCCTTCGAAGTGGAAGCTCTGCGGACGATACTTGTCCACAGCCTCTGGCTTCGCCGACCTCTGCTGCGCTCTGGTTCTGGCGCGGCTCTCCGGTGGTGTCAGAGAACGCAAGTGCTGCTCAAACACAAGTGGCCACGCGGACTCATCATCGTCTGTGAGCTGAAGAGTCATGTCCTGGAATGTGCTGAAGCCGTCTTCGCCAGCGAAGACATCCTGAATCTGCTCATCGTTGCCACCGGCGCGCATAGCGTCGATCTCCCCGCGCTCAACGAAGGCGTAGCTGCCCTTCCAGTGCTTGCCGAGCTTATGAATGCCTTGCTGAAATTGCGAGTCCCACCATCGTGGCTGCTCATCGTGTTCGAGGTCGGAGAAAGGGTAGTAGAGCGTACCTTCGGCTTCACGAAGCATGTGGTATTTCCAGAAGTTGAGATTGTGCAGAACATACGGCATGCTCACATCGAGATGGTGACAGCCAGTGAAGATTGGGTGATTGTCGATGGTGCTGTAGACAGTTGTTTGTGAGTCGGGAAAGCCGTAATGATGGTTCTCGAAAGTGGGATTGAAACTGAGCAGCATAGGCGCGCAGATGGCCTGCAGGGTCTGCATCATACGGCTGGGAGCTGATGGTGGACCGAAGCGCCTGGACGTTTTCTGTGGCATGAAGAGCATGAGCATGTCGTAGTTGTCTACCACAAACTTCTTGACGTATTGCAGGTTCTTAGCATCGTATTCGTATGTCGAACTCTCGTTGTGCTTCTCGGAGAAGGAATCTATGCAAGCGTCTTCGATCAGCATCCTTCGTCAACGCGTGCTGGCTTCATCTTGCAGCAACTCACCAACGACGAGGTCCCTCACCACCTCCAAACACATCTTCTCCCTCTCACTGCCGCCGGTGGTGAACTGCGCGCCACACTTCAAAGCACTCCGCCTCTTCTGATATGCATTCTTGAACATCAGATTGCCCTTGCCGCCGTTCCAGGCCTCCACCGGTCTCTCGAAGATATCGAGAAACCTTCTACGCCAGAATGAACCACTGTCCGCCTCAATGGCATCTCGGAGAGTGCGACCCGCAGCTCGGAAAGCGCAGAGGTCTTTGTCAAGCTCGATGAAGGAGGCGATGTTCTGAGTGGCTTCGATCGGAATGATGTTGAAGAAGTCGGGTCCAACGTATGGTAGTCCGCGCCAGGCGGTGGTTGCCATTGCTAGTGAAGGTATGGAGTGGTAGTCTACGGTCAAGGCAGTCGGTTAGTTCTCATGGTGACAGTCGTGGTACATGTCAGGTCGAAGGACCCATTCCACCTTCCATACCCGATCGAATGCAGGAGAACAACTGACCTTTAAGCAAGCCGCCTAAGTCCTCGCAAAAGTAATCGTCAGATCAGCCAGGAGGCAGGCGACCGTCGGTGGTATAGAGTCGATCGATCGCAGCAGCCGTGTGTCAAGTCGCAGTGGTATGAGCTGTGGCTGTTCTCGCAATGGCGCGCGACTTCTTAAACCACCAAAGCCTTCTTGAATGATGATAATCTTGTCCTCGGAAAGGAGAAAGCAGAAAGCAGTCAGTAAGAACACCAGCCTCGCGCACCACGTGCAAGCAGCTTGCAAACTCACCTACACCAAGTGAGTTTCACCCAAAAAATGAAGTGAGCTGAATGAAACTCCTTTCAACCACCTACCTCTCGCCCCTTGGCCTATACCTTTGGCAACACGCTCGCAAACCAGCGCGCATGGAAGTATGCACTCGGAAGCGCAAAGCAAACTTGTTCTCGCACGCGTAGCTGGTGTGGTTGTGGTGCTGTTCTTTGTCCGAGTTGCTTGCCCACCTCACCTCACAGCTGCGGACTTGTGAAAGATAAAGGGTCCATTCACATGTGAATTGGTCGGTGCGCTCGCACGGCCTCGTTGCGTCGTCGGATCACGAGGAACATACGTAGCGGGCGTCTGCTGAGTCTTTTCACAGGATAGGTTTGCTGGTGGTCATGGTGAAGTCAGCAATGATGTGTCCTCGAGACGGGAGGGCCTTACGGAAATGAGGTTTAGAGTAACATTGAGCCCGCAAGAGAGGCTGCTTTGAGAATGATTCATATGTGCATTTGAAAACTTGCTGCAATGCGATGCGGTCCCGCCCATCTACCAAGTACAGCTTGGGTATCTTGCGGAAATCAATCCTTCGGCAATAGCAAAGTGACAACCAGACCGAAGCGCTCTGTAGCGCTTCAACAACCGTGTAAGAATGCGGGACTTCGATTCGAGAAGTCGATGAATTTGTGTGACTGATGAGCTGTGCCAGATCATCAACGCGTCAAGTGAAGAGAGTCTTCTTGACTGCTAGACCAGGGTTCTCCGACAGCCCAGGGAAGAACGGCGCTTTCTTCGAAGGCGAAGTGTTGTTGCGCGGATCTTGTGGAGATACAGGAAGCATTGGCTCCGATGCATTCGAGACCTGGCGTAGTTTGCTTGGTGATGGGGCCATCTTCGTGGTCACCTTCTTCATGTCCATACCCACACCTGCAGTCTTGCCAACTTTGAAAGAACTGGTGAGCAGATTCGGCTTCGCAGCTGGCTGTGCCTTGTTGCCAGCCTTCGACTTCGACTTCGTGTTAGAGGTCGACTTTGCTGGCTTGACATATTTGACGTTGGTCTTCTTGGGCTTCGCCACAATCTTGGCCTTCGTTTTCGTAGTGCTGGCGGTAGATTGCTTTGACTTCTGCGAGGTCTTGAGTGTAAGCTTCAGAGGCGCAACTTTCTCCGGCGAGCTTTTCTGAGACTTAGTCGGAGTAAGCAGACCGGTAGGGTTGACGTCGATGTTGTCATACTCGATCTCAATGCTAGTGACGACCGAGTTGTTGCGGCTCGACATTGGACTCCAGTCCATTGGTGATGGCAGCTCCTTGCCCTTGCGCGGTGTGCTGAATGGTGGTGGCGCAAAGCTATTGTTGAAGTGCTCCTCGGACGGCAGCCGCTCCATCATGGCGTGAGGTATGGTGCACTTCGGTATCCGCACCTCAACCTTGACGGCTTCCGACAGCTTCGCCTGTTCATCGGTGACCTCTTTGTAAGTCTCCTCGTCTGAAGGTTCGTCCCATTTAGGCATGGCCGCCTTGCTGGCGACCTCATCGCACGGTCCTTGCACGATAATGTCAAAGCAGTCCTCAAGGTCTTTGGTCACTGGTGGTAGATCATTGTTGATCCAAATGGCGACCCCACCTCTGCGATCTCGCACCAGTCCACACATTTCTCTCACAATTCGCCGAACTCCAGGAACTTTGAGCGTAGTGCCAGCCACGATGACAGCATCAGGCCGCTTGCGAAGATCGTCTCGCGTGACTGCACCGATCGCCACATCGTCCGGGTTGTGCTCGTTGTAGAGAACCATCCGTGGCCGCAACCTTCCAATACCATGGCTCCGCTTGCCTTCGTGATTCGTGCGGATGTCGTTAACCTCCTCACATCTCGGGCATAACGGTGGCACAGGGCCAGAGAACAGGTCGGCGGCGAAGTCGGACAGATCTTGACATTTAGAGCACACCATCTTGTCCAAGCCGCCATGAAGCTGAACAGTTCGCGGCCATTTGCCACTCTCGTCTTTGCGCAAAGGAACACAGCTTTTCAGTGGATCTAGTGATGTGTCGATCCCGTCGACATTCTGTGAGTAGAGGCGCATAAGTCGGTCTTCCTTCGCGATGGTGGCCAACATATGGTGAAACGCGGTGGGCTTGGCTTCTCGCGTCAGACGCGACATTGAACCGATCATGTCGTGGAAGGATGAGGTTGACGTGTCATCTTTGTACACGGACGCGTCGAATAGGTGTTTGCCGGAGCCTCTGAGTTTGTGCTCGTCCTTGAGACTTTTGAAGAGCCCGGTAGATGAGCGGAAGTCAGGTACTGTAACGCGTCGTTAGCATGGTGTACAAGCGTACTGGCATGCAGGTATGTCTTACTTCCTGCAGAGACAGATATGCCTGCGCCAGCAATAACAACAATCTTCTGGCGGTTTTGAAGCACATTCAATAAGGTATCCAGTTGAGGTTGCTGGTCCGGCTCCACGTCACTACTCCTTAGATCCAGATACTCCGTCGTGCGCTCTTTTGATATCCTCCTTCGCTTTGCAGGCGGCGGACCCTCCTTGTCTGTTGACGCGCTCGAGTCCATGCCATCTGGTGTCGGTGTGTTTGAGTTGGATGTTTGCCGAGAGTCTTGCGAGGTTGGAGGTGATGGGTAGTGTCGGAAGAGCGGCCTCATCTCGGGCGGTGGACTTGGGGAGGAAGGTGGCGATGAGAGAGGCGACGAAGGAGCACTCGATAGAATACTAGACACTTCGGACGCGTCCATGTCTGCAGCCATCGTGTCTATCTCCATCATCCTAGCGGTAAGCTGCAGAGGCGCGAGGGAGCGAGCGGCGGATGATGGCAGTAGTGCGAGCGGCGGGGGGGATTTCCGGCAATTAAATATGCGATCTCATGATTCCTCAATTGCTGGCGAGTCGACAATAGGTAGCGACGCGTGACTGCGACTGCGTTCCGATCGCATTGAAGGTGGCTGGTAGAGAGAATGGTCGCTGCCGCGAGTAAGGATCGTGGCCGGCCCGTGCTTGTTTTGAGGGGTTGTAGAATCAACATCGATCGGACTTAGACCTCCGGGCTTCCGGAGGACATTCCAAACCGCTGTTACAGGCGAGACAGGCCAGCACTTCAGTGCAACCGGGTACGGAAAGCTCCTCACCAAGATGACCATCGGCGGGCCTCTCGTACTTTCCATGAAAATTCTTCCGGCCAACTGTTCTTCTTCATGTCAGCCCCGTTGTGGATTTTCTTATTAGCCATGAGAAAGCAATTTTGGTAGTGCTTCAACAACGTCTTCGCATCTGATCCTTCTTTCAAGCACTATCATGGACGAGGACTTGGTCATGGGCGGCGGAGGCGAGGCGCCAGTGCCCGACGTTACCCTTCTTGATCAGAATATCGATGACCTTTTCGGCGAGGCAGGCGACGGTCTAGCAGTCGAAGCGCTCAGCGCTGCCTTGTCCACACCGCCTCTGACGCCATCTTTGGTTCTCCGTATGCAGGAGAAGCAGAACAGAGGCTGCCGCACGTGAGTCAGTATGCCCGTCGAGCTCGTGGCCATGGACGAAGGTCCGCTAATGTCTGTCTTCCAGTAAATTGACCTGGTCGAATACGGGCAGCATAGCGCAGATTACCGATCATGGCCGCAAGATCGAGTTCAGATGCATGCGTCGCGATCCCAAAACCGGAATCTGGGCCTTGTCTGAACCGTCCAAGACACCGACCCTGGCACCAGAAGGAATGTCCTTCGAGCATATCCAATTCAGCAGCATAGGCATAGATCTTGCCGCAGCTGACAATCATGGTCATGTGCGCGTGTACGCGCTTTCTGGTGCGCTTGGCAAAATGCCGCCAGCGCAGAGCAACATTGCACAGGAAGGGAGAGGCCAGACTGAACTCGATGTGGTGGTCGGACTGCATTGGTTGCCAACTTATCCGACCGCATTCAAGGTGAGGCAGAAACACGTCAGCTGATTGCAGCGTACTGATACTCATGTGAAGGCTCCGTACATCACTCCTGCCACCAAGATCGGGGACAGGTGGGTGACCGAGCTGCATAACCGCGATTCAAATGAGCCTACCGTGCATCACCCTTCCGATGGCAGGCACGCATTGTTGCACGTCTCTCGTCGTGCAAGACTCACTCTCATGTTCCAAATTGAGGCGATTTGGCATGATACTTTTGTCGACTTAGAAACCGTGGAGTCCTCGGATGGACTGCTTTCGCATGCTGCGATGTGTGAAAATGGTGGCGACCTGCTACTCGTAACACATGACATTGGCAAGCGATTCCGAGTGTACAAGATCACGATCAATTGGCACGCAACGCAACATACGCGACCTGGAGGACCGCCGTACACCACTGTTGCCCCTACCGTCGAAATCGTGCGCCTGACTATGCTTGACCACATTGCAGCTCAGCACGCTGACCTTGCGGTCTTGACAGACTTGCGACTGATTTCTCCCATACCCAGCAGTTTGGTGCGCACCGATCCACCCAGTCTACCGATCATAGTCGCTGTGTTCACCCGCGTGTTATTGCCAGCAGATCCTATACAACAGCATCAGGAAGCATTCAGCATCATTGCCAGATGGCAAGTGGAGTCTGCAACGCCAATCTTACACGACAGCTTTGCGAAGCTCAAACCTAACGGCGTTGCTGCTTCGCAGCCCGCAGTCACGGTGTTAAGACGGCATGAAGATAATATTACCAGCAAAGTCGTGTTATCTATGGAGCCGCAATACCACAACACGCTGTTGGCATTCTGTGCCAGCGATGGAACGATAGAGTTCCGCGACCACGTAACAATGGCTACCATAGAAGCGTACGGAGACACCACCTCGGTCTCCAGCCTGGCCCATGCGGGTTTCGAACATATGGCAGGCGATCATCAGTCAGACATTACGATATCGCCAGATGGCAGTGTCATTGTAACGATGAACTCCGATGGATCACTGGTGAACAAGATGATGACTCTACGTTACGGCTGGCAGCCTCTTGATGACGGCATAACCGACACAAATGGCCTCATCGAGACAGCTGTAGTGTGTCTGGCACGACAGTACGCCACACTATGCTGCTGTAGCACCGCCAACGACGACATCCTCGCCCTACTGCCACCAGACCTCAGCCCAGAAATGCGCAGTCTCTTCATCCGTGAAGCCACCCGAATGACCAACCGAAACCTGGACCTTGCTTCGTGGGATGTGAACAGACAGCAAGCCTTTGCGGTTCGCGAGTCAGTCCTCCGCGTTCTCGCCAGCGGACAATCGGTCATCAACAAAATACCAGGAACGCAAAAGTCAACATGGGCAGGAAAATTCGGTTACACCTACATCAATGCCCGGCTCGCCTGTTTCGCTTTTGCGCAGGTCCTCACACGCCCTGACATCGTGATGCAGACCGGCTTCGTACTTGGGCTGCGCGGGACGGCGAAGTGGTCCTGCGATTTCCTGGCATGGGTGGCTGACAGTCTGATCACGTTGAAACGAGCTACGGAAAAGCTGACCAACGGAGCAGCTAGTCTGCCACCGCACCAAGCGTTCATGAACGCTGCCGCCGAGAAGGAAAGCCCGGTCATTAACATCCTACTGTGCACCTACACCCGCGTGTTCGTACGCTTCCTCAGCATCACGCTGAAGAAATACCACGACATCATCCGCCAGGCCCTGCCCAACGTACGCTCGGTCATTGAGCGGCAGCAGATGGAAGAGACGATAGCGTTCTTCTCGTCCCTACCTTACAAATTCAACTTCTTCGATATCCTGATCCACGACATCGATAACTCGGTTCGGAAGGCCCATACCTCGAACTCCATCACCACAGAACGCCGGATCGACATCGAACTCAGCACTATGACTGAGCAAACCGTACCGCACGAGCTTGATTCGGTTATTGAGAAGTTGGTGAACGAGTCGCTGCCGAAGTTCATGAGCCTGCTCGACCTTGCGGCGCTTTACTTCCGCGATACCACGTGGCTTGGAATCGAGCCGACGAATGAGGAAGCGCGTCAGTTGTACGATTCGGTGCGCAAGTTGCCGGTTGCGAAGGGCGCGAAGTTAAGGGTGTGTAGGAGGTGTGGGGCGGTAATGGAGGATCTGGATGGCGAGGCGTTGAAGGGGACGGGCGGGTGGATGATGCATGCGCAGCGGACTTGTGTTTGTGGGAATTATTGGATTATGCAGTAGGTAGAGCAGGGGGCCTGATGGTGGCGCACAAGGATGAAGTCAGTTTGCAAATGACTGCTAGACTACTTCGCATGTCAGACGTTGTAGGTTCTCCCACTCCCAGATCATACCTACCTTATTGACGTTCCACAAGCATATCGAGATCATCGGCATTCGGCATGAGACGTCCTCGCTAAGGTTTCGGCCCGTGGACGCTAATCTTTATCGGCCCCGCTTTGAAAAGTTCTGAGGTTCGACTTCGAAAAAGATTCAAGATTCAAGTCCAGCTTCTGGAGACTTACAATTGCATTCCGCACGCACGCAGAATCATGTCGAAAGTCGCTGGTATCAAGAGGAAAGATGCGCCCGTGAGCGCAAGCACCAAGAGCAAGAAGCAGAAGAAGGACGATCCGAAGTCCGTCAAGGCGAAGAGGGTAGTCAAAGATGATGATGACTTTGGCGGCTTCTCGGACGGAGAAAACGATACGGTCGAGGCTGGGACCGAAGTAAATGGAGAAGAGCCCGCACAGAAAGCCAACGGCACGAACAAGCCATCGCAAGGCACCAACGACAAGTTCAAACTCGATGGTTCATCCGCCGAAGCCCACGCAAAGCAGCGTGCCATGGCCAAAGAGCGCAAGGCCGCCAAACCTAACGCCGACGCTATCCAACGCTCGAAGAAGATCTGGGAGAAGCTGAGGAGGAAGTCACATGTGCCGGTTGAAGAACGGAAGCAGTTGGTCGGAGAGCTATTCGAGATCATTACCGGCCGTGTCTCGGATTTCGTCTTCAAGCATGACAGCGTGCGAGTTGTTCAGTGCGCGCTGAAGTATGCGAACGTCACTCAACGACGGAATATCGCGCAGGAGCTGAAGAAGGATATCAAGACGCTTGCGGAGAGTCGGTACGGGAAGTTCTTGGTTGCGAAGATGATCAGTACTGGTGATGAGCAGGTGCGGGATACTGTTGTGCCGGAGTTCTTTGGTCATGTGAGGCGGTTGATCAACCATCCCGAGGCAAGCTGGATCGTGGACGACATCTACAGGCAGATTGCTACTACAGAGCAGAAGGCTACGATGCTGCGGGAGTGGTATGGAGCTGAGTTTGCGCTGTTCCACCGAAAGCCGAGTGCAAATGCTGCTGTTCCTTCTACCACGGAGGACACGGCGGAATTGTCCAAGATTCTGGAGCGGAATCCGGAGAAGAGACACCCAATCCTGCAATATCTGCTCCAGATGATTAACGGTCTGGTGCAGAAGCAAATGACTGGGTTCACCATGCTACACGATGCGATGCTGCAGTACTTTCTGGCCCTCAAAGCTGGTTCGGAGGAGCATACTGAGTTCCTGGAAATCCTGAAAGGCGATATAGACAAGGAGACCGAAGGAGGCGGTGGTGACTTGTTCAAGAATCTGGCTTTCACCAAGAACGGCAGCCGGCTGGTATGTCTCGCACTTGCATACGGCAACGCGAAAGACCGGAAGATCATCCTCAGAGTATTCAAGGAAGCAATCGAAACGATGGCATTTGATCAGCACGCGAAGATGGTGCTTGTTGTTGGCCTCGATGTCCCGGACGACACCAAGATGAGCAGTCGATCTATCATAGCGGAACTTCTCGGCCAGCAAGTCAAAGACGAAACAGAAAAGCTCGATCGCTTGGAGAACTTCGTCTCAAATCTCAATGCCAGACTCCCTATCTTGTACCCATTGGCTGGCGCCGCAAAGTGGCTGGTCGGCGATGCGGAAAAGACTTTACTCCAAGAAGTGTACGAGATCCGGAACACGACTTCTAAGAAGCTTCCAGACGTGCGGAGGAAGGAATTACTCGAGCCTATGTCTGCCTCACTCCTGGAGCTCTTGGAGAAGCGCGCCGAGACTCTTGTCAAATCAAGTTTTGGCTGCCAGTTCATCACCGAAGTCCTCCTAGGAGCGCAAGGCAAGGAGCAGAAGGCTCTAGCAAAAGCCGCAGTGGCTGCACTGGCCACCGGCGATCCTACAGACGAAGGCCACATGGCGAAGGATGCTGCCGCTGGACGAATGCTCAAGACTCTCGTGCTCGGCGGACAGTACGATCCGAAGACGAAGACGGTCGCGCTGCCAGAAGAGCGCGTTGGATTTGGCGCGGATCTGTATCCTGTCATCAAGGACAAGCTCGTCGAATGGGCTTGCAGCGATTCGAGCTTTGTTGTGGTTGGTCTACTTGAGAGCGAGGATGTGGACGAGGACGTCAAGATGGAGGCAAAGGCGGCTTTGAAGAAGGGCAGGACGCAGTTGGAGGCGGCTGGGAAAGCTGGGAGCACGAAGGAAGAGAAGGGGAATGCTGGGGCTAGGATCTTGCTTGAGAAGTTGTAGACAGTGTATCATTTCATGGCAATGTGAGACTAAGGTTTTTTTTACATGTTTTTGTGTTTTGTTATGTTTTCTATGTATCGCTAGGGTTGGGCGATGATGATGTGGAGATGTTCTCGCAGGCGGGAAGTGGAGTCCATGTATTCATGGTCCACCAAGATATACTTCCACGCCGTGGAGAGGACCGCTTGCCTGCAAATTTGAGACTCGATGCTCCGTAAGAAGGCCGTGTCTGATGTTGAATAAGAAAGGTTCAAAAAGCAAAGATCAATCGTCTTCCGTCGCTATGCCGGTCACGCATGGTTCGTTTATTGTGAGGACTTCTTGGGCAACCTTGAGCCTCCAGTCGTAGGCTGGGTAACATAGCAGCAAGAAGATGTGTTCCGTTCCAGACTTGATCGCGGAGATGATTTCTATGGCCATTAGGACTGTAGACTGGATCGGTGAATTATCCTTCACAGTCATAATCACTATAGCCAGCACCGAAGTTCGAACGGGAGTGGGAGCGATTGCTGCCAGCATCGTCGTAATAGTGGTTCGCGCGTGGGAATTCGTACTTCTCATCGTCGTAGCCATGGTTCGTGACTGGGGATCCCGGCACCTGCTTGTGGACGCTCACTCCAGAGACTGACTTGGCCGCACTGCCTGACTCGGATGCTGGACGGCTGTAGAAAGGCCCATCGAACTTGCTGTGAGCGTACGCATATCGGCTCAAGGCGCTCGTCTGTTGCGTGTTCTTGCTGCTGTACGTGGAGGTCTTGTTCTGGGCGCTCCTGGTTGAGCGTGAGCCGTCGCTCTTAGAGCGGCTGCGGATACTGTAGGTTTTGCGAGGGGGATTATCGTAGATGGTGGTGCGCACAGGTGTGTTCTGTGGAATACGGATGGTGTCGACCCCCATGTCGCTTGCCCGTGGTGTGCGAGGCGGCCCGAATGTGTGGTTGGAGACTTGCGGAGGGGCCAGTACATAGAGAGGCGCTGCTGGTATCCTGCTGTCCGCGTAGATTTCCCCCGGCTTACACCTCTGGTCCCAGCCATTGTGGCTCTCTGCTCGAGCCGCGGTAGAGCATGCCTCCCTAGGTGAGGTAAAAGGGTCCTCTTCGTCTCCGGGAAGGTCCGAGAGATCTATCACATCCACTGGCGGCCTCCCACTCGCCTTCGCCTGGGCCACCCTCCTGTGGAACTCTCGCATCTGGAAGTCTCCGCCCCTGGACTGGTAGCTGTTGCGAACGATGGGGCTCGGAGTTGGCGTGATAACTTCACTCCAGCCGTTACGGCGTGGAACCATATCGTTATCCCATTCCCCGGACAAGTTCGTCTCCGAGCGTGGTGGATACCTGGTGCACATGGTGTTCACCGTGCCCCACCCACCTTTCACAGGAGACTTCGAGGCCTCAGTCCCAAAAGCTGGCCTGGCCCCGAAGTCACCAAAGCTACGAAGTGACCCGCCCCACTGGCCTTCAAATCGCGGCGCCGCACTAGGTCCCTTTGTAGCAGCAGAAGGTGCGCCCCAGCCCTGTGTCCCGTAGTTGAGGTTCATTGGGATTCCGAAATCGCAGTCTGCCTTTCCTGGGCGTGTATTGCCTCCCCGTGTGCGCGATCCAGAATTCGCTACACCGCCATTGTCACCAGCACCGCCAAAAGTAGCTCTATTACGGAGACCTTCGATGCTCTGGTGAATATACGACGTCTCTTCGAAAAAGGCATCGTTTGTCACGAACTGGTCCATCTTATTGATAAGCTGGTCGAGTCGCTTCTCAAGCTCGGTCAACTGTGCCGGCATGCTAGGGCCTTCCAAGATGTTTTGTTCCCGCTTGCGGATTTCGGCATTGGGAGAACGAGCCGCGAGCTTCTCTTCGATGCGCGCCAGACGATCAGAGTCCTGCTGCTTGCGCTGATGCTTGAGCATGGCATGCGTCTTCGTGGCAGTCTTCGCGATGTCATAGACCATACTCTGGTTGAGGCCGCCCATCTCCAGCCAATCCCCGGCGTGGTGATGTGCCTTAGCACGCGATACGAGCGGAGAGCTTGACTCGATCTCGGAGATCACGTCTGGATGCTCGGCGTCCTCGCAGTAAGCATTGTCCCAGGAGTCGTGGCGTGCCGCAGTACGTGACGTGCGCGCTTGGGACCACCCACCCTTATAGCTCGGACCTGCTTCCTCACGCAGCTCTGCTTCGAGTGCACCCAGTATACTCAGGAACTTATCTCGCCTGACTCTAGTGATGCCGATTGTGGCCAAGCAGCCACGCAGGAACTCCAGATCAGCTTCGCTAGGAGGGAACTCTGTTAGAACGGAGCCGATGGTACCAAGGGTCTTGTATCTGTCATCCCTTGAGATATTCGTAGAGCACAAGCAGCTACGCAGGAACTCAAGATCGTTCTCGTTGACGGGACCTTGTTGATTGGCAACGGTAAATTGATTGTCAGCCCTGTTTCGCAACTGCTTGCCTCGCGGCTTTGCGAATCCCGAGAAACTTGGCTGCTGGCGCATCACTGTCGGGGAGTCTGGAGGAAGTGAGGCTCCCCATTGGGCCGCATTGTCTTCTCCGATGGAAAAACAAAGGCTGTTCTCCCCCACGCGATCCGACTGGCGTTGCTTCTCTGTCCTCTGGCGGCGCAGTGGAGAGTAGGAGCTCTCGTGCGGAGGTGGCCACGGACCCCAACCGCGGTCATTGGACTTCATCTTCGACATGAAGTCAGAGTGTGAGGAGACAGCAGTACCATCACGGTGGCCTACCACCGGGCATCTTAGTGGACCGCGAACCCCATCCCAATCGATCCCTTCCGAGCAGGTACACCGTGGCGCAGGCCCGCGGAGAACGCCGTTTACCGCGTCGTCAGTGCCCTCGGGCTCGACGTAAGGGTATCGGTAACCAAAGTTGACTGGCGGGGTCGGGGGCATGCAAAGGCGGACTTGACGGGCCTGACCACCACCACCAGGGCACACATCCGCGGTGGTATAGTCTGGGACCCGGTGGCCAGATTCGAGATCAAGTAGAGGCGGGAGCTTGACGGGTATCCCAGGGTAGTCGTTGTCCGCGTTGCTGGACGGCTCGTGGTGCTGGTGGTTCGCATACCGGATCTCGAAGTTGGAGAGAGTGGGAGGAGGCTCTTGAGGATATGATGAATAGCCACCATAAGCAGCTGCTCCTGGAGAGTATGGAGGATATGATGGATAGCCACCATAACCTGCTCCCCCTGCAGAGTACGACGGGTATTGAGTGCCAGAGAAAATCGGCTGTGTCATGGGTGGAACACCGCTGTTGAAGTATGGGGAGTACACCATTGGCTGGTCGAACGTATGCATGTCCTGTACGACTGGTGGCTGGAGGTTGATATCTCCGAAACTGTAGGGGTACTTATTGTAAGAAGATGCCATACGAGAGGCATAGTGCATATCGTAGATAGGCTCATGCTTGCCCTTCGGCTGGACTTCCTCCTTGAGTATCGGTGGGCTGCGAAGAACGACATCGGGCGCGGAGTGAGTCTCGTCGGAGATGTCGTCGTCGGGCTTGATGTTCTCGGGGAGGCTGGCGGTTTCATAGTTCACCTCTACGAATGAACTGGCTCTGGAGCCGTCACTCGAAGTCTGGGAACCCGGGTTCTCCTCGGTGGCGATGGTGCCGTGTAACGCAGGATTGAATTGAGGCATGTCTCTTGATGGGAACTAAGACATGATAGACGATTTGAGGCTTTTGGTGAAGTTGTTTCTGTTGGAAGCACTATGGCTATGGCTTGTATCTTGTATGAGGAGGTTGGGTGAGTGGACTAGGCTGTGAAGTATAGTCTTTCTTTGATAGTTGGATGGTTATATGATGGGTATAGATGGAAGGTTGTTGAGGAAGCTGGGTAGTGGAAAGGGTTGAAGAGGTTGATGTAGGTTGAGAGTTTCAAGAGAGAGGGAGAGAGGTCTTATATAGTTGTTGTCATGAGCTGGCAAACGTCACAGGGCCAGCTGCTGTCAAAAGTGAACCAGGCATGTGAAAGTTTTGCGCTGTGAAACGATGAGTGAAGCCACCCTGCTGTGAGATCTCAGACGGCGTGAAGTGCAGTCTGTGGCAATGAAGTATCCATCGAGCACAGATGGGACCTCCAGATAGGATCAATATGAACGGTTGCCATGGAGTGCGAGGTGAGGTGATTGTAAGGTGACGTACTCTTCGCTCCTTCCTGTTGAGGACGGCTGCCTGCACGGACCCACACTTACCTAGCTTAGCGGCTGTTTGTCAGTTCATTAAATTCGCAGACCTTCACCGTGAACTTCCGCAGATTGTCGGCTTCACTGACAGCCATGCCTTCCAACGCAATGCAGTCCCTGGTTCTCACCAGTCCGCGTGTCAATGCGCCGAGCTATAACGCTCCCAGCTACCGCGCTCACAAGGTGAGTTCAACCTGGCCTATCTGCACCTCAGTCTTAACACTCACTAGGAGAACGACGCGCCCCATCATCACCCGCTCGTACTCCAGGATGCGGTCAACCAAGTCATCCTAGACTTCCAGGGTGTCAAGGTCGAATGCGACACCTTGCGAGCTGAGAACGCTAAGCTTCAGTCGAGAATCGCCACCCTGGAACAGAAGTCGGAGGTCAACAATGTCGATGGCCACATCAATGCCAACGGGAACTTCACGGGTTATGCTTCTTCTGAGATATCTTACGCGAGCTCCTCCGCCGCCGAAGAAGCTCATGGTTAGTGGGTTCTCGCTGCAGATTTTGATGCAGCTGCTGACGTAGTCGTGCAAAGCTGAACCAAACCCGGTCCAGACGCAGGAGATGCTGGCGTACGAGGATCGTGTCGACAAGAAACTGAAACCCATGCAGGAAATCCTCCTCGTGTTACGCGACGATTCCGAGAACCTGACGACGGAACACCGGTCGACGTTCACCGATCTCCAATGGCTCAAGGAGCGTACAGATCTTCTGGAGCATAACTTGAGCTCGTTCGACGTAGTTTGGCTCAGAGAAGATGTAGAGGAAGCGAGACAGCTGCTCGCGAACGGATCGGCCAGCCCCGAGGTACTGGCGGCATTGATGAATCGCATGGACGACTTTCAGGGCATGATCGAGGATGTGCAACAGGGCAGAGGCATCATCAGCTCTGAGGCCGGCGACGACGCTGGGCTGGCCGGGATCATCGAGGGTGCAGACGTGAAATCGGTATTGGTGAGTTCTTGCATTCTTCTCCCACACCCAGAAGCTATCAATGGAGTCCACAAGCTGACAATGACGCTGGCAGAACGCTCTAGAGTCGAAGGTGAGAGTCTTCATCATGAGCATGAAGAAGCAGGCCGAGCAATGCGCTCGAATCGACTCCTACAACCAGCGCGAGGATCTCTACAAAGCTTTCCATACGCTCCAGCACGATGGGTTAGCCTCCAAGGAGCAGCGAACGGGTCAGTGGAAGGGCGACGAGGCCGATCTGCAGATGCTGTTTGAGCGCGTGGTCCGCCGTCTCGCCATGTTCGACAACTACACCAAAGCGTTCAAGGAGGCGAAGGATGCTCGTGTTGATGTCTTTGTTATCTAGGCGGTCGTGTTCAGGGTGTTTGGCGGATCCCGTTAGTGCAGGGGTATGGCCTTTCGTCTTCAGATCTTACGGCTGCTTTGTGCTGGCGATGGTCCCGGCAATACTTAGAGCGGTATAAGCGGAGATATGTGATAGCTACACGCAAAGGCTGTACTGTCGATTAGAACATCAGATGAAGTCTTCTTCTCGTACCAACGTTCGCCAAGAGTCTACAAGGATACTTCCTTAGCCCTGCGGGCCCCGAAATAGCGGCCCGAACGGTAAAGTAGATCAACGCTTTGCTTGGTACCCAGTGGACGCGAATCCTCAGCAACACTCAGCTCGTGAAGCAACAATTGATTTTCTCACAATCGCTTTCTGGCTTTGCCATACTGATTCGGATTCGCTAAGTCATCGAACCTGGTCGCGTGAGCCTACCATACCAATCGCACCGGACCAAGAGCAGAAACCTAAGAAACGCGATCGCCCATGCAGGAATAGGGAACGACATAGGAGAATCGAGAAACAGCACAGCGTCTCGATGACGCGCAACGACGGCAGACAACTCGATCACATGGAGTGCTAACTCCACCCATGGCCAACAATGACGACCCCGCGCACAAACGAAACAAGTCCGCGAACACGATCCCGCTCCAGGACCTCAGTCAAGATGGTGTCGCATCGCAAGAGCACGGCGGCCGGCTTAATACTCCGGACAGCCACAGGCGTACGTTTAGTGAGCGTATAGCAGAGCTGAGGAACTCGCGACCCGACAATCCTGGCAATACAAACTCGCGCTATGCACCACTTTCCGCGAGGTCGCCAAGCCCGCCCAACGTACGGGCACCTCCTCTATCTCCTGTCGCGTTCGTCACAACACCCACTGGACGTCACCAGCGGATACCGGACGAAGACGATGAGGGCGCATACTCCCCCGTCGCCGATCGAGGCGCATTCCAGGCTGCGATTGGGTTCGCAGGGCTCAGCTTCAATGCAGGACCGAGCAGTTCGTCTGAGGACGAGGAGGTGGAGGAGACGCCGCCGCGACCATCAAGAGCAAGTCAGGCGAGCCGGCCTTCGCTGCCGAGCTTGCGGACAAACAGTGACGATTTAGGCGACATGGTGTCTGTGGAGTTGGACGATGGGCCGGCATTCTTTTCGCCTGCTCCTGTGGACGATGACGACACACTTCCGTTAACGGACTCAGCACGTTTGAAGCCTTCGACGAGTCGGGACAGCGCGAGGATGTCAGGACAGAGTCACAACAGAAACGCAGGGTCGAGCTTTGGCAGGAGTTCTGGGCTTAGTGTGCGCTTCGTGGGCTCGTCTATCGGCAGCCCGAGTGGCTCGAGACTTGGTGACAGTCTACATGCCCTTGAGACGGGAGTGTCTGGTCTCAGCAGATCGCCATCGAGCCGGCAACGCTCGCTATCGCCTTCTTCTGCAGACTCGCCACTCACTAGGACGGGCACAATGTTGCGCAAGATGTCGCAGCGTGTCGTCAATGTCTCTAACGAGCAGGTCGACAACATCGTTTCCCGGGATATGAAGCGTCGATCTTCGATGCGCCGACCATCACTAATGGCCAATCCACCTCCGGCTATCAACGAGACCGCAGTCACGCATTTTGCGCATACAGATGGCGCTGTCTCCTCGATCCGCTCGAGAAGCACTGAGAAATCAGCATCAATTGTAGACGAGCCCGAGATACCGCAGCACTTACCACCTATAGACCGGAACCCACTGAGAGGGAAGTCTTTGGGTATTTTCTCACCTGAAAGTCGTTTTCGAAAATCATTACTGAGCTTGATGGTCCATCCATTCTTTGAACCTATCATTTTAATATTGATTGTCATTCAGACCATCATCCTCGCGGTGGACTCGGCACAGGACGTCTACGCAAACCCTCGGCCGAAGAATTGGGGCCATCACTGGAC
>JAABUW010003222.1_pt1 | contig 23551 bp, 49 predicted proteins | sample 5560081 | NCBI WGS metagenome assembly JAABUW01 (sample SAMN10711882, study PRJNA513363) | rock metagenome | isolation source: Antarctica rocks | place: Antarctica: Victoria Land, Knobhead sud | reverse complement strand
CTGCTCGATCTATCTTTGCTGCCAAGTGGTTCAACTGAGAGGAGTGGCATGCGCCGGGTGCACGCGCAGGCCCGCCTTGCAAGTGAGGATTGCCTTCCTTTTAAACAGTCGGCTGAATGATCGAGGGATCGTTCGGTAATTCCCTGAGAATTTCCGCCTTTCACGTTGCGACAGTTTGCGCATGCGTTTTACTGCGAGTCTGGCTGCCTCAGAAGGTGGTACTGCAGCATCCAGTAATCAGAAGCTCGACTTATCATTACAAACGCGCTATGCGTAAAGCTCAGCATTGCAGGCCACCATTCAAAGTTGCGATTCTCCGACACCGTCACGCTTGCGGGGCAGCTTCAGACGCGGCATGTCGCAATGATCAGAGGATATCTTCACCGCATGAGTTGTATGGGCGGACAAAGAATGTGTCAGAACGTTTTTGGCCAATAACCAGATGCAGAGCCGTACGCGGCTCCACGTATCAGCGGCACCTACCAGCGCACAGACGCCCTGGCCATGGCCCAGCGGGCGACTGCAGCGGTTGAGGCATCCAGCAGCCGCACGCATAGCGAGGCTTTACAAGGTAAGATGCCACGCGTCGCGTCGTGTGAGATGGCGCTGCCTGCCCCGCGCCGCATGCCCCCGCAACCGCTGGGACGCGGCCTGAAAGAAGATTGTGTCATACGTAGCATGCCTGCTCTCGTGTCGGACAGGGAAGCGGGAGACTAGTGCAGGCTCAGACCAAGCAGCCGCTGCGGGTGGAGGTCGATCGCATTCCCGTCGACATACTGGATGCGGGGGAGGACAGCCGCAGCCACGCTGCGACGCTGGCGGCCAACTCGCCCGGCGGCGCGCGCAGCCCGGCGGCGTCATCATCCCTTCACGAGGCAGACGGCAGCCTGGCATTTGACGCGGCAGAGGATTGCGCTGACTTGTGCGAAGGTGCGGTGATCAGGATGCCCCCGGCTCTTCTCGTAAAGACAGGGCGCGCACGAGGAGTGTGTCGAGACTCCTCTCGAAACAACTCGTGCTCTGCACAGCAGCACAGGCTGACCTGGTGCATGTTGTCTGTAACACCATTCGCATTTACTTGCCGCAGAGCCGACCTGCACGGTCACGCCAGCGCACCATCAGGCGCATATCCAGGCGGACGTGCAGGAACTGAGCCTCGACGAGCTGTGTAACGACGACAAGGTGCGCCACAAAACGCACGCATCTCAACATCCAGATACTCCATTGCCCATTGCAGGAGGTCACAGCGCCTGGGTGCCAGAGTCCGCCCTTGTGCATGGAGCCGCAAGCGAAGCTCAGTGCGGGGACTGATACACTGCGGAGAACACTGCGATGACTTGCTGATGCTTGACTCGCAGGTGTACAACGTCGAACTGGCATGGCTGGCATTCAACTGGCGGGTGCTGAGCCTGGCAACCTCGGTGAGCGCGACTTGCGCTGTGCAGCTGCCATGACTGGCCACCGACGGATCGCCAAGAAGTTGGCCGCTTGCGCATCCGCAGACGAAGCACTCACAGCTCCGTTCGTGCCAAAGAATGCCCAGAATTGCATAAACACACAAAAACATACTACAACATACATGTGCCGCCGCAGGAGACGTCGCCGCTGTACGAGCGGCTGCAGTTTCTGGCCATCACGTCCAGCAACCTGGACGAGTTCTTCGCCAAGCGCGTCGGCGGCCTGATGCGGCAGGCGGCCGCGGGCGTCAAGAACCTCAAAACGCTGTCGCCGCACAAGTGGCCGCCGGAGCAGCAGCTGGACATGGTTGCCCAGGTGGGTGGGAATTTTTGACAGGGTACAGGGGGCCAAGACGATCCCATGCGTAGGCCTCCGAGTCAGCGACTGCCACCCGGGAGGGTGCGAAATGCGGCTGCTGCGCAGTCTGCACGGTGCTGCAAAAGAGCGTCCGCTGGCAGGCAGTCAAGACACTATTGTGACGAAACCAGCCAATGCTGATGCCTCCGTCTTCACTTGCTCGCTGCACGTGCGCCTGTAGGAGGTGCGCGCGATGGTCGCCGCGCAGACGGCAGCGCTGCAGGAGGAGGTGCTGCCGGCGCTGCGCTCGCACGGCATCCACATCCTCACCTATTCGGAGCTCGGCACCACAGGCGCCGACAGGCGAGTTACGCCATTAGGCTTTGTCGCCACGAAATTATTTGTCACCTGGGAATGTCCATCAGAGGGTTGTGTGCGTGAGGATGAAGGGACTGGCCTTCACTTCTCAGGCAACTTGGCTGCAGGCCTCCACGCGAATGGCCCACTCCTCAGATGCTGCACCTGTGGGACCTCCGCAGGCTGAACAAGTACTTCCAGCGGGAGCTGGAGCTGCTGCTCACACCCATCAGGCTGGACCCAGCGCACCCATTCCCGGTGAAACCCTACAACATCAAGTCTTTTTCTCAACCCCTGAAAATTCCAAACATGCCCCGCCGTGCTGTTGTGAACATGCCTGCTGCCTCACAACGCCCAGAACACTAAATGGAAGTCTGCTCAGCAGTTGGCGAAGTTTGGAAAGTCAACTAGACAAAACATGGTGCGCCTGTGCCGCCGCAGTACCTGCCGTCGCAAAGCCTCAACCTGGCGGTCATCCTGGAGGACCCGCGCGCGGCGTCGGCTGACACCCAGTACGCCATCGTCAACATCCCGCCCAGCTTCTCCCGCTGGTACGAGGTGCCCGCGGCGGCGCGCGACAACGACACCTGGCAGCAGGTACCTCCTGGAGAGCACTCTTCGAAGAAGAAAACGAATCCATGTGAACCCCTCCACTTTCTGCTTTTCATTTTTGAATGTGTCTGCATGCTGGATGCTGGTCCTGATGGGCGACGGAAGCTGTGCTTTGTGACGCCTACTCTGCGGGACCAGTGCTGCTGGAGGGATGCCGAAGCAGCTGTGCTGGGTCTGCGCAAGCAGGTCCTGCTGGAGTGGGTCCCAGCCAACTCTGTGCTGCTGGTAGGCGTACATGCCGGTGGAGCGCATCATCAAAGAGAACCTGGGACAGCTGTTCGGCGGCGCCATCATCAAGGTGCGCACGAGTGCCGCTGCTGCGCCCCGCGTTGTTTGATGCGGCCAGCGCTCTCCGACATGGTCCAAACCCCCTCTGGCGCCTCCAAAGCCACGATCACCTGCATGCCATCTGTCGTCTGCTTGTGTGCAGCAGCAGGCGAGACGTCACGATCAGAATGCCAGCCTGCGCCAGCGGCGAGCCGGCCGTGCACATGATTTACCAGTTTGCCACTGCTCACGCTTGACTCATGCTTGACAATGCTTGATGCTGCCGGGCAGGGCGTGCACACGTTCCGGGTGACGCGCAACGCGGACCTGGAGCGGCACGAGGACGAGGCGGAGGACCTTCTGGACATGGTGTCCGACGAGCTGCGGGAGCGACGGTGTGCATCACGTCATGTACTGTCATACATCACATCTGTGGACAGTCGTGGTTGGAGGGCTCGAGGCGGAGGACCTGCTGGATACGGTGTCCGACAAGCTGCGGGAGCGCCGGTAAATGCATAAACATTCAACACTCTGTACAGTGATACAGGTTCAAGGTTGGAAATGAAGGAGGTGTTGTAAACATGATGTCCGATGGGCTGCGGGAGCGTCGCTGCGCATTACACTCTTGGCTGGACACTCTTGGCTGGAGAGTGCTGTCTGGAGACGCGGAGCTGCGAAATGCGCACTGCATATGGCGCAGTTTGCACATGGCACAACCCGCTGGCAGAATCTGGCGAAAGTGCAACATGATTCATGTCCCGCCACCCAGGTTTGCGCCGTTTGTGCGGCTGGAGGTGGAGGCGGGCATGCCGGACGAGCTCATCGAGCTGCTGACGCAGGTCTGTATGCATCCTTTGTTTTGAATTTGCAGCTAGAGTTTTGCAGCTTTGATTGTTTGCGTCAGTGGAGCTCCTCCAAGGCAATGCTGATGGAGACCCCTCCACAGGCCAGTAGGCCTGCTCAGGCACGATGTGACATTTCACTTTTGGTCACGCAGGAGCTGAACCTGGAAGCCGCGCAGAACGTGCTGCAGATCGACTCGCTGCTGGACCTCGCTGATCTGTCCAAGCTGCCGGTGAGGCGTCTCTTTCCATCCTGATTTAATCGAATTGAACCTCGAGTTCAAGAAGTGGGTTGATGCGGACACCTTGCTTTGCTCCCATGACACAGTTTCAGGCGGCTCTGCCGGCGCTTGCATGGCAGCAAGGCGCAAGTAGCTTTTGCTTTTGTGCCTTCAGTTGAGCCTCCGCTGCATGGCCACTGAGGCTCAGGCAGTCGGGCATCGTCGGAGCATATGCCTGTTGGGACGCTGTTGCAGCAGCCGTCCCAAAGCTTGCTGCCTGTTGCGCCCGCAGGTGGACAAGCGCAAGCTGGACGCATCGCTGTGCTACTCGGCCTGGAAGCCGCGCGAGCACCCCCGCCTGCTCATACCGCTGCAGCAGGTGCGTGCCGCTCGAACCCTGGTGTTAGCCCGTCATTTTTCATCTCCCCGTGCTTGCGGTCGGGCGCAACTGTTTGTCTGGAAGCTGCTGGGTGCTCAGACTCAAGAGTTGCGCTGCAATCTTCTCAGCTTGTTCTTGGATTGCGCAGAAGCGGCTCCGGAAGCGACGGCGGTGGGCCGGCAACCGCTGGAGCAACATGCGCATGCGCTCCATCTTCAGCATCATCCGCGATGGCGACGTTCTCGTGCAGGTGTGCGATGCCGCTGCTACCAGCTACATTGCTGACCAACGGCACAGCGTTCGCCTTGCGCATGGACTTGCGCTGCCAGGGGACTTCCACTCCCTTATTCGGTGTCTCATCTGAGGCCTCTGCACTGGCTGCGCCTGACTTGCACATTTACCATAGCAACCTATCCCTCACATCGCCAGCATTCTGACGGAAGCCGGCCGCTGCCCGGTGCAGCACCCCTACCACAGCTTCGCCTTCTCCACGCAACGCTTCGTGGAGGAGGCGGCGGCGGACAAGTCGGTGGCGGCCATCAAGGCCACCCTGTACCGCACCAACTCGGACAGCCCCATCATCACCGCGCTCCTGAAGGCGGCGGAGCAGGGCAAGCAGGTGCGCTGGCCACGCTTTTGACACGAAAAGTCATGTGGTTTGGCTTGTTGTCGATCTTGCGGACACAAACTGCTTTCAGAGACTGTGAGTCGCTCATTCAGCGTGCAGCCTCGGGGCAACCATCGCATGGCCGCCTGCAGCTGCACCCACTGCGGCCCACATTGCTGACGTTCCATGTCTGACCCCATGCAAGTGCTGCAAAAACCCAAGAAAAGCCTAAATAAAACCTTGGCTGGTGCTGAGGTGCAGGTGTCGGTGCTGGTGGAGCTTAAGGCGCGCTTTGACGAGGCGCGCAACGTGGGCTATGCACAGCGGCTGGAGGACGCCGGCTGCAATGTCGCCTACGGCCTGATCGGCCTGAAGACGCACTGCAAGCTCATGCTGGTGAGCCTGTGTCTCATGCAGTGTCTAGCTCCAGGCGCCAGCCAGCCAGAGGCCTTGCTTCAAGGTCAAACCGGCAGCCTAGAAGTCTGCATGGTCTGCGGCATCAGCATGCGCAATGTGGACAGGGCGCCCTCAGCTGGGCAGGTCGACTCGTCTCGACTGCCAATCGAAGAGTCGTGCACAGAATCACGCCACTGTTCCTGAACAGGTGGTGCGGCGGGAGAGGGACGCACCGCATGGGCTGCGCACCTACGTCCACATCGGTACGGGGAACTACAATCCCAGCACGGCGGCAGTGTACACCGACCTGGGCCTGCTGTCGTGCAACCCCGCGCTGTGCAACGACGTCGTCGACATCTTCAAGCACCTCACGGGTGCGGATGCGGCCACCGCATGACACATGCGTTTGTCCTGGTCTGCACTCCATTATTAGCGCTCTGTGCAGCGGGGAGCGACTGGCTGCCGGCCGGCTGTTGCTCTCAACATTTCCATAACGCATCAACAATCTAGGCCTCAACAGCGTCAGAGCCGTGAAACACACGTGCAGGACTGCACGACCAGACGGCGGTGGGCGGCTTCCGGCAGCTGCTGGTGGCCAACGTGTACATGCGGGACCAGTTCGAGGCACTCATCGGCAACGAGGTGTCCAACGCTTGCCGCGGCCTCCCCGCCGCCGTGTGCGTCAAGGTGCTATATATCTCTCGAATCAACTCCCAGTTGGTAGTCTAGTTTACTCTGTGATGTTGCATATCATCGGCACCGCCCTGTGCGTCAAGGTGCGCCGCCGCTGGACGCAGCACAGCTGGTGCAGCGCAGCTGGTTCACAGTCGCTGTGTTCGCTCTGAACAGCCCCACTGCGAATGGCAGTGGGACGCGGCCCAGCAACGGCTGCTGGGGTTCTGGAGTTCTTTGGCATCGTCCTTCCACCTTTGTCCCTTTTCTCGCCCTCTCTTACACGGTGTTCCATTCCCACCTTCCCTTCACTCGCTTCTGCTGTTTTGGGGCATCCCGCAGGTGAACGGGCTGGACGACAGGACGCTGACGCGGCGGCTGTACGAGGCGGCGGCCAAGGGCGTGCGCGTGGACGCAATCGTGCGTGGCATCTGCCGCCTGCGCGCCGGCGTGCCCGGCACGTCAGAGAACGTGCGCCAATGTGACCCAACATGTGCATAAGTGCGACGGAGTTCAAGACATCGGGGCGCCAGCAGTCAATGTGCAGCTACCGCGCGTGTGCGTTTCAGTGCGGCCTGTAGAGAATGCACATGGGCAACTTGCGCAGATGTGGAGGGCCGTTGCTCATCGTTGCATCAACGTTTTCGAGCCGCTGAATGCACGAAACCTTGCAATTGGCAATCTTAGGAATGTGAGCATGCTCAACCTCAGACGCTTTCGCGCAGGTGCGGGTGGTGTCCATTGTGGGGCGCTTCCTGGAGCACCACCGCATATACTGCTTCCACAACCGCGGCCGCACGCTATATTTCATCGGTTCCGCCGACTGGATGAATCGCAACCTCATGAAGCGTGTGGAGGTGTGAAATCATAAGAGTCTCACAGCTGCAGCGACCCAACAGACCGGGCGAATTGCACTAGTGCAATATATTCGCCTTCATCGGTGAAAACGCACCAGGGTGGTGGGCCAGATACTTGTTGCACCAGGGCTTGCAAGCGTCTGGTCTTTGGTGCCTGCAGGTTGCGGCGCCCATCACGAACTCGGCGCTGCAGGCGCAGCTGCGGGACATTTTGGCGCTGTGCCTCACCGACGGCGTGGACGCCTGGGACATGCTGCCCGACGGCCGCTACAGGTGCTGCTCACCTGCCTGCCTCGTTGCACGTCCTCCACCTGCACTGTGATGGCCCTCTCCCGCTGCTGCTTTCCAGCCTGAGCATGTCCTCCACTCTCGGCCAACGCCCTGGACGTCTGATGCTTTGCATGTGCCGTCCTGTTCTTCGTGTGCCGGGCAACCAATATCGCCGTTTCTGAGCGGGCGCCATTGGTCCTACCTGCAGCAAGCCGGCTCACCGCATGAGCGAGGCGCACCTGTCGGCGCCGCTGCTGGCCGAGGACGACGCCTACTTGCGCCGCATCCAGGTGCCCGCCAATTCTGCCAGCCGATGCCTTGCTGCGTCCTCGCTGAGCTCTTTTCTCGTTTCCTGGTGCGGCATGCATCCTCGCAGCATGACAGCCTCGCCACTGCAGGGCCGGGCGCCAGATGAAGGTAATCCTTTACTTCAGTGTTACTCTTTCTGATGTCGACAATCATTCAATGTGAGATGTCCAATGCTGCCTGGCTCAGGGATTGACAACCCTTCTGCTGCAGGAGATGGGAGCGCGGGGCTGCCAGGCGTCGGCGATGCGCATCACGGAGGCGGAGAGCAAGCACCTGCACTCGCGCAAGCACCTGCCGCTGGCGGCCGCCTGATGGGAACACGGCTCCGCCCTACGGCTCGCCCTACAGCGTTCTGAGGCGGCCGAGTCAGGAATGGCCGAATCGGCCTTTGTATCTATACCTGCGAGCTCTTCATTTTTGGGGGGAGGCGCCCGGAACACGCCGCCACAGTGTGACCCGCTTGGCCATACCGCCCAAATGTGGCCGCTCGGCCACAACCGCCGCGCGATTTGTGGACGGAGAAGGCGATGCCTGACGGACTCGGCGGCACGCCTTCCCCGTGCCCCCTTGACCATTGAATTTCGTTTTGATTCATCATTTGAAGTGCGGCAAGTGTTTCAGCGGCGGACGGAAGTGTGCGCCTGGCATTTCGCAGCGATGCAATTGATTGGGGCAACTTGTATAGTGGAGCAGTGAGATTTGAAAGGCACCATTCGATTGGGCCGATACAATGGCTACAGGGCGGCTTGCATGGCCTCTTCGTCGCACGCTGCGCTGCACGTATCATTTTCACAACCGCAGCGTGACTTCAGATGCTGATGCGAATGATTTGAGCTGGAGATGCCACGCGTTGGCCACAAACTTGAGCACCCAGCCATCCCATCACCTTGCACAGAGAGCATTCTGATCGCATTCGGCTACCCTGACTGAAAACTGTTGAAAAATAACAGATGCTCTGGCAGATCACAACTCCAGATAAGCGCCGTGTCGGCGGGTGACAATTTTGATCACCTGCCCATGCGGCATTTGCTGCGCGGGTGCGCCACATGCCGGAGGTAGTTGTGTGACAAATGCTGCAGCGGTTGATGACGGGACAGTATCACCCAAGAACTCTGTCGTCTCGCCTGGTGTCGAGGCCGCCATGGAGTCTGCACCGCACGCATCCCGCCAGCCCGGCTCGGCAGGCGCACAGCCGGCGGCACGCTGCCACCTGCAGCAGCGCCGACCAGCTCGCGGGCTGGGTCGTGGCCAACGGCGGCCAGGTCAAAGGCGTGGCGGTCGGCCGGCAGGGGCAGCAAGGCCTCGGCCTGATCGCCACGCAGGTACTGAATTGTATGACGTCGATCGATAGCGTTGATCACAGGCACAGTGCAGCTTGTCAGAAACATCAGCACAACAGCAGCGGTGGTTGGTGCATTGGATCTGCAGGCGGTCAACAAAGGCACAGTCGTGGTGAAACTGCCGAGGGCCTGCCAGCTGTCATACGGCGGCGGCAGCGATCCCCAGCTGCTGGCGATGATTGACAGGGTGCCGCCCGAACTGTGGGGCGCCCGGCTTGCACTGCAGGTACTGATTTGGACCCAATGTATGTTCTGAGATACCTAGTTTCCAATTTAGGCGGAGTGAATGTGGTGCGTGTGGAGTTGGCTCAGTGGAGATGGTGTGCTTAGCTCTGCTGCACCATCATGACGCCGTCTTGCTGATGGCTGCTGGACCCCATGGTTGCAGCTCCTGGCAGAGCGGCTGGCCGGCGACGACAGCCATTACGCGCCATACCTGCAGCACCTGCCCGTGGGGTTTGAGGGCGTGCCGATCTTTTTTTCAGCGCCAGGCTTCAAAGCGCTGCAGCAGTACCCGCCAGTAGGTAGCCAGGTACGTCATTAGCCAAGTGACTACTGCATTCTGTCTGCCAACAGCAGGTTTCTGCACCGAACTGATTGCATGATACAGACTCTCTGCCCACTGCGCACTGCTGTGAGGCCGCTGTGCCCTCGTGCAGGTCAGGCTCAGGTGCAGATGGCTCGTGGACTTTGCAGCACAGCATCTGGCGGCCTCGGACGGGCCGCTGGCTGGCGTCGATGCCAACGCGCTTGGTGCGTTATGGTCGTATCTTTTTTGACACTTCGCTCATACATAACACATCCACGTGAACACGCGGTGCTTCCAGGAGCAGGCCACACTGAGCGTTGCTATTGCGTCTGATCCAGGGTGGGCATTCGCTGCCTGCTCCTCTAGGGCTTTCAGGACCCGCGGCCCAGAGCACCCCGCCAGCATGCTGCCGCTGATAGGTGAGCCCTGTGCAGATTCCTGTACTCTCACGATACATGTGTCGTGTGATGACGTTTGCACATGCAAGACGTGTGCAACTCGGCGACTGGGTTTCGTGCGTGAAATGCAGACATGTGCAATCATTCGTTCCAGCCAAACGCGAAAGTGCGGCCGGCGTCAAAGGGCGGCATGGAGGTGTGTCGCTCTGTTGAAGCAGTGGCACTGAGTCTGCAACAAGGACTTGTAACAAACACCAATAATGACAGCAGATCTCAGCAGTGGTGGGCGCTCATAAATGAACTGGACGTCCACCTTGTGCAATATGTTTCGCAGATGTTTCTGCTGCGGGAGCTAGCCCCGGGAGACTTGCTGAGCATCTCCTACGGCAAGTAAGTGCCTGCCATGGTGCGGCAGCACGGCCTTGCCGTATCAACTGCCTTGCTGCCACGACGTCACGCCAGATGGAGCCTATTTGCCACCCAAATTTCTGCTGCCAGATGTGAATCTTCTGAGTCTGGGTTCTGTTGGTGTGCAGCCTTCCCAACGACTATTTTTTGATGGACTACGGGTTTATCAGCGAGGACAACCCGCACGACAGGGTGCAACTGAAATTCGATCTGCGCCTGTTCGAGGCCGCGTCGGCCCTGGGCAAAGTGCGTCTGTTCAAAGCACATGATCAAGTTGATGGTGTCATTGGCCAGAAGCGTGCGGTGGGGTGACGCTTTGGCATTGCACCCTTCAGGACAGCGGCGCAGCAGCTGCAGGCGCCCTGGAGGTGAAGCCAGAGGTACAGAAGGTGCTGCAGGCGCTGCAGCTCATGGGCCCCAACGCCAATCTGGTGAGCCCTGCACACGCTTTGAGCGCCTGGTCAGCCGCGCAGGCGTGGCCACCAGCTGCTCAGCTGTTCATCGCTGACAAAAATACGATGAGAATGTTTTCGCGACAACGAACATGATGCACTACGCGCCGCTCCCCGGGTCTGAGCTTGCCTTCTGGACGTTGCTGACGACGTCACAGCTGTGTGGGTGCAGGAGGTGTCGTTCGGCAGAGAACCGGTGGTGGATGCGCGCCTGCTCACCGCCGCGCGCGCGCTGTGCATGCGCTCCGCGGCCGAGCTCAAGGGCATCCAGCTGCAGCGGCTGGCCGACTTTGGCGGCAAGCCCGCGGCGTCGCCCGCCAGCGAGGTGGGCTTGTCTGTGATCGGATTGTGACGCGGCCCTGGTGGCGAAGACATGTGTGCACCTGCAGCTGCTGCCTGCAAGCAGCACTGTGGACCGCACTCGTCCTCATGGAGGGCGCATCTTGCCATCAGCAAGGGACGCATGTTGAGCATGCTGAGGTTCCGCTGTGCAGGCGGCGGCCATGTCGGTGCTGAGCAACCTCGCGAAGCTCCTGCTGTTAACGTTCCCGACGACTGTCGAGGAGGATTTGAAGCTGCTGGCCTCCACCACCGCCGCCGATGAGCAACTGGCCCTGCGGTTCCGTATAGACAAGAAGAATATCCTGGTGCACGCCGTCACACGCATCTCCAAGCGGCTCAAGGTGGGTGCTGGTGTTGCGGGAGACTATTATGTATGACGCACGGTGGTTCTGCCGACTAGGTACAGCAGGCGCTAATGACGTCTCTCTGCTGCTGCAGGAGGTTGCGCCCGCATGAGTGAGAGTGTGCACGAGGCAGGGTGCGTGGAGGGTGCTGACGGCACACGTTGTGCGACATGCAGTGGTGACGCGCTGATAGCACAATTTTGTTGGCATAGAGGTTTCCAGCGTAAACTGTCAAACCGGTCAGGAGAAGCAAAATTGGTACCTAAGAAACCTGCTGGATGTCCAAAAGCGGCAAGCATCAGTTTCCGAGTAGATGATGAAGGCCGCCGAGGACCTCATGCTGCCACTGCCTTTTTGGTTGCTGCACACACCGGCCGCCCGGATGCCGCTGTCTGTCATTGAGCCTCATGGTCCACGCGAGCATGTTCTACCATGGCGCTGCGCAGCACAGGTGCGTACCAAACCAAGTGGCTCTGCTGGATGCAAGGCCGCGCGGGTCTCTGCGACCAGGGCACTGCCGTCTGTTCACCTGCACAACCGGAGAAACGCACCGTTCAGGACTTGCGAGTCGACAAGTGATAGCCATGTCATCAGCAGCTCAGCACCGAAACGTTGGCGGATTTGGCCTTCCTGCTTCTGGTCGTAGAATGAAGCCGCAGTCATTCCAGGCAGCCGCTATGTCACGAGACTTCATGTGTCGACTCACCTACTTGATCTCCCGGTGAAGGGTGATCCGCCTGAGGAACTTGTTGTACTTGCGCAGCTCCAGCCGCGCGGAGGTGTTCTTGCGGTTCTGTGCGCCGCAGGAGCAATAATCAGCGTGCGTGCTCGCAATTGGCGTTCGGCACGATGTGCTGACATGCGTACAAGCCGCACGCGTGCACCAATGAGGGCTGGCTGCCATGCGTGTGAGCCAATGCACAGCACAGGCCCCCACCTTTTGTGTGACGTATCGGGACGGGGTGCCGCCCTCTGTCCGCGCCTCTGTGCACTCCAGCGTCACGATGCACCGAATGCCCTTCTTCTTGGCCATGCTGGTGACCTGGCGCGGGGCTGAGGCTGCGGGCTTTGTGGGTGCTGCGATGGTCAGCTTGAGCCGACTGCCCAAAAATGCAGACACCAGACCCGCCATGGCTGCAACACCCTCTAACACGCAAACGACTCCAAAGCACCGCTGATCGCTGCTGCTGCGATGAGGACGATGCTGGTGGCGCCCGACAGCGTGGTCTGGAAGGGTTTAAGGGTTGCCTTCCGGAGCTTTCGCGGCAACATGACCTGCTTCGCCTGCTCCTGCCTGCCCACGTTGTGTCTTACATAAGGCAACCGTAACACAGTACGCACCATCCTGTGCTGCACGGCTCGCTGGCGGCCAATCTGACCGCAGACATCATCTCGGTGCATCGCTCGGTTCGAGTGTTGCACGGTAGCGAGCAGAAGCACAGGCCAGGCCGCTTCCAATCTCATCTGGACAAGAGGATCGCTGAGACGTAACGTCGCACTTCCCGTCCAGGCCGGCCTGCGACTTTCTCCTGCTCCTATCTTGCGCCCGCGCAGCGCAGCCGGTCATGAGCGCCGCCCGGGAACAGCGGCTGCGCCTGCGGCTACGCATCGTGGATTCGCCAGTGCGCGCCAAGGTGAACGTGCCGGCGACATGCACCCTGGAGCAGCTGAAAGCTGCCGTGCGCGCCGAGCTGCCCGGCCTGGATGCGGAGTATGGCCTATCTTTCAACAAGAAGGTGAGCGCCATTGCCCCCCATGATGGTGTTCATTGGGGAGAATGCAACAGAGGGCCTCCAAGGTGGCTCTGCGCTGTGGACGACGTCATGTCCTTTGCGTCTTGGCCTTCATGCAAGGGACAAGGGAACTCCGACTCCACCTGACTTCGCTTCTGTTCTTTTGCAGGCCATGCTGACTGACGCGGCGGCCAGACTGACAGCGCTGGGCGTCTGCTCCGGCGACCTGCTGTGGGTGCACTCCGGCGGCGGCGCGGCCGCCATGGAGTGCGATGCGCCTGTGCCGCACAGCGCCACCGCCGCAGCGTCCCCACCAGCGGGCAGTGCGCCGCTGGCAGCAGCCATGCCGGCACCCCGGTCGCTGCCGCCGCGCGACGCTGCTGGCGACGCTGCTGAGGAGCGCAGCCAGGCTGCGATGCAGGTAGAGCATCCATGCCAAGCTGCTGTGGAGCTCCCACGGTTCTGATACGCACCCCATACGGATTCTGGGTATGTTTATGAGGCCATCTCTGCAACTGTACAGGCGGCAGCCAAGCGCCAGAAAGCGGCGGCTGCGTCGGCGGAGGCTGTGCCGGAGCATCATGCGGCCGCCAGCATGCCTCAGGACGATGACCAACCACTAGCACGCCCCAGCCGCATCAGTGTCATAAAGACTGACGGCGGCATGCTGCAGCTGGCAGCAGCGCTGCACGCCATCGCCCTGGACTGCGGCCTGCAGGGCGCCGATGCTTCCCCCTCGGGACAGGTCAGCTTTACGTGCACGCCTTTCGCCTTCAAGCCATGTTGTCGACCCCGATAGATGCGGCCTGTGCTGCCGCTGCTTTTAAGGATCTTGGTGGCTGTCCATTAATGCTCGCAGTGCAGCATGCCAACACGTTCGGGATCGTAATTCATGGTCTAATCCACACAGTCTGTCGCTTGCAGTGCGACACCCTGCCTGTGGCGGCCCAGCCGTCAGCCAACAGCATCAGCCTGCGCTACTGCCTGGTGGGCGTCGGCGCGGCTCCTGTCGCGTCGGCGATGGTGCACTGCAGCCGCATGGGACGCCACGCGCTGCTCGCCGGCCGGGCGGCCGTGACGCCGGGCGGCGGCGCCGCGGCCGTCGCGGCTGGCGCCGCCCACCACGTCAGCCTGCCGTGGCAGCCGCTTGCCGCTGCCGCCGCCGCTTCGAATGGTGACGGTGGCGCTGCCTTGGCCGGCGCCGCGAGTGCTGCCGCTGCAGGGGAGCGCGTCCCGCTGGACGTGCTGCTGGCAGGCGACGCTGCGGGTTTCGTGACGGCACTCAAGGTCTCAGCTCCACCTCAATGCCTTCATGTATGCCCTGGTTGTATTGTGCAGCTTCGATTTTGCAGCTCTGGTTGTTTGCCGCATGTCGCTCCCGCCGAAGCCCCGCCACAGGCCAGCAGACCGACTTAAGCATGATGTCATCCTTTTTCCTTCCTTCAGGATGGGCTGCTGCTGCCGCTGTTGGCGGACCTGTGCCGCGCCGCGGGCGTGGCGCCGCCCTTCGGCCTGCTGAGCCTGCCCTCCGAGCTACAGCGAAGCGTCCTGGGCTTACTGGGGGTGAGCACGTCCGCAAATCCTTCCCACAATTGAACTGTGTAGTGCGCCTGAAAGCCCGCCCCTGGGATCGGCGCAGACGTCTCGACTGTAGCCAGCATGGCACAAGCAGCTACCCAGCAGGCAAAGACAATTCAGAAGCTGTCTGCTCGTCTCAGCATCCATCTGTGCTATCGGGCCAAAGATCTGGCGCGGCTGGCGTGCATGTGCAGCATGCGCGCAGCTGGCTACTGCCTGTCCCCGCCGACTGTCTCTTACTCTGTAACTAACAGCTCCAGCTCATCCTCGCCAGGCAGAGGACCTGGCGCGCCTGTCGTGCGTGTGCGCCGAGCTGCGAGACGGCGCGGGCGCCAACGACGTGTGGCGGCCGCTGTTCGAGGCGGAGTTTGGGGACGCCGACCTTGCGGAGGCCACCGCCGGCGCGCGCGGCTGGAAGTCCCTGTTCCACAGGTGGGGAGCAGGGGCAGGACCACGTGTAGTCTGTTGTCCCATCTTGCCTGTGCTGCCAGATGTTGCTATTGCATGAGTGTTCGTCTTGCATCAGTGAGCTTGTCACAAGCGAAGCGAGCCACAGGCTGCCGAGGTGCTGCGCTGCAAAGCGGCACACCATCCACAGTGAACAATGAGTGGCGACTGTGACATTGCAGGCGCTGGCGGAACCGGGAGGAGTACCGCTCTGCCCGCCGCAGGCCGATGCGCTTCCCGTATGTCGCGCCTCCAACAAATCCGCTCCGCCCCTTTGGCGGCGGCAACCCGCCCGGCACGCCCTTCATCATTGGTGAGCCACGACGCCAGCTGTGGCCTGCAATTTTGGAGGTGGTGCTTGCTTGCCCCCGTCTAGCTTTCCAGCAGTCCTGGCAGTCATGCGACAACACATACGTCAAATCCTGAGATCAGGAGCTGGGAAAATTTATCTGGGCTTCATGTTTGCGGCAGGCGGTGACCGCGACAGATTGCCGCTGCCATTCCAGCCGTTTGGGGGACGCGGAGGCCGCGGAGGCAGGGGCTCCGGCGGTATGTTCGGGGGCACGCATTTCTACTGAGCTGGAGCTTGTGCCTCGTGGATGTTGGAGGTCCAAATGTACAATATACGTTGTGTAAAGTTTGGTCAGGTAAGCATAGTGCAGCGCTTGTCGAACCGTTCATGGCCTGTCTTTGAAGCCAATGATATTGAGTAGAGTAAAGGCTGCTTCCGTCAGGCAGGATTGGGCTCTTCTAGCTTTTGGGCGTCTCGATTCTCAGCGCTTTGCAACTGATTGCTCATTAGAGTGCATATGCCAACCTTTTCCCACAAATCTCGCGGAACGCTGGCTCCCCTTTTGTCCATGGCAATCCTCCAAATATGTCCACGTCAGTTTTCTGCTGCCGTCAAAACGGCCAGCTGCTGTATCAATCTGTAGGCGGCCCAATCACTCCACAATGCTCTCCACGACGCCTGCTGCTAGCTGCCGCTTGCTGAGCTCCCGCTGGAGGTCCTCCTCGGACAATGACGACAAATCGATCGCCGGGCTCTGGCGCCTGGCAACCTCCCTCTCCAGCTCCTCGTCCGACAAAGCGAACAGATTTTGTGCAGGCTCCGCTGCAGCCTCCTGCACGGGCATTGATGTGTGACGTCATCACAGGCATGGCGGGTTGGAGGACTTGTGCTGCCGTTGCAAAAGTGCCGCCGCAGCAGCGCATCAAATGGTGTGCACGATACAGTACGCAATCTCGGCTCAACGTCTTTGAAGGGCCCACCTGCGCCGTCTCTGCTTCCTCAGAAGACTCTGCGGGCTCAGCAGCTGCTGCCTGATCGTTGTCGTCCGCGCCGCCGCTCTCATCAGCTGACGCCTCGGCGGCCGGCGCCGGCTCATGCTGCGGCACTGCCGGCTCCTCGGCGGTTGTGCCGGAGTCCGCCGCCGCTGCTGCTGCTGCGCTGCCGTGAGCGTCGCCGCTGCCGTCGCTTTCGGCAGGCGCTGCTGCGCCGTTGGCCTGCGACAGATCGGCGGTGGCGGAGCTGCTGGCTGGTGCCGAGGGGCTGCTTGCTGGAGCCGGTGACACGCCGGCGCCGCTGTTGAAGGCTGCGACGCCACGCTCAGCCTCCCCCGACTTGCCCTCGCCGCCGGGCGATGCTGCCGCTGCGTCGGTGGAAGCCGCCGCCGCGCCTGCTCCGCTGCCTGCTGACGGTGTCTCAACTACCTCGGCGGCCTCTGCTGCCTCTGGGCTGAGCACGCGCGAGCTGGCTGACTGCAGGCCTGCCAGCACAGCGTCCACGGCTGAAGCGTCCACCTCATCATCGGGGTCCGCCAGCTGCTGCCGTTGCTGCCGCTGCTGCTCAGCATCGACTGTCTGGCCTGCTTCTGCCTGCACCCGCAGCAGCAACGATCCGAGGCGGATGCTGAGATTGGCAGCGCCCTTTGCAGTGCCATGTTGTGTCTTCATCATCCAGGTGACCTCCGATGGATGTACGCATTGAATGCATCGTGCCGCATCAAGGTTGTGGCCAACCACAGAACACAGCTTGGCATGACAATTCACCTGCTGGGCTGTCCTGCTCTGCGACATGGCCTGGTTGGCCTTGCTGATGGCGGGGAAGAGCTGCGTGCTTTTCTCCAGGAACACCGTCGCGCCGAACAGCACCGCCGAGCCGCCGGCCAGGAGAAGCCACACCCTGCCCTTCGGCACCTCCTGCTCCTTCAGCGCCTTTGCTGCCGACAGCGCCTCCGATGCCGGGACAGTCTGCAATTGCAAAGACACTGCATGGCTGGCTGCAAGCTGCAGCAACCGGTGCACCGCAAAGAACAGCATGGCTCAGGGCTGAATTTTTAGATATGCCATAGTGGATACGGCGCGGTCGACAAATACAATCTTGGACACTTCAGCCATGCATCTTGCATAGGCGCACCTCGATGGCGTGTGCCGGCAGCGGGGCGGACTGGAGGACGGCGGCAACCGCGAGCGCTGCAGCGCCGGCGGTGGCAAGGCGCAGCAGCTGTCTACAGTCCTGCCACAGCTGCAGGTGTGCTGCAGGCCGCGCTGGCGACGCGTCGCTGGACACCGGCGTCAGGCTGAGGCGCGCGCACGGCTTCATGACACGCCGCTGCCGGAGGCGCGCCGGGCTGGAGGCTCCTGACTGTCCGGCTGCTGCTGCTGGGACGGCCCGCGTCCATCGAGCCGTGGTGATGTGGTGCGACGCTGGGCGTTGTCGGAAGGCGCAGCAGCACGGTCGGCCGGACAGCAAGGCAACCTGCATCACTGCTAGGATGGTGCAAGTCGGCGGCCAGTCGGGCGTGCTCGCGCGGGCGTCAATCGGAACTGGGCGACCCTCGATATAAATGACAAGGGGTCCAGCACTCAAGATTGCAAATGGCATCTGCAGCCATCCGCTAGCTTCCCTGAACGGATAAACTAGCCATAGACACGGTGGCATGCATTGGGCATCGCGCGGTGCACACCTCGTTCGCAAACCCACGCCTCAAAGTGAAGCACTCAATCATAGACATTCAGCTTTCGCTGTGTGGTGGCAATTGACGCTGCACGCCCGATCGCGGCGTGATTGTGGCAGGCATCGGTTGCCACTCAGTCTCGGTTTTCGAGTGAACGACACGCTCTCATGCAGCAGCAGTGCGTGGCGCTCGCCAGGCTCTCGTCGCTGCTGCGCGCCTCGGGCAGCGCCTCTGGCATCAGAGCCTTTGCCACCCAGGCAGCCGCGGCGCCGCAGCAGCCTCAGAAATATGACTCCTACTCGGTGCCGGCGGGCCACCAGAACTCGGACCTCGACAGCGTCGCGTGCAACATCAGCCTGAACCGGCGCCGAGACCTGACGCTGCGCCAGGACCTGTACGTCTTTGAGAACGGCAAGAAGGCGACCATCGCCGACGTCATGAAGGTGCGTGCGATCATGCATGTGCAGCAGAAGCACGGCATGCATGGTGGTGCGCAGCTGCGATCAGACGACATGATTGCTCCACTGTCTTTTCATAAACACCGTAGATGCTCACCAGGCCTGCCCTGCTCTCGATACTGACTGTGCATCATCGTCTGCTTTGTGCCGCTGCAGGGAGAGCTCGTCGCGATGTTTGGCGTGCCGGACATGGGCAAAGTTTGCACCGAGAAGCACCTGCCCGACTTCTTGAAGAACGTGAGGCATCTTCGCAATTGCATCTCCCGATATGGCAGCCTCGTTGATGGCTGGCGGAACTGCGTCCCATGCACTGGATGGTTTCCTGCAGGAGCTGAGGCTGCCATGGTGCTAAAACCGCAGGCGGAGAAGTTGAGGAAGTGCGGCGTGGAGAAGATCGCGTGCGCCGCCGTGACGTCGCCGGAGCGGCTGGAGGAATGGTCGAAGAAGGCGGGCAACGACGGCCAGGTGCGGTTTTCTTGGCCACCCATCACCTGCGCATGTCTGTGCAGATTTACATCTTCCGAGCTCTCTCACTGAATGGCTTCCATGTACCCGTGCTGTCGCGAATCCAAGTATTACTGGACATGACTCCGCCATGATGCACCACTGCAGATCGCACTGATCGCGGATGAGGATGGCGCCATGACGCGCATGCTAGGGCTGGACCTGCCGGCGACCGGCAAGACTGACGCCGGTGGCCCGCGCTCCCAGAGGCAAGCATGCGCTCCGGCTGCAGGCCTCGCCCTGCCTCCTCTGCATGCCTGTTGGAAGTGCTGCCGTGCAGGGCCAGAGCGAAATGCGGGCTGCAGTAACGGTTAGCGTGTGGTATGCAGCCTGACAACATGACAACTATCCGATGTGTGCGCAGGTACCTGGCACTTGTCGACGGCGGCATCCTGCTCAAGCTGGTGCGTCCACACGCTGCATGCAATGTGTTTGATCAAACGCATAGCAATCATTCAATGTCTACTGCTTGCCTCAATCTGAGTTGTGCTGGGGCGTTGCAGAAAGTGGAGGCGAACATGGCAGAGGTCAAGGAGTCGTCGGCAGAGTCTGTGATGTCGATTTTGAAGACGCTGAAGCGATGAGGGAATGGCAGCCAGCGCATTGGCACGTCACGGGAGACCAAGAAGAGACGGCAGCGAGGGCCGGCTCAGTTTTGACAGCAAAACGCATCACTGGTCAGCGAATTCAGGGTGGGGCATCTGCAGCACTAATGAGACTTGCCGTCTAAACCCCATTGTTTGCCTAGCGGACTTGAAAGGGAAGATGGGACCTCCATAGTCTTCAGTCAGTCTCCAGCAGACATGCCTTTTTGCCCTCTCGCCTTCGAGCTGGGGACTCGCATCCTCCTCTTGCAGTTGCAAACTGATGCTCAAGGTGCCTGTCACGATCCAGCGTCTGTGGGTCGTACGAGCTCCGTCTCGACAGGTCAAATTCAGGCTCATCTCAACTGAATTGACGAGCATTCTTCCGACAGCCGCGCAAAATGAGCGATCGAAGGCCGCAGCCGCCGAAATTGCTGTCGACAGAGTTCCGCTGGCTGTTCAGATGCACGCTCGTGCTGTTGTTGTGTTCAGCGGGCGTCGCCGCGGCAGCGGCTTTCGTATTGGTTGACATCGAGCGCAAGCAAGCCATCAGCAACTCAGCATTCGCAGAGTGGGTGTATTCCCTAATAAAGTTCAACCAGGTGAGCGCACACCTGTGACATGCATGCAATCACGAATTGCAGTCCAGACTCTAGAGCGCGGCTGGGTAAGGGCCTGATGCGATGTGCGTCTTGGCTCACAGGCGATCCCAGGAATCTGGCTGAACTTCTCCCTCATCGGTGAGCGCGCACGACTGCCCACTCGATCCCCGGTGCGCGTGGAAGCTTGAGAAATTCATTCAATGAGCTGAACTCGGAAACAAATGCCCTACGACCGCCGAGTGTTGCTCACAGGTGCAATGGCGAGCTTCTTACAACTACGGAACGATCGGCTTGCCCGTGAGGTAAGCACAGCTCAACATATGCAGCTTGACTCCACAGAACGAGATTGCACATGAAAATGGCGCTCTGACTCGTTGTGTTTTTGCTGCAGGCGCAGATCCTGCCTCACAAGGTGCTCAAAGGGAGGGAGCTCGAAGACTTTCTGCGCAACAACGAGCTGGATGGCAAAAGGAGAAATAATAAGAAGGAGGGAAAGAAGAGCCGCTAGTAGAGTCGGCTGCTACACTTCTGCTTTTATTGAGTTTGTCTGGTTTTTGCAAAACAGATGCGGCTGCCGCTCCTGACTTCTGACGAGTGGTTCAATGTAAACTTCAAGGTGCAGTAGCTAATGAGAAGACCGTTGTTGAAACGCTGCTGGTCAAAGGCTCCAAAGAATCCCGCCGTGACCTGCAATGTACAGTTCCAGACTACAGTCGAATCAAAAATAATACGTTCAGGTGCCTACCCCGAATCACGATCCGAACGTATTCATCGTGGCTGCATCACTTGGTCTTCTTCGTCTCTGCTGCCGACTGCTGCGCCTGCCGCGCGCGCTGCTGCGTGACCGTGTACCGCACAAAGCCCAGCATCGCGATGCCGTAGCCCACCAGCTGCATGCGCGACACCTTGTCGCCGAGCAGCACGCCCAGCCACACCACAAATGCGTTCTTCATGCAGCCGACGGTCTTGAACGTCAGGCTGGACGTGAGCCGGATGGCCAGGAAGCTGAACAGGTTGACAGCGGCGCTGGACACGCCCAGGCCGGCAATCAGCCAGGGGTTTTGCGCCGCGATCGCGAAGCCGACGTTCACCAGCCCCTTCCCCTCCATCAGCCATGCCGCGATAGACAGGATAACACCCGTCGGCACGCCCTGGCAGAGCAAAACTAAGTCAGCTTCCCCAGTCTGGCTGTGCGACAAACGCTCGACTGCACCATTCTGAACGAACCTCGCGAGAGTGCATGTCATTTGGAGCTGGAAGTTGTGAGGGAGTTGTGGCAGCGGTGCTGGGGCACTCACCTGGTACAGCAGAACTTCCGCTGCGTTGTAGCGCAGCTGCCCCATGAGCACCTCTACCAGTACCACCCGCAGCGCCTCCAGCACCGCCGATGCGGTGAAGGCGACAAACCCTACAAGGTTGAATCACTGATCCAGTGATGCCGAACCAGGACTGGATCTGGAACAGCGAATCTGTCGCGACTGCAACATCCAATCAGACCTCGCTCCCGTGCAAGAGTCAGAAGTGGTGCCTGGCGACACGGATGACTTGACAGACAATCGCGCCGGGGCACTCACCTACAAGGTCGAAGGATGCGGTCCTCATCTCCAGGAACGCCGTCAGCCCGGTGCCGACTGTGATGGCGGCCACGCTGCTCAGCACCGGCAGCGAGAAGCGCTCTAGGCCGCCCGCAAGGCACAGCACCTGCATTTTATTTCAGGCAGACAACAAAGTCAATGGCCTGGTGCCTTGAGGAGCAGGGCGCCTCGCGGCGGCTCCGTCATACACTATGCGGTCAAATGTCCAATGCAAAGGGAGACACATTTGATGTGACAGCATTCATTCGTTGCAATGATCATCCTCCCCGTCCAGAAGCGCACCAGGGTGATCGCGGGCACCATGGCCTTGAGCATCTGGATGAAGGCCATGGACAGGCTGAGGTATGCAAAGTTGCCCAGGTACAGCGTCCCCGCAAAGCTGAGCACCGAAGGCAGCACCCGCGTCATGAAGACCGCGGCCCGCGGCCGGGGGCCCAGCGGCAGCACGCCAGCCTTCGACAGCAGCCAGCCTGTCGCGCCAATCACATACATTGGCGTCTGTTCTGCCCACGACTCGGATGAAGCAGTACTGATGATGTGCAATTGCATGAGCATCCACACATGCCACCAGAGCTGCACAAGCGCACCTGCCAGCGCGGAGGCAAACTGCTCGGCCGCCGTCAGCGTGAGCGGGAAGTGGAAGCCCTTGTCGACCATGGCGATTTTGTGGCCTGCGGTCCATGTCCAGCCGCTTTCAGAATGCAGCGCATCCGACCTCGACTCTTGAATTGCATGCACGGAATGCAGCAATGCTGGCCTGTCCAAAACGCCAGCGCGTACCCAGGATCATCAGCGATGACGCAATGGACCATGCGAGCAGTGCGAGCATAGGCGCCACGAGGCTGCCCGCGGCCTTCGGAGCGACCATGCTGACTCCGCAACTGCGACCTTGCTGCACCTCAAGTGATGCTCTTACGGTCGCTTGTCAGCATATGTGACAATGCCGCCACTAGGTTCCCGGCGCCCTTGCTGCCGAGCCTGCAGCACACACCCAAGCCTGAGGCCATCGTTGCTGTTGCACATGCAGCCAGACATGAAGTCAGTATCAGCTACACTCGATTGCTTGTGGCTACGCTTGCCTGTGTACCGATATGCCTGGCGCACACTGCTGCCGCCGGCGCCACGCACGGGGCGGACACACGACCACCGAGTCTCCAGATGGGTCTCGCTACGCCCTGTCGCATTTATCGGGCTCAGCGCTTTTTGAGTTCGGATGCTGCAAAACGCAAGCAGGTATTCGAGTTGTACCTCAGTGCTCACGATCACGGGCACTGTGCGAAACGGAGCTGCGTAGCGGTGCCAGCCCCGGCAGACCGCAGACCCACCACAGGTTTCAGGTGTGCCGCAACAATGGCAAATGGTGAATGCCTCGCGACGCGTACTGCACCTGCATGGTGATAATTCCCTCGCAGCTTTCGCTCTCTTGGCCACATGCATGGCAGTTTAGGCCAGCCGGCCAGCCCGCGTGCACGACGTCCGCACGTGTCACTGCCAAACGTATACATCTAGTGGTGACGAATACGATCCTTTCGTGGCTTGGGTGCTCATGGCACGGCAGAGTGGCGCCTGGTCTGGTTGCTTTCAATTTGGCGCGTTGCCTGGGGACCAAGATACCTATGATGTCATATGGCACAGGCATACGCAAAACTTATTGTTCATCTCAGGTGCACACCACAGCAGCAAGCTTAGCCGCACACTGCCCAGCCGCAATCTGCGGCAGGAGGCGGGGGGGG